>Ga0116214_1000161_pt1 | contig 28680 bp, 26 predicted proteins | sample Sb_taG_FD_88964 | JGI IMG/M metagenome (GOLD analysis project Ga0116214, IMG submission 88964) | Peat soil microbial communities from Weissenstadt, Germany - Sb_50d_1_NS metaG | ecosystem: Environmental > Terrestrial > Soil > Wetlands > Peat | place: Germany: Weissenstadt | collected 2010-09-21
ACCGCGAGGACGCCTGCCCCCCGCCGTACCGCGGCTACGTTCATGGAGGGCGATAGTACGCGATGTCCGGCGCATCGCATCGAATCGAAAGGTCGCCGCACGTGGCGAGTACGTCGGCCGGCGCCCCACCAGGCAGCGGGCGTCCGGTCGCCGCCTGCGCGACGTCCGGCGGCTTGAATAACCGCGACCGCGCCGCGCGATGACCGGGTTTCTGCTGCTCGCGGCCGCTGCCGCGCTGCTTGCCGTCGGGGCCGAGCTGTTTGCCGAGAACGCGTCGGCCGCGGGCCGGCGGCTTGGGGTTACCGCGCTCGCGATCGGGCTGGTCCTGGCCGGTGCCGAACCAGAGGAACTGGTGACAGCCGTCTTCGCGTCGGCGCAGCACCATCCGGGCATCGCGGCCGGCGACGCGATCGGCGCGAACATCACCATGCTCACACTGGTCCTCGGCCTGGCTGCAGTGATCAGGCCGATGCGGTTTGCCGGGCGGGTCCGGTCGTATGCACTGGCCGCGGCCGCGGTCGGGGTGGCGGCCGCGATCGCGCTGCTTGGCGGCAGCGTGGGCAGGCCAGCCGGTGCCGTGCTTGTCGCGCTCTACATCGGTGTCGTCGCGCTGATCTGGTGGCGGGAGCGGCAGCCGCCTGCGTTCGGCGAGGCCGCCGAGCTTGCGGAGCAGCACGGGCGCGGCACCCGGGCCGCGCTCCTGGTGGTCGCCGGAGTGGTCGTGATGGCCGTCGGCGGCAGGCTGGCCGTGGCCGGTGCGGAACGGATCACCAGCTCGCTCGGATTCCGCGAGTCGGTCGTCGGCCTGACCTTTGTGGCGCTGGCCACGACCGCTGAGCTGTTCGCGCTGGTCTGGGCGGCAGCCAGGCGCGGCGTCGAGGAGCTGGCTCTGGCCGGCGTGCTCGGCTCGGCCGCGTACAACGCAACGGCGACGCTGGGCGCCGCCGCCCTGGTCCGGCCGCTTGCCGTCACCGGCATCAGCGGACCGGCCTGGCTGGCCGCCGCGCTGCCCGCGGCTCTGGTGCTCTGGACGGTGGCGTTCAAGCAGCTGGGGCGGGTAGCCGGGCTGCTGCTGATCGGGACGTACGCGGCCTACCTGACGCTGACCTTCGGCTAGGATTCCCGGCCGGGCCACCGCGGGGTCACGCGACGGTGCCGATTCTGGCCAGCCTGGGAATCCGGGTCGGCAGCCCGTTTTGACGTACGGCTTCGGATCGAGCAGCATCATGTCGGTAATGACCAGGATGGACGCGGCCGAGCGCCGCAGGCGGCTCGCGGTCCGGCACGGCCTGCAGCAGCAGCGTCGCCCGCCGGATCCGGTCAGCGTCGCCAGGCAGCTGGTGGCGCTGCACGCGACGGACCCGGCCACGGTCTTCCTGACCGTCCGGGCCAGGACCGCGACGCCGTTGCGCCCGGCCGCCATCGAGGAAGCACTGTACGAGCGGCGCGAACTGGTCCGGATGCTGGCCATGCGCCGGACCGTGTTCGTGGTGCCAGCCGAGTCGGTGCCGGTGGTCCAGGCCTCGACCACGGACCGGATCGGCAGAGCTCAGCGCGGGCTGCTGCTCAAGCTGCTGGCCGACGCCGGCATCGGCGCAGAACCTGAGTCCTGGCTGGCCGACCTGGAGCGCTCGGTGCTCCGCGCGATCGCCGACCGCGGCGGTACGGCCACGGCGGCTGAGCTGTCCGGCGATGAGCCGCGGCTGCGGACGTCGATCGTGCTCGCCGCGGGCAGGCCGTACCAGGCCAGGCAGAACATCACCAGCCGGGTGCTGCTCGTGCTCTCGGCCGAAGGCAAGATCATCCGGGGCCGGCCGATCGGCTCCTGGCTGTCCCAGCAGTACCGCTGGACGCTGGCCGGGCACTGGCTGCCTGCGGCTGCCGCGCCGGCCGCGCCGGTGAGCGAGGCCAGCGCCCGGGCGGAGCTGGCCAGGCAGTGGCTTGCGGCCTTCGGGCCCGCGCCGCTGGCCGACCTGAAATGGTGGACCGGCTGGACGATGGCCCAGGTCAGGCGGGCTGCCGGCGATCTCGGTGCGGTCGAGGTCGAGCTCGGCACTGGCACTGGCGCCGTGCTGCCCGATGACCTGGCGGCTACTGAAGATCCTGGGCCCTGGGTGGCGCTGCTGCCCGCACTCGACCCGACGGTGATGGGCTGGTCCGACCGGTCCTGGTTCCTCGGTCCGCACGGTCCTGCCCTGTTCGACAGCAACGGCAACGCGGGTCCGACGGTGTGGCTGGACGGCCAGGTGGTCGGCGGCTGGGCGCAGCGCGGGGACGGCGAGATCGCCGTGCGCCTGCTCGAGGATGCCGGCGCCGATGCCAGGGCGCTGATCGAGGCAGAAGCTGCCCGGGTCGGCAGCTGGCTGGCCGGAGTCCGGGTCATCCCGCGGTTCCGCACCCCGACCGAGCGGGAGCTGGCCAGCTAGCCGGGCCCAGGCAGGTCGTTGGCCTCAGATCAGCTGCGGGCCGGAGCAGCGGACTGGCTAAGGTCGTGCGTGTGGAACGCATCCGCGCGGTCATGACGGACATCGACGGGGTGCTTGCCGTGTCCTGGCGGCCGGTGCCCGGCGCGGTCGAGGCTGTCCGCGCGGTGCGCGAGGCCGGCTATCCGATCGCGCTGCTGACCAACACGAGCTCGAGGACCCGCGGCTGGATCGCGGCCACGCTGCGGGAGGCCGGCTTCCCGGTGACCGCCGACGACATCTTCACCGTGGCGGCGCTGACCGCGGCCTACCTGAACCGGCATCATCCCGGCGCCCGCTGCCTGCTGCTCAACGACGGCGACCTCAGCGCGGATCTGCCCGGCGTCACGCTCACGGATTCCGACGACCCCGATCCCGATGTGGTCATCCTGGGCGGTGCCGGGCCGCAGTTCGACTACGCCACCCTGAACCGCGTCTTCGCCCAGATCCGCCGGGGCGCTCATCTGGTCGCGATGAACCGGAACCTGTACTGGCAGACCGACGCGGGACTGCAGCTCGACACCGGCGCGTTCCTGCCCGGCCTGGAACAGGCCGCCGGGGTTCAGGCCGAGGTGACCGGCAAGCCGGCCGAGGCGTTCTTCAGCACCGCGCTTGAGGCGCTAGCCGCCACGCCGTCGCAGGCCGTCATGGTTGGTGATGACATTTACGGCGATGTGCTGGCCGCCCAGCGCCTTGGCATCACCGGCGTCCTGGTCAGAACCGGAAAATACCGCGCTGAAACGGTTCGCTCGGCGCCCGTCGCCCCCGATCACGTGATCGACTCCGTGGCTGATCTGCCCGCGCTGCTGGCCGACCTGAGCGGCCCGCCCAGCTGACCAGGGGCTCCGTTGGCAGCCGTCAGCGCCTGGTGATGATGGTCGTGACCGGCAGCTTGAACCGGCGCCCGGCCTGGCGAGGCAGGTCGGCCCCGAGCCAGCGCGAGACCCGCCTGGGGAGCGTGGCCACGATGATCTCGTCGAACTGGTGATCATCGAGTACCTTCTGCATGGCCTCGAGCGGGTCGGAACTCCCGAGGTCGCCTTCGACCGGTGCGCCGAGCGCGGCGAGGTCGGCCAGCATCTGGCTGAGCCGTTGCCGTGCCTGCGCGCTCGCCTCCTCGTCGGTGGCCGGGCCACGATAGTTCGTCGCCCACCATGCCATGCTGGGCGGCAGGACTCCGCCGGCGGGCACGACGGGATACTCAGCTGCGCCGGTATTCGGGACCAGCAGGTAGAAGGAACTCGGTCCCGCCTCGATCCGCCTGCGGAGCTCGTCGTGCAGCTCCGCACCCCGCAGCGTCTGGTTCGCGACGATCAGGTACCTACGCATGACGACCGCCCGTTTGGTGTAGGTCTGCGCCTGACATGCGGAACCAGCTCAATGTACCGCGTCGGCGGCAGGTTACACCTCGGCGAGACGGCGCAGCAGATCTTCGCGCCTGACGGCCAGCTGGTCGGCCAGGTTGTCCTGCTCCTCGGCCGCGTGGATCAGGGCGCCCCGGTCAGCCGGGTCTTCGGCTTCGCCGACGTCGGCGCGGATCTGCGCGGCTGTTTTGCGCAGGTCCGCCAGATCGTTCTCGACCTCGCTGAGCTGGGCGCGAAGCTCGTCAGCTGATGTGTTCTCGGTCATCGGCGATCCCCTTACGTGGCTCGATTGCCCGGTGCCCCCCGTTATGCCTGATGCTCAAGCGCCCGCCTGGTCAGGACCCGCGCCAGATGCTCACGATAGCCGCGGTCGGCGTGGATGTCCTCGCCTGGCGAGGTGCCCACCGCGGCCAGCTCGGCGGCCTGCGCTGCGCTGGCTCCGCCGGCCAGCGCCTGCTCGGCCGCGCTGGCCCGGATCGGGGTGGGGCCCATGTTCGCCAGCGCGATTCGTCCGGCGATGGCCGCGACCCCGACGATCGCCCAGTCATTGGCGCGCCTGACGAACTTCTGGTAACCCCAAGGCACGCCCTGCCGCCGCGGCACGCGGACGGCAGTGAGCAGCTCGCCGGGCTCAAGGGACGTCTCGAAGAAGCCGGTGAAGAAGTCGTCGGCAGCTACCAGGCGGGTTCCTGCTGGCCCGCGAAGCTCGACCGAGCCGCCGAGGGCGACGAGCGCCATCGGCAGGTCGGCGGCCGGGTCGGCGTGCGCCAGCGAGCCGCCGATCGTGCCGCGGTGCCTGATCTGCGGATCGCCGACCAGCGAGGCGGCGTGGGCCAGCAGCGGGGCCTCGGTCCTGACCAGCTCGGACCCGGCCAGGTCAGCGTGCCGCGTGGTCGCGCCGATGACCAGTTCGTCGCCGTCCACGGTGACCCCGGCCAGTTCGGTCACGCCGGAGATGTCGATCAGCAGCTGCGGAGCGGCCAGCCTGAGCTTCATCATCGGCAGCAGCGAATGCCCGCCGGCCAGCACCTTCGCGTCGTCGCCATGGCTGGCGAGCAGCTCGAGCGCGTGGCCGGCCGATTCGGCGGCGACGTAGTCGAACGGGGCGGGGATCACGCGGTCACCTCGGCCTGGCCAGCGGCGGCGAGCACCGCGCGGACAATGTTGTGATAGCCGGTGCAGCGGCAGAGGTTGCCTTCAAGCCCTTCGCGGACCTGCTGCTCGGTCGGCTTGGGGTTCTCGGCAAGCAGGCTGACCGCCGCCAGCACCATCCCCGGCGTGCAGAATCCGCACTGCAGGCCATGCTCGGCGCGGAATGCCTGCTGCATCGGATGCAGCTCGCCGGGCGGAGCCAGCCCTTCGGCGGTCACCACGTCCTGGCCCGATGCCTGAACGGTCAGCACGGTGCAGGACTTGACCGACTCCCCGTTCAGCAGCACCGTGCAGGCGCCGCATGAGGTCGTGTCGCAGCCCACGTTGGCGGCACGCAGTCCGCAGACCTCGCGGAGGTAATGCACAAGCAGCAGCCGTGGCTCGACGTCGTCGGACCGCGGCTGGCCATTGACGGTGATCTCGACCCGCATCATGCACTCTCCGCCCGTGCTGCCTGAGACTGTGACTCCTGAGACTGTGCTTCCTGGATCGCCCGCCAGATCCGCATCGGCGTGGCAGGCATCTCCACGTGCCTGACGCCCAGGTGGGCGACGGCGTCCACGATGGCGTTCTGTACCGCTGGCGTGGCCCCGATGGTGCCAGCTTCGCCGACCCCCTTGGCGCCGAGCGAGTTGTAGCTGGTCGGCGTCTGGCTGTCGGCCAGCTCGAAGCTGGGCAGCTCGGTGGCCGACACGATCGGGTAGTCGGCGAAGCTCGCGGTCAGCGGGTTGCCCTCGGTGTCGTAGACGACCTCCTCGAGCAGTGCCTGAGCGGCGCCCTGGGCGATGCCGCCGTGCCGCTGGCCCTCGGCGAGCAGCGGGTTGAGCACCACTCCGGCGTCATCCACCGTTACCACCCGGCGCAGCACAGCCCGGCCGGTTTCGGTGTCCACCTCGGCGACCGCGACGTGGGTGCCGAACGGGAAGGTGGCGCCTGGCGCCGTGAAGACCGCCCGGACCAGCAGTGGCTCGTCCTGCGCCAGCTGAGTCAGCGGCACCGAGGCCTCTGGGTCGCCGGCCACGGCGAACGAACTGCTGGCCTGGTCGAACCGCAGGTCGTCCGGGCTGGCCTCCAGCGCGGCGGCGGCTCGCTGCCTGGCCAGCTCGATCAGCTCCCTGGAAGCCTGCTGCACGGCCGCGCCGCCCTGCTGCAGGCTGCGTGACCCGCCGGTGCCGCCGCCCTCTGGGATCAGGTCCGTGTCGCCCCATTTTACGGTGAACCGGTCGACCGGGATGCCTAGCTCCTCGCTGGCGATCATCGCCCAGGCGGTCGAATGGCCCTGGCCGTGCGGGGAGGTTCCGGTCAGGATGGTCGCGCTGCCATCGGGATGGACCTCGACGGTCGCGTTCTCCTGTGGTGCGCCGGCCTCATCACCGCCGCCGGTGATCTCCACATAGCAGGAAACCCCGATGCCCAGCTGTACCGTGTCGCCCCTGGCGCGCCTGGCGGCCTGGTCGGCTCGCAGTTCGCCGTAACCGGCCGCGGCGAGCGCCTTGTCCAGCGCGACGACATAGTCCCCGCTGTCATAGAGCGCGCCGAACGCGGTCTGGTGCGGCTCGGTGAACGGCGGCAGCAGGTTGCGTCGGCGCACCTCGGCTGGATCGGCGCCGATCTCGGCGGCGAACAGGTCGAACGCCCGCTCGAGCGCCGCGGTGGCCTCCGGGCGGCCAGCCCCGCGGTAGGCACCGACCGGCGTGGTGTTGGTCACCACAGACACGCCGATCGCCTCGGCCTGCGGGATCGAGTACGGGCCGGAGGCCATCATGATGGTCAGGAACGGCAGCACCGCGCCGATTCGCGGGTAGGCGCCGGCGTCCTGGGTGATCTCGAGCCGGTAGGCGCGCACGTCGCCGTCCCTGCCGCCGCCAATCGTGATCTTGTGCCGCTGCGCCCGGCCGTGCGTCATCGAGATCAGGTTCTCGAACCTGGTCTCGGTCCACCGGGCTGGCCTGCCGAGCTGCCTGGCGACCCAGGCCACCACGGCGTGCTCCGGATCGGCGCCGAACTTGGCGCCGAAGGCACCGCCCACGTCCGGGGTGATGACCCGAACCTGACTCGCCTCGATGCCGAGCATCTTGGCCATGCCATCGCGGGCACCCTGGGCTCCCTGGTTGGGGATCCAGGTGGTCAGCCTGCCGTCCTCGCCCCAGACGGCGGCGGCGGCGCGTCCCTCCATCGGGGCCGGAGCTACCCGCTGGTTGCTGATAGTGTGCTCGACCACCACCTCGCAGTCCGCGAAGAGATCCGGCCGCAGCGTGCTCGCGTTGCCGAACTCGACCACGACGTTGGTGCCCGCCTCGTCGAACAGCACGACCTGGTTGGACAGCGCCTCGTCCAGATCGATCACGGCCGGCAGGGGGTCATAGTCGACATCGACAAGTTCGATCGCGTCCTCACCCTGATACGCCTGCTCGGTGACGACGACAGCCACCGCGTCGCCGACGAAGCGCGCCACGTCGGTAGCGAGCAGGTGGCGGCGCATGTTCTCGTTCAGGAACCCGGCCATCATCGGCTCGATGCGCGGCAGGTCGGCGAGGTCGGCGCCGGTGAACGCTGCCACTACACCAGGGGCGGCCAGGGCAGCGCTGAGATCGATCCTGGCGATCCGCGCGTGCGCGATGGGGGAGCGGACGAAGAAGACGTGACAGGCCCCGGCCAGCCGGCCGTCAGTCACGTCTTCGGTGTAGACACCGCCGCTGGTCAGAAACCGCGGATCCTCGGTCCTCAGGACCCTGGTGCCCAGGATGCTCATCGACGACCAGCTCCCTCGTTCGCCCCTCCGGCTGCCATTGTGGCGGCTGTCCCGCACGGTGACTCTACCGAGGCCGCCGCGCGCGCTCACAGCGGGCTCGGCCGCAGCTTGCGGACGGTCCGATCAGGAATCTCGGTCGCGGGTCAGCGGTCCTGCGCACCGGCCGCTGGCATCCGCCGCGGCGTCGGCTGGGCCGCCTAAATCGTTTGCTGGCTGGTGATCGTGACAGATAGCATCCAGTCCCAGCCGTTGCGTCAGATCGGATGTCAGTCATGGCTACGCGCGCGCTCGTGCGCCGGTTTCCCGTGCTGGCCAACCGCAACTTCAGGCTCCTGCTGGCCGACCGCCTGCTCGCTCCGATGGCGGCCACGTTCTCGCTGGTCGGCGTTTCCTTCGCGGTACTCGACGCGACCGGGTCGACGGCCGACCTGTCCTACGTCCTGGCGGCCCAGCTCGCTCCTTCGCTGGTCTTCCTCCTCGTCGGCGGCGTCATCGCCGACCGGATCGCCCCGCAGCGGGTGATCATCGCGGCGAACATCATGATCGCCCTCGGCGAGGGCAGCTTCGGCATCCTGGTGCTGGCCGGCCATCCGGGGCTCTGGCTGATGATCGGCCTGGAGACCCTGACCGGCACCGGGATGGCGGTCTTCTACCCGGCGTCGATGGCGCTGCTGCCCCGGCTGGTGCCGGCCGAGCAGATGCAGGAAGCCAGCGCGATCAGCAGGCTGACCATGAATGGCGCAATGATCGCCGGTGCCGCCCTGGCCGGGGAGTGCGTGGCGCTCGTCGGCCCTGGCTGGGCGCTTGCGGTGTGCGGCATCGGCATGTTCGGCACCGTTCCGCTGATGCTGGCGATCCGGGTGCAGCGGCCAGAACGCGAGCCGGACCACGCGCCCAGCGTGCTCCGTGAGCTGCGCGAGGGCTGGTCGGAGTTCCGCTCGCATACCTGGCTCTGGGCGACGGTGCTGCAGTTCACGGTGATTCTCGCGGCCTGGTGCGGCGCGTTCCAGGTGCTCGGTCCTGCCGTCGCCAAGGCGCACCTGGGCGGTCCGGCCGCATGGGGCCTGATCGCGTCGGTCGAAGCCGCTGGCCTGATCGTCGGCGGGCTGGTGTCGCTGCGCTGGACACCGGACCGGCCGGTCCTGTTCTGTGCCCTGATGGGCGCGGCGATCGCGGTTTCGCCACTCTCGCTGGCCATGCTGCTGCCGCTGCCCGTGATCTGCGTGGCCGCATTCGGGCTCGGGATCGGCCTGGAGATGATGGCCGTGGTCTGGACCGTGACGATGGCCGCGAAGATCCCGCCGGAGATGCTCGCCAGGGTTTCCGCGTACGACGGTCTCGGATCGGTGATGGGGATGCCGGTCGGAGCGGTGATCGCCGGACCGATCGCCGGGGTGATCGGCGTCTCGGCGACGCAGTACGGCGCTGCCGCGATCACCGTGATCGCGTCCGCCCTCGCGCTGATCTCTCGCGATGTCCGCAGGCTGCGGGCCGGCCCCGGCTACCCGGTCCGTGCCTACGTGGGTCCCGAAGGAAGGCAGGGGTTCGCGAGTCCGTCAGAGACGATGGTGCAGGACGAGCCGAGCTGGGTCGGTCACGACGCTGCGCTCCGGCAGCCGACCGGCGCTGTCTAGAGGTGAAACGCCAGTCAGCTTTCACGTGGCGCTGCTTGGGTGTCAACCCGGTTAGTCGCAGGCTGTCAAAAACAGCTCGTGCTGCTTTATTGACAGCATCGCCGCCTGATCAGGCGGCCAGTACGGTCTCGCCGGTGAAGGCTGTCCACAGCGCCGCATAGGTGCCGTCGGCGGCGAGCAGTTCGTCGTGCGTGCCGACCTCGGCGATCCGGCCGGCGTCGAGCACCACGATCCGGTCGGCTCGGGCCGCGGTGGTGAGCCGGTGCGCGACCAGCAGCGTGGTGCGCCGGGACGTCAGCTGCTCGGTCGCGCGGATCACCGCCGACTCCGCGGCCAGGTCGAGCGCGGCGGTCGCCTCGTCGAGCAGCAGGATCGCGGGATCGACCAGGTAGGCCCTGGCCAGCGCGATCAGCTGGCGCTGGCCCGCGGAGAGGTTGCGGCCCCGCTCGGCGACTTCGTGGCCGAAGCCGCCGGGCAGCCGGGCGATCATCTCGATGGCGCCGACACCGCGGGCCGCGGCCTCGACCTCGGTATCGCTGGAGTCAGGTCGGCCGTAGGCGATGGCGTCGCGCACGGTGCCGGGGAACAGGTAGGGCTCCTGCGGCACCACGCCGAGCTGCTGGCGGAAGCTGCCCAGGTCGTAGTCGCGGACGTCGACGCCATCGACGAGCACCTGGCCGCGGGTCACGTCGTAGAACCTGGCGACCAGCTTGACCAGCGTGGACTTCCCGGCACCGGTCTGACCAACCAGGGCGACGGTCTCGCCTGGGCGGATGGTGAGGCTGATCCCGCAGATTGCCTCCTGCGGGAAGTCGCGGTAGCTGAAATGGACGTCCCGCAGTTCGACCTCGCCGCGCAGCCGCCGCCCGGCGGCGATCGGGTGCTCGGCCGGCGGGGTGCTGGTCGGGGTTCGCATCAGAGCGGAGATCCGGCGCAGCCCGACGGCGGCCTGCTGGTAACCGTCGAATACCTGAGACAGCTGCTGAACCGGGGAGAACAGCATGTCGATGTAGAGCAGGTAGGCGATCAGCCCGCCCGCCGTGAGCAGGCCACTGTGCACCTGGCTTGCGGCGGCGAACAGCACAAGCGCTCCGGCGATGGTCGACAGCGCCTGGACGAACGGGAAGTACAGCGCGATGTAGCGCTGCGCCCGCAGCCGGGAGGTCAGGTAGGCGCCGCTGAGCCCGGCGAACCGGTCCTGATTGACCTGCTCGCGCCGGTAGGCCTGGGCGACTCGCAGCCCGGCCACGTTCTCCTGCAGATCGGCATTGACCGCGCTGACCTTCTCCCGCGCCTCGGCGTAGGCCCTCGATGACTTGCTGCGGAAGATGATGGTGGCTACCACCAGCACGGGCAGGACGCTGAACAGGGTGAGGCTGAGCCTGACATTGATGAAGAGCAGCGCGATCATCACTCCGACGAAGGTCAGGGCGGAGTTGACCATGGTGATCAGGCCGGTCTGCAGGAAGGTGGACATCGCGTCCACGTCCGTGGTCATCCGGGTCATGATCCGGCCTGCCATCTCGCGCTCGTAGAAGTCCAGGCCGAGCCGCTGCAGCTGGGCGAAGATCTTGACCCGCAGCGTGTACAGCAGCCGCTCGCCGTTGCGGCCGACCACCACGGTCTGCACCGAGTTCACGACCCAGTCGACAAGCACGATGGCCAGTGCCACTGCCGCGATCAGGACAATGTAATGGAACGCCTTGACCTCGATGCCGTGGTCGATGCCGCCGCGCATCAGCCAGGGCAGTGCGACGCCGGCCACGGCGTCCAGGGCATCGAGGATCAGGCCGACCGTGAGCCCGATGATGAACGGCCGCAGCAGCCTGCGGAGGGTGAAGCGCGGTTCCGGAGCACGAGCGAAAGACTGGTCTACCTCAGGCTGGTCGTTCGCTGGCGGCAGCGCGGAGACCTTGGCCAGCAGCTCAGGCGTGGGCGGGATCCCGGCCAGCATCCCGCCATCTGCCCCGGCCCGGCCGGTGCCGCCTGCCCGGCCCCGGCCGCCGCCGAGGCCGATGCCGCGGCCGATGGCGGTGCTGGCCTGACCGGTGAGCGCAGGGCTGGCCTGACCCGCAGTCCGTGCGCCGCCACGATCCAGGGGCTGCCCGCCCGGCAGGCCGGCTGAGGTGGCCGGGCGAGCAGCCGGAGTCGGCCAGAGGCTCGCCGTGATGCCCGCCTGGTGCCCGCTCGCAGCTGCGGTCAGTCCTTCGCCGGCATTGGCCGCGCGCTCGGTGGCGGCAAATGCCGCGGTACCGTCCGCGTTCTGGTAGTACTCGAGCTCTCCTGCGTCGACGCCCTCGGCATCGTCCCCAGGACCGGCCAGCAGCAGCCGGTACAGCGGGCACCGCGCGGTCAGTTCGTCGTGGCTGCCGATATCGACAAGCCGGCCCTCGTCCAGCACGGCGATCTGGTCGGCCAGCTGGAGCGTTGAGCGCCGGTGCGCGATCAGCAGCGTGGTGCGCCCGGCCATCACCCGGCGCAGGGTCTCGTGAATCTGCGCCTCGACCCGCGCGTCGATCGCCGAGGTGGCGTCGTCGAGCACCAGGATCTCCGGGTCGGTGATCAGTGCCCGAGCCAGCGCGACGCGCTGCCGCTGCCCGCCGGACAGGGTCAGCCCCTGCTCGCCGATCACGGTGTCATAGCCATCGGGCAGGTCGTTGATGAACTCTTCGGCCTCGGCCGCCCGCGCCGCGGCCCGGATCTGCTCGTCGGTCGCCGCTGGCCGGCCGTAGGCGATGTTCGACTTGATGGTGTCGGAGAACAGGAAGCTCTCCTCCATCACCAGCCCGATCCGCGCGCGCAGCGAATCGTGGCTGAGATCGCGGACGTCGTAGCCGCCGATCCGGATCGCTCCGCCGGTGACGTCGTAGAACCTCGGCAGCAGCAAGGAGATCGTCGACTTGCCCGAGCCGGATGTCCCGACCACGGCGACGGTGTCTCCCGGCCTGACCCGCAGTGACAGTCCGCGCAGCACCGGCTCGGACGGCAGGTAGCCGAACGTGACATCATCGAGCTCGACATCCGGCATGGTGCCTGCGGGAAGTGTGATCGCGTCCGGCTTCTCAGCCAGCACCGGCCGGGAGTCGATCACCTCGTAGACCCGGATGACGCTGGCTCGCGCCTCCTGGCCGATCGTGATCAGCCCGGTCAGCGCCCGGACGGGGCCAACCAGCTGAGCGATATAGGCCGAGAACGCGAAGAACGTGCCGAGGTTGATCTCACCGCGAATCGCCAGCCAGCCGCCGAAGGCAAGGACGCCGACCTGACCGAGGGACGGCACCGCTTGCAGCGCCGGGTTGTACCGCGACATCAGCCGGACCGCCCGCACCCGGGACGCGTACAGCAGCCGCCCCGCTCCGTCCAGGCGGTCGACCTCCTGCTCCTCCTGGCCGAAGCCCTTGACCACCCGTACTCCGGTGACGGCCGAGTCGACTACCCCGGCCACGTTGGCGGCGTGCTGCTGGGCGTCCCAGCTCGCCGGGAACAGCCGGTTCCTCGCGGCGAGGGAGATCAGGAAGAGAGCCGGTCCTACCGCGAGCGCGACGATGGTGAGCAGCGGGGACAAGATCGCCATCACGAAGATGGACAGGAAGAACAGCAGGGCGTTGCCGAGCAGCATCGGCACCATGCTGAGCAGGCCCTGGATCATGTTGATGTCAGAGATGGACCGGCTGACAATCTGGCCGGTATGCAGCTGATCCTGGCGCGCGCCATCCAACCGGGACAGCGAAGCGAAGAGTTCGGTGCGCAGATCGTGCTGGACGTCCAGTGACAGGCGGCCGCCCATGTACCGGCGCGTGTACACGCCGGCGAAGCTCAGCACAGCGGCGACGACTAGCGCGGTGGCCCCGATCCAGATCTGCTGCCGGTGGCTCATGATCGAGTTATTCACGATGTCACGCTGGATCAGCGGGATGACAAGCGCGACCGCCGTGGCGAGCAGCGAGCCACCCAGCGCCGCCAGCATCGACCGCGGGTAGCGCCAGCAGTAACCGCCCAGCCGCCGCAGCCACCGATCGTTGGGCTCGGCGCCAGCCCGGCCCGTCGGGGTGGTGCCTGCCGGGGCCGGCTGTCTCGGTGCCGTCACTGCGCGCCCCCGACGGCTTCCCGCCGCGCAGGGCCTGCGGCGTCTGCCACAGCTAGCGTCCTTTCATTCGAAACGAGATCTGCACCCCGGTCTGCGTCCGGTGCCTGATGCAGCCGGGTGGCTAGCCTGGCCAATTCGGCCAGCCGGTCAGTGCACAATTCGTCCATCGCGCCGTCGAGCAGGCGGAGATCGCCCAGCAGCTGGCCAGGGTCGCCGGTCGCGTCCAGCAGCCGTTCGAGCCAAGCTGAATAAGCGGCATCGGCTCGCTCCACCGCAGCCTGGCCAGCCTGCGTGAGGCAGAGCCTGACCACCCGCCGGTCGCCGAGCTCGGCTTCGCGGTGGATCAGGCCGGCGGTCACCAGACCGTCAGCGGTGGCAGTCAACGTCGGCTTGGCAACGGCCAGCCGTTCGGCCAGCCGGGCCGCCCGCTCGCCATCCGCGCCAGCCAGCTTCAAGAATCGGTACTGCTGTGGGGTAAGGCCGGAGTCCACGCGTTCCAGCGCCCGGAACATGCGCATGACGATCAGGACCGCGTCAGTCATTCGGTCAGCTAACCCAGATCCCGCCCCGTCGCGCTGCTGACCTGGCGGCGTTCCTACATCGGGATCTTGTCCCGGCTCAGTCACCGTCTCGCTCTCTTCGTACGCAACGCTTACAGTTCGCTAGTCTAACAAAATGGGTGGCGCAGAGATTTCCGCGGCCACCAAGCATGCGCGAACCCAGGACCGAGTGGGGATCCTGCACCGGGCGGGAAGCCCGGACCGCCAGTTGGCCCCGGACGCCGACGCGGCTGAGGTAACGGCCTTCGGGTGTGGTCGGCTAGTTCAGCATCGGACGCCGGGAGTCGTTACAGGCCCTTGGCGCCGGCGGTGGCAGCCGTGGAGCTACAGACGTTAGCTGGCTGGTTGTTGGTCAGCTTGCAAATCGCAGCGGTCATCATGTTGGCCGCACCGAGGACGTTCTGGGCCACCGTGCTGTTCGGGTTCTGCAGGTCCGTGGCTACTTCGGCCCAGGTGAGTCCGAGCGACTTGCTTGTTGGGTTGTACTGAGTCCCGAGAACGGACGGGAAGTATTGCGAGCCGACGATCAGGTATTTGTTGCCGAAGTCGACGAAGGGGAACGAACCGGCGCTGTTGGAAGGAACGTACGGCGGAGCGTCGTATTTATTGAAGATCGCCATCTGCGCCGACGTCGGTGCCTGAAGAACGTCCGACGATGCGTTGCCCTTCCTGTTGAACCATTCCACTGCGGTGAAAACCAGATATTTGCTGGTGTAGCTGGACTGGTAGAACGTCAGGGTCGGCGTGCTTGAGTAAACGTCGGTGCTGCTTGAGTGGGTGAAGTGCAATCCGGAGAACGTCCCGAATCGGCTCAGCGCCGTCGTCATGGCCCAGCGCTCGGCCCCGCAGAACGGGCAGTACTCGCCGCCGATGTAGAGCACCGCTGGCTTGCCCGACTGGGTGAGTGCTGGTGCACCGGAGACCGGGATCAGGGGGGTGAGCTTGCTCGCGCCCGCCGGCCCGGTCCCGACGGCGTCGAAGACGCTGGCGGGCAGCGTGGTGATCGTGTTCGCGACTGCCGGGTTGGTTACGCCGGTGGTACCGCCGGAATTCTTGGATGTGCCGCTGAGCGACTTGGCGACTATGAAGGCGACGACGACGACCAGCACGACCACGATGCTGCCGCCGGCGATCAGCATCTGCCTGCGCCGCTCGGCGCGCTTGGCAGCCGCCTGCTGCGCGGCGATCCGTTCCCGAGCGCTTTGCGCCCTGTTTCGCTGCCCCTTGCCCATCTGACCTGCTCAGCCTCTCGTAGGTAATGAATCGTAGTGCCGACTTCGCCGCCGCTGCCGGTACCGCCGTTGGCCGTCAGGCTAGCGCCTGTCCGGTACTGCCTTCACTCCGCTGGCCGCGACCCGAGTGATGATCAGACCGAACAGGATGAACGTGAGCACGTGCACGGACGTGCAGTACAGGCAGATGTGGCCGATCACCAGCAACTCGGCGTAGATCAGCCAGAGCACGAAGACCATGCCGATGATCACGGAGCCCAGCCTGGCCCAGTGCACGGCCGGCTGTGCCGCCCGCCAGGCGCGCGGCGAGTTGACCGCCACCATGAAGATGAAGAAGGCCAGCCCGAGAACGGCGACCGGCATGCCGAGGAAGCGCGACTGCGGACTGGTGGTGACCGCGGCGCAGTCGATCGTGCCCCTGGCGGAGCAGGCCAGGATCGCCGTCGTGGTGTAGTGGGCGATGGTGAGGTAGATCGACACCGCCAGGCCGAGCACCGAGACCAGCAAGGTGGTGGACTCCAGCTTGTGGCTGGCCAGGTAGCCGACGAGCCGGCGCCCAAGCGACCCGGTCTGGCCAGTGTCGAGCTGCGTGGTCTTGCCCGGCTGGCCGGTCTTGCCTGGCTGCCCGGTCCTGCTCGGCTGGCCGTTTCGGCCGGGCTGCCCGGTTCTGCCGCCCTGCTGGCCGTTTCGGCCGGACTGTGCGGTCTCGCCAGGCTGCGCGGCCTTGCTTGGCTGGGGGCCTCGCCCGGACGGCGTGGCCTGCCCGGCTGGCGTAGCCTTCCTGGCCTGAGCCTTGCCGGGCTGCCTGGTCTTCGCGACTTGCCTCTGGGTTGCCATCACATACTCCCGCTGACTGACGTGACCGCGGCCGAGCCGCAGGCGCTGCCCGGCTTACCTTCCGTGACCTTGCGGCTGGCTCCGGGCACGCGGTCGACCGCGCCGGGCACCGACTGGGCGACGGCGCTGGCCCGGCTTGGCAGGGCGCTGGCGATCCGCGCCCAGCTGAGCTCGGAGTGCGCAGGGTTCGGCTGGTATACCGATCCTAGGACGCCGGGGAGGTACTGGGCGCCGCCGACGAGGTACCTGTTGCCAATCTCGACGGGTGAAATGCGGCCGCCGCACTTGGTGGTCAGCACCGCCAACTGTCCCGCTGTCGGATGCATCCGGGCGCCCTTCTCACGGTCCTGTTCCGCCTTGCCCATACCTGACCTGCCTTACCGTGGACGGCGGGCCGCGCTTGCCGCAGACCATGCTAAGGCGTGAGACGCCATGAGGCCGCAGGCGTTATCTAAGCGCAGCTTGCTGAATACCGGCTGAATGGGCGGCTCCGGCGTCGCTGTAGGTGCCGTCAGTTACGACCCGTGCGACATGTGGTCGGTGCCCCCACAATCCCCGCCGCTCCGGTCCCGCCGCCCCGCCCCGCCACGCTCTGCTCCCGCTGCGCTGGGTCCCCGCGTCACTGGTTGACGCACAGACGATTTCGTGGGCAGGACTCGTCCCTATGACAGGAGTTCTTGCGTCGCGCAACCCACAGTGGCTATGGTCCAGGCATGACGCTGACTAACGAATCTCAGGGCGCGCGGTCCGGCGCCCGGAACTGGCCGCGCCCGGGCAGCCGCGCGCGCACCTGGCACGGCACGCTTGCGGCGGTGGCGTGTCTCGGGCTGGCGGCCGCGGGCTGCAGTTCCTCCTCGTCCAGCGCCAGCCCACCAAGTGGCGGCAGCACCAGCGCCAAGCCCTCTGGCACGGCGAATGTCGCCTATGCGGCCTCGATCGAGTACCTCAACGAGAAGATCTTCGGTCCCGCCTTCACCAAGGCCGAAGGCTTCGGCTACTCCGGCCGCGCCGGTACCTCCGGCGCGCTGGAATCGGAAATCGCGGCCAATGAGATCAGCCCGAATGTGTTCGAGAGTGTCGGCGGCGACAACATCACCCCGCTTGAGCCCAAATTCACCACCTGGTATGTGCAGTACGCGGCGACATCGATCGTGGTCGCCTACAACCCGAACAGCAAGTACGCCAGCCAGTTCAAGGCCATCGCCAGCGGCAAGGAGCCGCTGAAGAACCTGTTCACTCTGATGGAGAAGCCGGGCTTCAAGCTCGGCAGGACCGATCCCAATACCGACCCGCAGGGCCGGTCGTTCATCTACATGCTTGAGCTCGCCCAGGCCAAGTATGGCCTGCCGAAAGACACGGTCACGAAGATCCTCGGCGGCTCGCTGGCCTCCCCCTCGTCGACGCAGATCTACGCCGAGGCCTCGCTTGACGCGACGCTGCAGTCCGGCCAGCTCGACGCGGCGAGCGCGTATCTGTCCCAGGCGATCCAGCTACACCTGTCCTACATCGCGCTTCCGGCCGACATCAACCTCGGTTCCGCCGCGGACGCGGCGCAGTATCACAACGCATCGATCACGATCACGGGTAACGTGACCAAGCACGGCTCGCCGCTGGTGATCGACATCACGACGATCGGGACGCCCACCGCCGCCGGGCTTGCCTTCGTCAAGTACGTCCTTTCTCCGGCTGGCCTGGCCCTGTACCGGCAAGGGGGTTACACGCTGATTACGCCGGCCGTCTTCGGCAGCGGGGTACCCGCAGCGGTGATGAGTGAGCTGGGCGGCTAGCCCAGCGGCCGCAGCGGGCGGAGCTGCCCGGGACGACTATCCGTCAGGACAGCGCCGCCCGCCTTGGCCCGCCGGGGCGGCGAGAGTTCCGCGGGCTATCCGTTCAGTAACGGGGTTTGTGTCAGTGGCCGGGGCCGGCCTGATCTGGATCGCGCTACTCGGCCCGGTGATCGCGCTGCTCACGCACCTGTCCTGGAGCGCGATCAGCAGCGCGCTCAGCGCGCCAGGCGCCCTGGACCCCCTGGTTGTCTCACTGGAATCCGGAGCCGTGACGCTGGCGGTCCTGCTCCTGCTCGGCACGCCGCTGGCTTGGATGCTGGCCCGTGGCACGCTCCCATTCCCGCGGGTGTGGGAAGCGGGGGTGCTCTGCAGCCTGCTGCTGCCGCCGCTGGTGATCGGCCTGCTGCTGATCTTCATGATCGGCCCGTACACGCCGATCGGGCAGTTGCTCGCGCATGTGAACTTGTCGACGACCAACACCTTCCTGGCCCTGGTCATCGCGGAGGTATACGAGTCGGCGCCGTATTACGTGCTTGGTGCGCAGGCTGCCTTCAGCGGCGTGGATCCGCGGCTTGAGCAGCAGGCCGAGTTGCTCGGCGACCGGCCAAGGCGGGTGTTCCGCCGGGTTACCCTGCCGCTGGCCGCTCCAGGCCTGACCATGGCACTCGCCGTCGCGTGGGCTCGGGCGATGGGAGCCTTCGGTGCTGTCGTCATCATCGCCTACCATCCGTTCGGGATACCGATGCAGATCTACAGCACGCTGCAGGTGACCGGCCTGGCCTCCGCGCTGCCGTTCGCCTTGGTGCTGCTGGTGGTCGCCCTTCCGCTGCCGCTGGCCGCCTACACCTGGAGCGCCCGTGCTAGAGGCCGACGTCGAGGTTGACCGCAGGGACTTCGCCGTGCGCGCCGACCTGCGGGTAGCGCCGGGTGAACGGCTTGCCCTGTTCGGGCCATCGGGCGCCGGCAAGACAACGCTGCTTGAAGCCATCGCCGGCCTGGTGCGGCCACGCCGGGCAAGGATCGCGCTCGCGGGGCGGCTGCTCACCTCAACCGAGCCGCCCGCCTGCACCATCCCGCCGTGGCAGCGCCGGGTGGGCCTGCTGCGCCAGGATCCCGGGCTCTTCCCGCATCTATCGGTGCGAGACAACCTCAGGTACGCACGATCAGCCACAGCACCAGGTGCCGAGCTAGCCAAGCTCACCGCCGAGCTTGGCATCGACGGGCTGCTCGCGGCGATGCCCGCCAGGCTGTCCGGTGGCCAGGCGCACCGGGTCGCGCTCGGTCGGCTGCTGTTCTCGCACTGCGACGCGCTGCTGCTGGACGAGCCTTACGCCGGCCTTGACGCCAGCCTCCGCCGGGTGCTCACCGATCTGGTGGTCACCTTGGTCGCGGAGCGGGAGGTTCCCGCGATCCTGGTAGCCCACGAGCTGGCCGAGGCACAGGCATTCGCCGATCGGCTGGCCGTCATCGACCGCGGCACTGTGCTCCAGGCCGGGACGCCGCACGACGTGGTTTTGCGGCCGGCCTGGCGGCGGGTGGCCGAGCTGGTGGGATACACCGGTTTCGTACCCGTGCCTGGTGCTACCGGAACGGTGGCCGGGATTCATCCCGAGCGGGTCATCGTCGGCGCGCATCCGGCTCGCGGGCTGGTACTCGCCGGGGTGGTGACGACCTGCCGACCGGCCGGAGCGCTCTGGGAGATCATCATGCAGCTCCGCGCCGGGACCGACGACCGCGCGACTGGTGGGGCAATTGCAGGCGGGGTTGCGGCCGAGGTGGGCGTGGCTGGCTCGGGCGTGGCTAGCTCGGGCGTGGCTGGCTCGGGCGTGGCTGGCTCGGGCGTAGCTGGCACGGAGCAGACTCGCGGACCGGTGAGCGTGACCGGGCGGCTGCCGACGCCGCAGGTGGCCGGGGAAGAACTGGTGATCACGGCCGATGACCCGCCCTGCTTCGGGCCGGACGGGGCGGCGCTGACGCTGAGAGCGGCCGGGATCGGACGATGACGAGCGGAACCACCCTGCGGCTGGCACGGCAGGCACGAGGCTTCTCGCAGGAGCAGCTAGCCGGCATGGCCGGTGTGTCCAGGCAAGCCGTGTCAGCGGTGGAGTCGGGCCAGTCTGACCCATCGCTGCGCGTCGCGCTGGCCCTGGCCAGAGCGCTCGGGATGACCGTCGATGAGCTGTTCGGCCCCGAGGACGTGACCTCCGCTGTGTCGGCTCGCGTGGTCGGCCCCGCGCGACGGTGAGGGACACCGGACACCACCGGGACGCGGGTCGCCCTGGCACCGATCGGCAACTCGTTCGTCGCGCTCCCGCTATCCGGGCCGACCGCGAGCCGGGTCGGCTTCCTCCCAGCCGGCGGGCTGCTAGCCAACCAGACGCGCGGGCGGGCGGGCGAACTTGGATCGACCGAGGAGTCTGCGGGTGGGCCAACCGCGGCTGTGCGGCTGATCGGGCCGCCGCGACCCACCCTGGTGGTGGCCGGCTGTGACCCGGCACTCCCGTTGCTTGAGGCACCGCTGAGCCTGCTTGACCCGCCACTCGCGTTCTGCTGGTGGCCTTGCCCCAGCCAGGAGGCGCTGCGCCTGGCGGCGGACGGCGTCGTGCACGCTGCCGGAGCACACTTGCGCGATAGTTCTGGCGGTTACAACACCGGGCCGGCCAGTGAGCTGCTGCCCGGTGGCGGTGAGGTGTTCGGTTTCAGCTCCTGGCGGGAGGGGCTGGCACTGCGACCAGAGACAGCAGCCGAAGTCACCGGCCTGGCTGATGTGGTCCGGCGGGGTTTGCGCCTAGTGAACCGGGAGACCGGTGCCGAGGCCCGGCTCCTCCTCGACCGTGAGCTGGCCAGGCTCGGGATCGACGGTGACCAGGTGCCGGGCTACCAGACCAGGGCGACCGGACATCTGCAGGTCGCCGATGCGATCACGGCGGGGCTGGCTGATGCCGGCATCACCAGCGAGCCAGCGGCACTGGCCTACGGACTGGCGTTCATCCCGCTGGCGGCCGAGCGATTCGACCTGGTCATCCCGGCCGACCTGGCCGGGTCACGTGAGGTACAGGCCCTGATCAGGGTGCTCTCGTCGCGGTGGCTGCTCGACCAGCTCGCCAACCTGCCCGGCTACGATCCGGCGCCATGCGGTCAGCACGTCGCTACGCTGCCGGTGACCAGCCGTTCCCGGCCATAGAGCCGCTCGGTCTCGGCTGTCGCCAGTGGCCGACATCGGGTGGCGCTCGCGGGCCCGGCCCGCTACGCCGTTAATGAACAGGTTGGCCTTTCCCTTCCGGCCTGGATCAGGATGGCTTTCATGAGGCTTCTGGTACTTGGCGGGACGCATCATGTCGGACGTGCGGTGGTGGAGACGGCGCTCGCCCGCGGCGATGCGGTGACCACGCTGACTCGCGGCGTCAGCGGAGCGCCGGCGGCGGGCGCTCAGCCCAGGTATGCCGACCGGACCGATCCGGCAGCGCTGAGGGCTGCGCTCGGTGATGATTCCTGGGATGCGGTCATCGACACCTGGAGCGGCGCGCCCAGGGTGGCAGGGGACTCGGCCGCGCTGCTGGCTGGCCGGGCCGGGCACTACGGGTATGTCTCAAGCAGATCCGTCTATCAGTGGCCGATGCCGCCGGGCGCGGACGAGAGCGCGCCCGTGGTCGACGGTGACCCGGCCAGCGAGGACAGCGCGGACTACGCGGCCGCGAAACGCGGCGGCGAACTCGCCGTTCTTGAGTCGTTCGGTGACCAGGTGGTGCTGGCCAGGGCCGGCCTGATCCTCGGGCCGTATGAGCTGGTTGGCCGGATGCCATGGTGGCTGCGCCGGATCGAGCGCGGCGGTGACGTGCTCGCTCCTGGTCCGTGTGATCTGCCGCTTCAGTACATCGACTGCCGCGACCTGGCCGCCTGGATGCTGCACGCGGCCGAACGCGGGATCACCGGCGCATTCAACACGGTTAGCCGGCCAGGTCACGCCACGATGGAGAGCCTGCTGACCGCGGCGGTGGCCGCGACCGGTTCCGACGCCCGCCTGGTCTGGGTCGATCCGGCCGTGATCGAGGCGGCCGGTATCGCGGCGTGGACCGAGCTGCCGATCTGGGCGCCGCCGGACGGGGAGGCGGCCGGCCTGCACAACGGAGATGTCTCAGCCATCTATGCCGCCGGCCTGACCTGTCGGCCGGTGACCGAGACGGTGACCGACACCTGGCGGTGGTTGCAGGCCGAGGGCGATCCGCCGACCAGGGCCGGTCGGCCGCAGCACGGGCTGGACCCAGATCGCGAGCGCGAGGTGCTGGCCAGCCTGGCCTAGCGCGCCGGGGTTCAGCCAGGGCTCGGGAGTGCCGCGGTTACGGCTAGCAGTTATGGCTAGCTGCCTGCCCGGGGTGGTCTGCCCATTTTCCTGGGCGTGTTGATCTTCTCCGCCTGGATCGCGTAGATCACCCGGCCGTCCGGCCCGATCGGATTCGCGTAGTCGCGGCCGACGTACTTACGAGATAGCACGTCGATGTGCTCGCGGGCCGGTGCCCCCACCGTGGTCTGCACCACCCTGCCACGCACCTCGGCCCAGTCCCATGGGTCATCGGCCGAGTGCAGCAGCACGGTTACCCTCGGGTCCCTGCGGATGTTCCTCGCCTTCTGCCGCTGCGGCTCGGTGTTGACCAGCAGGTGCTCGCCGTCGGTGTCGATCCAGGTCAGCAGCGCCTGCGGCTGGCCGTCCGGCATCAGGGTCACGACGGTTGCGAAGGTCTTGGCCTTGGCGAGACGGACGACATCCTGATCGAGCGGCATGGCGACTCCCGTGGGTGCTGGCGTTTGACAGGTACGGTGACCGGCTGGCCGGCGAAAGACCTGGCCGCGAAGAGAGCCGGTCCCGCCATTGTTCTCTGGCGCAGGCGCCCGACACAAATGCGGTCCTGGACGGCGCGCCCGCGAGCGGGCAGCTCCGTCACCACGATCGTGGAGAGTTCTATGCGCCATTTGCACGAAAGTCTCCACGATCACGGCGACCGATCCGCGAGTGCTGCCCGGGTACGGTTCCGGCTAGTGGCCGAAGACCGGGATCATGACAGCTCTGGCGATGGTGTGGAAGCGAAGGTTGAAGCCGGCTATCGCGGGGGACACGTCGGAGTCGATGTCGAGGCGATCGGTGTCCAGCGCGTGCACGGCGAACACATAGCGGTGCGGCGGGTCACCGGCCGGCGGCGCGGCGCCGCCGAAGTCCTTCGTGCCGTAGTCGTTGCGAACCGAGAATGCGCCGTCCGGCAGGCCGGTACCACCTGCTGCGCCGGCACCGGCCGGCAGCTCGGTGACGGTCGCCGGGATGTTGATGACCAGCCAGTGCCAGAAGCCGGAGCCGGTGGGCGCGTCCGGGTCGTAGCAGGTCACGGCGAATCCCTTGGTGTCGGCGGGGAATCCGTGCCACTTCAGCTGCGGGGAGATGTTCTGCCCGGTCATGCCGAAGCCGCTGAATACCTGGGCGTTGCCCATGTGCTGCTCGTGGCCGACGTCGTCGCTCTCGACCGTGAACGACGGCACCTCAGGCATGAAGTCATAAGGCAACGGAACTCGCTCGGCCATAGGTTCTCCTTAGGGTGAAGGGCATGAGTGTGGGCAAAGGTCATTCTGGGTGCCCACGCTACTTCCGTGACGGCATACACCGCCACGAAAAACGACCCCGGATCTGGTCCGGGTCACCACCGGGATCTAATCCGGTCAGCGCTGGATCTGGTTCTGGGTCGCCACCGGACCGGCACGGGTCGCCGGGGCTAGATCGTGTCCGTGCATCGGGTCGGGGCGACTCTTAGCCGGCCAGGCGCGGGCTGGGGCTACCGTTGCTTATCGCGGTGCAATTCGGCGGGCGCTGGTGGGGCCGGGCGAAGGCAGGGTTGGAGCGGGCAGGGTTGGTGCGGGCGAGGCTGGGGCGGACAGGAAGGGTCGAAGCGCGGACGTGAAGGTCAGCCACGTGTCATCGAGCTGGGTACGCCGCGGGATTCTCGCTGCGATCTTGGTCGGCGTGGTGCTGTTCCCTGGTCACACCGCTGGAGTGGCATCCCGGTCCTGCCGTACCGGTGAGTGCCCACGCGACGGGTCAGTGCGCTGGTCGCGGCAGCTGACCGGCTCGTGGATCGCCGAGAACGGCACCGCCGGGACGGCGTACAGCCGTGGCCAGGCATATGTCGCCGTGGGTGGCAACGTCGCGGTCGTCGGGTACGGGCTGTCCGTTGACGCTTATGACGCGGACAATGGTTTCCCGCGCTGGACGGCCACGTTGACCGGGCTGCCTGCCGGATCGGCGATCATCTCGGTGCGGGCCTGGCCCGGGGTGGTCACGGTGGGCATGACGGTGACTTCGAGCGGTTCAGGCGCGCCAGGTGCCAGTCCTGCGCCGAGGGACGAGATAGTGCTGGATGCCGTGACCGGCAAGCGGATCCGGGTCTATCCGGCCGCCGAATACGGCGGAGCGGTTAGCGCCAGCGCCCGGCGGACAGTGATTGTCGGCACGGACGCGGTCACCAGCTACGACAACAAGACCGGTGCGGCGATCTGGCGGGATCCGATCGGCGCCGTGCCGCAGGCCTGGCGCCTTGATGGCGCCAGCCTCTACGTCACGATCTCCGCTCACGGCGTTCTCGGTACGGCGCCAGTGACGGCCGTCAGGCAGATCAATGTCCGCACCGGAGCTGAGCGGCTGATCAGGCCGCCGCGCGGGCCGTTCGCCGGGACGTTCAGCGGAGTCGCGGACGGCTTTCTACTGTTCTCCGGGTCGGCCGGTCTGACCGGATACAGCATGGTCACTGGCTTGCCCTGGCTGCGGCCGGACGCTGTCTTCGAAGGCGCCGACCCGGTCCAGCAGGTCATCTACGTGGATATCGCCGGTGCGCTGGTCGGCATAGACCCGGGGACGGGGCGCAACGAGCGCGGCGCCACGGTGCCAGGGCCAACCGGCACATACGGAGTGCGAGACGGGGTGGCGCTCGGCCTCGACCACGGCGCGGCCGGTGCGGCCTGGGGATACAGCATTGCCAGGAGACGTGTCATCTGGACGACGCAGCCGCTGCCGTGGCCGCACTACTTCGTCGACCTGTCCGGCATCGGCGGTAGCGCCGATCCGGCCAGCGACACCGTGCTCCTGACGACCTGCGCTCGAGTAGGAGCCGCCGTCCCCGCTGGCGTGGTGACTGGCGCCGGCCTGGTCTGCCTCCGGCCCATGCTGGTGGCGATAGAGCGCTGATCGGAGCGGCCAGCCGCGCGATCGTGCCAGCCGTGTCGGATCTGGCGCGTAGCCTTGGTCGGGAAGAATGTGCTACGAGCGCCTGTAGCTCAGCCGGATAGAGCGGCTGCCTTCTAAGCAGCGGGTCGCAGGTTCGAGTCCTGCCAGGCGCGCAGGCAGGTGCAGGTCAGAGTGGTATCGGGTCTGCCAGGCAGTTGGCGGGGAGCCAAACTGGGAGCCAGAACTGTTAAGTTCCGGGCATGGTTGAGACCAAGGCTGCCCGCCGTCGCGGGCACGGCGAGGACCGGGCCACCGCGCACCAGCGGCGCCTGGCCATCGCCGCCGACGCTGATCTCCGCCGCCGTCACCCGGACCAGGTGCTAAAGCGGCTGCGGTCGGCTGAGCCCGTGACCGACGCGCAGAGCAGCGAGCTGAATCTGGTGCCCAGCGAGCAGGCCGGGGATCTGAGCCAGTGGTTCAGGGACCTGGCCGCCCAGCATCAGGCGTTCGCCGACCAACTCGCGCAGCGGCAGAGCCTGACGCTGCCCGCCGAGGACCCGGACTACGCCGACCTCGGCCCCGCCTTGCCAGCCTGGACCCCGGTCAGCCGGGACGCCATCTTGCAGCCACCCAGGCCGCAGATCCTTCCCTCCGCACGCGTATTCCAACGCACCAGGGAACGCCGGGCCGACAGGGAAGCCGTGAACTGAGGCAGGCCGGCGCATCATAGACACCGGGAGGTGAGCACGACGACCATCATTACGAGCGGCGGATCAGAGAACTGCGCGGCGTCCTGCGGATACCCGAACGCAAGACGGCCTGGCGCTCGTAATCGAGCACTGCCAGATCTGGCAACCCAATCCGCCGACAATTACAGTCGGTGACATACGGGCGCTCGCTATTGCTGTGGCAAGGACGCAGATCGACTCTGCGCGGTTGGTTCAAAGATTGTCGGCATCGCCGGGAAGCGCCCAGATAAACCATTCTGGCGTGCTCCGTCCACCGGTCACCCTCAGCGGCCGGCGTGATCGCTGGGCGGGAGCGGACTTGTCCATCCCGTATGGCCCGCGGAACACCGTAGGCAATTGACGCTTGCGCACAATCCTTAGGCCCCGACGCATAGCGGCGGCGAATACGCCGGGCGGCCCAGGCAGTCGAGGAGGCGTGGCTGCAAAGGCGGCGGCCTGACTGCTGCTGGTGGCAGATCGCGGTCACCTGAGAGCGATCACGAAGGCGCTTGGCGGTCAGCGCCTGAAGGCGTCCTTGATCTTCGCGCCGGCCTGCTTGAGGTTGCCCTTGGCCTGGTCCCGGCGGCCCTTGCCCCGCAGGCGCCGACTGCCGGTGATTCGGCCGGCAATCTTCCTGGCACCGCCCTTGACCGCCTCGGCCTTGTGCGCGATCTTCCTGGCGATGCTCACTGGGCTGCCTTTCGCGGGTCATTCTGCGGGGCGGGCGCATCGACGGGGATATCTGCGGCGGGGACATCGACGTCGGGCTGCGCGGTGAGGGTCGTTACCGGCGGGACGGTGGCCCGCGGGTGGTCGGATCGGTGCCCGAACAGGCGCTGCCAGCCCCGGCCCTGCGGGCTGGGACGCTGGTCGCCGCCTTGCTAGCCGGTCCCTAGCATGCTGGCGGTGTAGGCGCGGGCGGTCTCGCGCTGGTCGAGCAGGTCGTCGCGGTCATGGCTGACGGCGGCGGTCTCGCGGCGGGACTGCCTGAGTCCCCGGCGCGCCTCACGGCCGCGGCGAGAGGTGCGGCGGGCACCGGCCAGCAGCAGGCTCAGCCCGAACAGGGCCAGTGCGCCGACCACGATGCCGTAGAGGAACAGCGTGCCGGTGGAGCCGGTCACGTGGTATCCGAACACCGCGAACGGATGGGTGAGCGCATGCGCAGTGCCACCGTTGCCGAGAACGCCGGCCACACCGGCGATCACCGCGGCGACCAGGATGATGAGCCCGAGGATTATGACCATGACGCACTCCGGGGATTAGGTCGCAAACCACTAATGAAAGACATGGCATCCGCCGGCCGCAGACTCATGCCGACGGCCGACCGGACCGCTGGGGCTGCGCCGTGGGCCGGGGCAGCCCCGTGCAGTTCTCAGCGGTGCGCGAACCGGCGGGACCGGCGGGAATGGCCGGACCGGCCGCTGACCAGGTGGAAGACGAGCAGCAGGACGGCCGCCCCGGCGATGGCGGTGAGCCAGGTGGACAGGTTGAAGAACCCCTGCAGGGAGTGGATGTGGAACAGCTTGGTGGCAACCCAGCCGCCACCCAGCGCCCCGGCGACGCCGATCAGGCAGGTGAGGATGAGGCCCTGTGATCTCCGGCCGGGGATCACCATATTGGCGATCAGGCCGGCGGCCAGACCGAGAACGATCCAGGCAATTATGCCCATAACAAGCTCCTTAGCTAGTAACCATGCTCAAAGGCTCCGGCGCACGGCCGCCGCTGCCAAGGGGCGAACTTCCTACCGGGCCGGGACCTTGGCCTCACGTTCGCTCCGGGCTCGAGGTGGGGGAGGCCGGGATTTACCGGCTCTGTGGCAGGCGCGGGTAGCGGTCCACGAAGACGGCGGCCCCGACCGCGAGGCCGAGCACAGCGACGGAAACAACTGAGCACCGAAGACGCAGCGCGCACCGGTGCATGGGTGTCCTTATTCGAGGGCCGCCAGCTGCGGGTCACGCCGCAAGGAGCTCTCGCGTTTCCTCCGGCTCGTTAATGTGCGTGCAGGGCGGGATCCGGTGGTGTCGGCAGGAACCGGCCACTTGCGGATGTTCGTGGCTGACTAGCGGTTGGGTGACCACCTGAGGTAGGCAGAGAGAATGTTCCCGCTGGTCATGGCGTATCTCATGAGTGCCGCGCGTGCTTCCTGCGGAGTGGTCGGCGTCCTTCCTCGGCGATGGCCCGCACACCTGACGTGTCGCTAAGGCGCGCCCCAGTCGTCCCGCTGCTCGGTCCGCTGTTGACCTGAAAGAGTTTCCCGGACCTCTGTTCGAGTCGTACTCCGACTCCTGCCCCCCATAACGATGACGAGAACGCTCAAGATGACGAGAACGATCCCGGCCAGAAGCAGGATATCGCCGACCTTGTGGATGTTGAATCCAGAGGTATGCACTGAGACGGCGAACCGCAGGATGGCCCCAACGACCACCAGCACGATCCCGAACGACGCTGGCCGATACCTGGACTCCTATTCATGGCCCCGAGTGTAGGCCAACCCGGTCAAATGCTCCAGTCGGCAGGCCGCCAGGATCTGCTGTCGGCCGTGGGATTTCCGTCGATCAAACGTGGCCAAATGCGGATCGTAGTTGGCAGTGATGTCCGCACCCACCTGGAGTTCCTACTGGGGTGTGCGCGGGGGATGGGGGGGGTGGGGGCGGGATGGCGGCGATTCCGGGTGCTGTCCCAGGCCAGACGAGCAAGACGGGGCAGGGGGCGTGGTCGACGACGAAGCGGGTGGCGGGCTCAGGCTCCGGGGTCCCAGGCGGGTACGGTCGCCGTCGCGGGCGAGGATGAGCAGGTCGGCGCCTTATGGGCGTGCCGCCGGCACAGTCGGGATCCATCGCCGGTACCCCAGGGGTCAGCCGTGGCCTGTCAGGTCACCCCGATC
>Ga0116214_1000169_pt1 | contig 28217 bp, 23 predicted proteins | sample Sb_taG_FD_88964 | JGI IMG/M metagenome (GOLD analysis project Ga0116214, IMG submission 88964) | Peat soil microbial communities from Weissenstadt, Germany - Sb_50d_1_NS metaG | ecosystem: Environmental > Terrestrial > Soil > Wetlands > Peat | place: Germany: Weissenstadt | collected 2010-09-21
TCACGTGCGCCATCGATGGCGCACGTCTCCATCAAGACGCCGACCGGACGGAGAACCTGTTTCAAGATAGGCGGTGTGGTCGGGGCGTGCATGGACCAAGCTGGGGATCGGATGCCCGCCCACCCGGCGAAGCGCATGCTGGTGGCATACGCGAGCCATCACGTGGCGACGATCGAAGATCCCATCGATCTTCGATCGGTCCAGCGCCGTGATTAAGGCCCACCCACCCGCATCCGGACGCGCCGATCTTCTTGAAACAGGTTCTGGGGCGGATCAACTACTCCCGATGACCCGGGCGATCTCCGCGATCGAGGTACGGCCCTGCTTGACCTTCTCGAGGCCATCGTCGCGCAGGCGGCGCATGCCCTCGTGGACCGCCACGTCGCGGATCGCCTCGGCGGGGCGGCGTTCCAGGGTCATCGTCTGGATCTCTGGGGAGACGCTCATCACCTCATACAAACCGAGACGGCCCCGGTAGCCGCTGCCGCCACAGCGCCGGCAACCGGTGGGCTCATAAGCCTCGAGGTCGACCAGCGCCTTGTAGCCGTTCTCGCGCAGCACCGCGGCGGGGACGATCGTGCGTCGCTTGCAGTTCGCGCACAGCATTCGCGCGAGCCGCTGGGCGACCACACAGTCGAGCGACGAGGCGACGAGGAACGGCTCGATACCCATCTCGACCAAACGAGTGATCGCGGAGGGCGCGTCGTTGGTGTGCAGCGTGGAGAGCACCAGGTGCCCGGTGAGCGCCGACTCGACGGCGATCTGCGCCGTCTCGCGGTCGCGGATCTCGCCGACCATGATCACATCGGGATCGGCGCGCACCATCGAGCGCAGCCCGGCCGCGAAAGTGAGGCCGACCTTCGCGGAGACCTGCAGCTGAGTGAGACCCTCGATTTCGTACTCGACTGGGTCCTCCACGGTGATGATGTTCTTCTCGGGGGTGTTCAGCGTCTGCAGCGCCGCGTACAGCGTCGTCGACTTCCCCGAGCCGGTCGGCCCCGTGACGAGCACCGCGCCATGGGTCTCGAGGCAAGCGCGTTCGAAGCGCTCGCGATCGGATTCGTCCATGCCCAGCTTGTCGAGCTTCATTACGACCGAGTCCTTGTCCAGGATGCGCATCACGACCGCCTCGCCATGGACGCTCGGCAGCGTGACGACGCGCAAGTCGACGTGGCGCCCGTCGACGGAGAGACCCACGCGGCCGTCCTGGGGTAGGCGCCGCTCGGCGATGTTCAGCTCGGCCATGATCTTCACACGCGAGACCACACCAGCGGCCATCCGCCGCGGGACGGTGGTGACGTCGTGAAGCACGCCGTCGACACGGAAGCGCACACGCAGCTCACGCCCGTCGGGCGCCAGGTGCAAGTCGGAGGCGCCCTGCTCGACCGCCTGCGCGACGATCTGATTGACGAGCTTGATAACCGGTGCGTCTTCGGCGTTCTCGTGCAGGTCAACGACTTCCGCGCCGCCCTGCTCCAACTCGTCGAGATGACCATGATCGGACTCACCGACGACATCCTCGAGCCTGTCCAGACGCGAGATCAGCGTGGCGATATCCTCTGGCGGAGCGACCGCGACGCGCACCTCATAGCCGGTCATGATCGCGATGTCGTCGACCGCCAACACGTTCGACGGGTCTGCCATCGCCACCAGCAGCGTGCGCTTGTCGGCAAACGCCACCGGCACCGCCTGGTAGCGCTTGGCGGCGGCGGTGGTGACGAGGTTGGCGGCGCCCATGTCCACGGAGAAGACACCGAGGTCGAGATGGTCGAGTCCGTAGCGCTCGGCAAGCGCGCGCGCCAGCCCGTCATGGTTGAGCGCTCCGCTGTCAGTCAGGACGCGCTCGGGCGTGATCCCCGAGCTGCGGGACGTCTCGAGCGCCGCCTCCACCTGCGCGCGCGAGACAAGGCCCATGTCGACGATGACATCGGTGAGGAAGCGCGACGAGGAGCCACGACGGGACGGTCTGGAGATGCCGGTCCACTGCTCGCTGTCGGGCGTCTCGACGGTTCGGGCCTCGTCGCGATCGACGCCGGCGACACGATCGAACCCAGTGTCCGGATCGACTCGGATGGTCTGTTCGCGCTCGACGTCCTGGTCTATCTCGACCATTGCGTCAATCTCCACCTCTGGAGCGCCATCCACATCAAGAATCGCATCTGTCTCATCGGTTAGATCGACCTCCATCTCCGGGTCGACATCCATGCCGAAGATCGAGTGCAGGTCTGGACCGGTCCGCGGGGGAGCGTCGCTCATTGCGCGCGCCCGCTCGTGTCGTGCGCGCGTCCGCTCGCGTCGCGCGTGGGTCGGTTCGCGTCGGAGCCCCTACGCGAGATCGCGCTCGCCGCCACGAGCGGCCACGCGCATGACCTCCAGCGGCGCCTCGCGGCCGGTCCACAGCTCGAAGCTGAGAGCCCCCTGCGCGAGCAGGATCTCGAGACCGTCGAGCGTACGGGCACCGTGCTCTCGCGCGGCGATGAGCAGCTGGGTGGAACCGAGGCGATAGACCATGTCGACGACATACGAGTAGTTACCGACCTGATCGAACGTCAGCCCCAGTTGGTTGAGCTCCTCAGGCTCACTGGCCGACCGTTCTACCTGACTAAGGGGCCGCTCAAGTCCGACCGAGGTGCAGTTGACGAGCAGGTCGGCGGACTCCGTCCGCGCGACCGCGCGCACGCCGAGCTCGTCCGCCAGCGCCTCAGCGCGCTCGGGACTGCGGTTCCAGATCGACACCTCGCGCGCGCCCGCCTGGCACAGCGCCCATACGGCCGCGCGCGCGCTGCCGCCGGCGCCCAGCACGAGTGAGGTCATGCCCCGTGGGGAGGAGTCGAGCGCCGCGATCAACCCTGGGGCGTCAGTGTTCTCCGCCGCGATCGTTCCATCGGAGGTGAACGTGAGCGTGTTCGCCGCGCCGATCGCGTTCGCGGCCTCGCTCGCCTCGTCAGCCAGCACGAGCGCTTCTTGCTTGTGCGGGATCGTCACGTTGGCCCCAACAAAGCCCGTCTGCCCCAGGGAACGAGTCGTCTCGGCGAACAGCTCGGGCGGCACGGGCAACATCTGGTAGCGCCAGTCATGCATGCCCAGCGCGGCGAGCGCGGCATTGTGGATCGCGGGCGAGCGACTGTGGGCAACCGGCCAGCCGAGCACGCCCAGGCGAGGCATCATTTCCTCGTGCAACCCGGCGGCTTGCCGCCGTTGCGCTTGACCGCCGCCTGGTAGGCCGCAACGTTGGTCTCGAACCGGGCGTAGGTGGTGGAGAACACCTGCTCGCCGCAACCATCGGCCCCCGCCACGTAGTAGAGGTATGGGACGTGCGCGGGATGGGCTGCGGCTTCGATCGAGGCCATGCCGGGGTTTGCGATCGGCGTGGGCGGCAGGCCAATGTGTGAGCGCGTGTTGTAGGGCGAGTCGATGTGCAGCTGCGCTTCGGTCAGTTCGTGCGCGTAGACCGGGATCTGCTTCTCGAGCTCGACCGCGTAGTAGATCGTGGCGTCGATCCCCAACGGCATCCCGGCGCTCAGGCGGTTGTAGATGACCGCCGCGATCAGTGGCCTGTCGTGCTCGGTCTGCGCCTCACGCTCGACCATCGAAGCGACGGTCAAGAGCTGGTACGGGGTTATGTGCAGCTCGCGCGCGCGCCGGATCTCGGTCGCCCCGAACCGCTGCCGGAAGGCAACGAGCTGCTGCGCCACGAGCTGGCTGGCGGGAATGCCCGCGCGGAGCTCGTAGGTGGCGGGAAAGAGAAAGCCCTCGAGGTTCGGGGTATCACGCGGTGCTCCGTAGCGCGTCGGGTCCAGTAGGGACGAGCGTTCAGAGGCGGCCAGGTAGCCGCCTGTCAGGTCGTCTTCGCGGGCGAGTGCCGCAATCTGCAGACGGGTATACCCCTCGGGGATGACGACCTTGACGACGATCGCCTCAGGCGGCGGCTTACTCAACGCTTCGATCGCGGCCGAGTAGCTCATGTCGCGCCTGAGCTGAAAGCGGCCGGAGTGAAGCTCGCCCCGCTTGCCGTCCAGCAACGCGCGCAACTCGAAGAAGAAGCCCGATGACACCACGCCGTCGCGAGCGAGAATCGAGCCGATCGAGCTCGAGCTCGATCCTTTGGGAATATCGACGATCACCCTGCCGTGACCGGCACCGGCAAACGGCTGAAACAGCGACAGCAGGAACCACACCAGGGCGACCGCAACCGCCAGGAGGAGCAGCGCGCCCACGCGCGCACGGGTCAGTCGGCCCCCGCTGCGCTCGTGTCCTCCTCGAGCCGTCGCGCGGTGTGCGCGCTGAGGACTTGCGCGGCGGTCCAGCAGCGGGTCGCGGCCGCCTCGTAGCGGAGTTGAGCTCAACGGCGCGGGCGTGACCGACGGCACCGGATCGATCACTGGCTCCCCAACGGCAGGCGCAATCTCGACTGGCTCCTCAACGGAGGGCGGAGCATGGGCCGTTCCGAGCCCTGGCGGTCCCTCTTCGACGGAGCCCCGTTTCGTCGGCTCATGATCTAAGTGCCCCTCATCAGTGAGCGCCGTCGAGGGGATAGGCGGCGTGGTTGGCCGCTCAATGGCGGGAGGATCCTGCGTCCTCTCGCTCGCCCGCGCGGCACGACGGCGTTCGCGCTCCTCCCGGTCGTGTTCTCGTTCCTCGGTTGTGCGTTCGCGCGATGGCTCTGATCGAGGCAAGGTGGGCACCCTAACGCGATCGGGCCGTCAACCAGCTCTCCAGCAGGTGGGCGGCGGCGCGTGAGTCCTCGCTCGCGATGGCAGCCCCCCCCGCCCCCTCCATGCGCTGAGCGATACGCGTGGTGAAGCGCTCATCGTGCATCTCGAGCGGCACCTCCTCACCCAGACGCAGCGCCAGCTTACGCGCGAACGCGCGCGTCGCACGCGTCTGATCCGTGTCCTCGCCTCGCAACGAGAGTGGCAGCCCGACGACCACCCGTTCCACGTCGCGCTCGCTTACGAGCCCGTGAAGCGCGCTGAGCCCGCGTCGAGTGTCGGGGCGCAGCACGGGCTCGATCGGCGTGACGATCGTGCCAGTGGGGTCGCTCACCGCACAGCCGCAGCGCGCACTCCCGTAGTCGAGGCCCAGCACGCGCATCAGCCCGTGAGCGCCGACTCGATCGCCGCGCGCGCTGTGGCGATCGCCTCCTCGAGCTTCTCCGGGTCGCGTCCGCCAGCCTGCGCCATCGTGTCGCGTCCTCCTCCCCCGCCGCCGACGACCTCGGCCGCCGCCCTCACCACAGCGCCGGCTTTGACACCCCGCTGGACCAGCGCGGGGGCGACGCTGGCCACCAGATGCACTTTCCCATCCGCGGCTGCGCCCAGCAGGATCGCAGCGTCTCCGAGCTGACCCTTCAACCGATCAACGACCTCCAGCAGGGCCTTTGCGTCCGCGACCTCGACCGTCGCGAGGAGCACGCGCGCGCCCGCGATCTCCTCAGCTTGCGCGGTCAGCGCTTGCGTGTCAACGCCACCGGCGTTGTCCGCTAGATCGGCGCCATCTTGGAGCGCCTTCTCCAGCCTCCTACGCTCTGAAGCGAGCGTCCGCACGGCCTCCGGCGCGTCTTCGGGACGGGTGCGCAAGGTCTCGGCGACCGCCTTCAGCTCGCGCGCGCGCGCGCGCAGCAGTGCCACCGCCACCGGCCCAGTCACCGCTTCGATCCGTCTCACGTTCGCGGAGCTGGAGGTCTCACTGAGGATCAGGAAAGGTCCGATCTCGGCCGTGGAGCGCACGTGGGTTCCGCCGCACAGCTCGCGCGAGTATGGATTTCCCCCCCCGCCTCCCCCATCGCCGACCTCGACCATGCGCACGACATCGCCGTACTTCTCGCCAAACAGCGCCATCGCGCCGAGACGCTTGGCCTCCGCGAGAGTGGTCGTGATCGGACGCACGGGATCGTTGCGGGCGATCCACGCGTTGACGCGGTCCTCGACGTCGCGCAGCTCCTCTTCGCTCAGCGCCTGACCGTGGCTGAAGTCGAAGCGCAGCTTGTCCGGGCCGACGTATGAGCCGGCCTGGCGCACGTGGCTGCCCACGCGCTCGCGCAACGCGGCCTGCAGCAGGTGCGTGGCCGTGTGGTTGCACTCGGTCTTGTGCCTCCTCAAGTGGTCGACGCGCGCGAGCACCTGCTCGCCGACGTCGAGCGTTCCCGCCTCCACGATCACCTCGGGTATCCGATCCTCACCGACAATCAGGACGTCCTCGACGCGCGCGCGGCAGTCCCCGTGCGCGCATTCGATCGTTCCGACGTCCGAGATCTGACCGCCGCCGGCGGCGTAGAACGGCGACTCCTCCAGCTTGACGAGCAGGCGCGTGGGAGACGTGCCCTCTCCCCCGTTCTCGCTGGCGAGCCCGTCGAGCGGCCGGACGGCGACGACGGTGGTCGACTGCACCTCGGTCTCATAGCCGGTGAAGCGCGTGGGCGGCTTATCGTCGAAGAACAGCCCAGGAGTGAGGCTCCCCTCCAGGCCGAGGGTAGCCGTGGCGGCGCCCGAGCGCCCGCGCGCGCGCTGCGCATCCATCAACTCCTCGAAGTCGCCGTCGATCGACAGCCCCACCTCAGCGAGCAGCTCACGGGTCATCTCATAGGGGAAGCCGTGCGTGTCATGCAAGAAGAAGACGTCCGCGGCGGACACCGCGGAGCGACCAGCTGAGAGCGCCTGTTCTCTGAGCTCATCGAGCATCTCCATCCCCTGGGTGAGCGTGCGCCCGAAGCCCTCCTCCTCGGCGGCGAGCCACATGTCGGTCACCTCGGTCTGCTCTCCTAGCTCCGGGTAGGCGCCGCCCATGACCTCGCGCACGCGCTCGGAGTAGCGCGTGAGGAACCCCGGCGCGAGCTCCAGCGCGCGGCCCCGCTGGATCGCGCGGCGCATCACGCGGCGCAGCACATACCCGCGGTCCTCGTTGGAGGGCACCACGCCGTCAGCCGTCAGGAACGTCATCGCACGCGCGTGGTCAGCGAGGACTCGCAGCGCGCGGTCGCTGTCCAAGGCCGAGCCGTAGCTCCGCCCCGACAGCTCCTCGCCGAGCTCGATCAGCGGCGCGAACTGGTCGGTCTCGAAGACGGAGCGCTTCTGCTGCAGGATCGCGGCCATGCGATTGAGGCCGAGGCCCGTGTCGATGCTCTTGGCGGGCAAGGGCTTGAGCACCGAGCCCGGCTCCTCAGGCGCAGGCTGCCGGTCGTACTGCATGAACACCAGGTTCCAGTACTCGAGGAAACGCTCGTTCTCGCCGCCCGGGAGATCCTCCGGCGAGCCGTGCTCCACGCCAAGGTCGAGGTACAACTCCGAGCACGGCCCGCACGGGCCGGTCGGGCCGCCCTGCCAGAAGTTCTCCGAGCGCGGGCAGCGCACGATCCGCTCGCCCGGCAGGCCGAGGGCGCTCCAGAGCTCGATCGCCTCCTCGTCCGCGCCGAGCCCGAGGCCCTCGTCGCCTTCGAACACCGTCACCCAAATGTCGTCCCCGGCGAAGCCGAATACCTCCCGCGAGAGCTCCCACGCGAACTCGATGGCCTCGCGCTTGAAGTAGTCCCCGAACGAGAAGTTGCCGAGCATCTCGAAGAACGTGAGGTGCCGAGTGGTGTTGCCGACGTTGTCGATGTCGACCGTGCGAAAGACCTTCTGACAGCTCGTCAGGCGTGGGGCGGGCGGTGTCTGGAGACCGAGGAAGTAGGGCTTCAGCGGGTGCATCCCCGCGACGGTCAACAGCGCCGAGGCATCGTGCGCGGAGGGCACGAGCGAGGCCGACGGGACACGGGTGTGCCCGCGTTCCTCGAAGAAGCTCAGGTAACGCTCGCGGATCTCATCCGAGGTCATCATCGTGCAAATGATCTTAGGCCGCGCTCGGGGCGCTATGCCGTGATCGTGCCGTAGCCGACGAGGAGGTCTCCTGAGTACAGGCAGGCGATCTGACCGGGAGCCGTGCGCTCGGCGGGCTCATCCAGCTCGACGTTCACGTGCGCGTGGCGTCCCGCGCTCACGTCCTCTGCCAGACGGCAGGCGAACCTGCGCCCGTGCGAGCGCACCCGCACGCCATCCACGCAGCCTCCGTCGCGATGGAGCGTCACCTCGCATACCGCCATCTCGCGCGCGAGCAGCTCATGGCGCGCACCCACCGTGACGGTGTTCGCGCGCGTGTCGGTGGCAAGCACGTACAGCGGATCGGGGGCCCCGATTCCCAGGCCGTGGCGCTGGCCGACGGTGAAGACATGCGCACCTTCGTGCTCACCGAGCACCCGGCCCTCCAAGTCGACGATCGACCCGGGCCGCGCGCGCATATCGCCATGACGCTCGAGAAACGCCTTCTGACGCGTGCCCGCGAGGAAGCACAGGTCCTGCGAGTCGCGCCTGCGAGCCACGGCCAATCCCGCCGCTTCCGCCAGCTCGCGCACCCGCGGCTTGTGCATCCCTCCGAGTGGGAAGCGCAGCCTTGCAAGCGACTCTGGCGCGAGCGCGGAAAGCACATAGCTTTGATCCTTGCCCACGTCCACGGCCGTCCTGAGCAGCGACCCGCCCGCGCTTTCCTCCACGCGCGCGTAGTGACCGGTCGCGAGCGTCTCTGACCCCAGCCGCCCGGCGAGCTCGAGCATCGCGTCGAGGCGAACGTTGCCGTTGCAGCGCACGCAAGGGTTCGGCGTCAGACCGGCGGCGTGGTCTGAGAGCCAGTGGTCGACCACGCCGGCGCGGAACTCCGCTCGCAGGTCGATCGATAAGTGCGGCATCCCCAAACTGTGCGCCAGCTCGCGCGCGCCGCGCACTGCCTGCGCCGAGCAGCAGCTGAGATCGCCGTCGTTCTCTGGGTCAGACCACAGCTCGAGCGTCACCCCCACCGCCTGCGCGCCGTCCCCCTCCGCCACGAGCAGCGCCGCCACCGCGCTGTCGACCCCACCGCTCATCGCTACCAGCGTGCGTTCCCGCACGCTGGCCAGCTGGGCGCGCGCGCGTGCGGCGCCACCCAGAGCGCGATGCAACGCGTCAGCTGCCAGCTCAGCCGCGTGGCGCTTTGCGACGCTCAGCCCGCCCAGCTCGTCCGCGATCTCGCCCGCGCCGATCTTCGCCGCCTGCAGGAGAGGAGCGCCACGCAGCAGACCCACCGCGGCGCTGCCGGCCGCGACGGTCGCGCCACAGCCGCTGGCGTCGAAACCCGCATCCACGATCGTCCCCGTCGGGCTCTCCGGATCGATCGCGAGCGAGATCCGGATCAGGTCGCCGCACGCGGCCCCGCCCGCCGCGCCCGTGAACGAGTCCTCCGGGCAATGCCCACGCCCAAGGGGTGCTTCTAGATGATGAACCAGGGTGTCAGCGGTCGTCACCCGGTCGAGTGTAGGTAGTTGTCGGGACCTCGAGGGACGGTGGACCGATTGGAGATCGGCCAGTGACCGACACGGGTGCCTCCGAGTCGTGAGTGATGCAGAGAAAGATCGTGTGCGACAGGAACCGTACGGTGTGGCTATGCGTGTCGCACTTCGTCGATCGCCTGCTCGATCGAGAAGACATCGGTGAGGCCAGTCAGCGCCGTTGTCTGACCGTGCTTGTTTACGATCAGGATCGTCGGCGTCTGGTAAACCTGCACGGCATGGGTGATCGAGCCGAACGACCCGACCTGGTGAGCTTCCGCGTCTTTGACCGCGAGCTTCCCGCCGAGCGCGTGGCCGACCGCGCGCAGTTCCCGTTGGACCGCCAGGTCGACCGAACCCTTGGGATTCCAGAACAGGATCGCCACGACCTTGCCCTGCTTCAGCTCACGTTCCACGCTCGCCTGCATGCTCGGCACGCCGCTGACGGACTTTGCACTCGGCGCGCTCGCGCCCTTGTGCGTCACGGCGGGCTTATCGAGCGAAGCCGCCGTCGAGCCCTTTGACGGGGTCACCGAAGCGGCGGCCGAGGTGGGGTGTGAGCCCGCCGTCGAGGCGCCCGCGGCGCTTTCATTGGATGCCTGCGCGGACTTTTCTTCAAGCTGCTTTGCGTTCTGCTGGGATGTCGCGACCGCTCCATGTGCTTTGTTGATCGCGCGTGTCAGACCCTCCACACCGGGGGCGGCGCCGTGATAGATGGGGGTTGGGGCGGCTGCCGCTTTTGCCTCGGCGGCAGCGGTGGATGCAGGGCTTGCGGGCGTCGCGGTCGCGGATGAGCCCGCGGATGAACCCGAGCCGCTCGTGTTGGTGGAGGATCCCCGTAGGGCAATAAACCACACGGCCGCGAATAGGACGAGAACGCCCAGGGCGATCTGATAAGGACGGGAAAGCTGTGCCATCTCCCCCTTCTCTTCGGCATCTCGTCGCAAAAGTTGAACCGCGAAAGAAGCGCTGGACGGTTGCAGCCGGGATTGCGCGGAGCAAAGCAGCGCAGGCAACAAGGCGCATCCCCTCTGACGCGACGCACTCCTACGAACGACTCACACGTTCGTAGGAGACACCGCGACACATCTCACAAATCGCGCAGGCGTCGCAGCACTGCGTGCACCACGGTATCTGTGGCGATCGTCTCCTGTCCGCCGCCCTGCATGTCCTTCAGCACGGTCTCCTCGCCCCCGACGATCGCCACATAACGGGCGCCGAGCGCATCCGCGTACCCGAGCTGACCCTTGAGCGATCGTCCGGCGAGCTCCATCTGAGCCTTCAGCCCAGCCGACCGTGCCTCGGCCAACAGGCCGAACGCCGCCTTACGGATGTCGGTATCTGGAGTGTCGAGCGCCACGAACAGCTCCACCGGGCTCGCCACAAGGGGCGGCGACTCGCCGGCGAGCATGATCCGCTCAACCCCCGCTGCCCAGCCCATCCCGGGCGTCGGCACGCCACCGAGCATCTCCACGAGGCCGTCGTAGCGGCCCCCGCCACCAACGCCGCTCTGCGCTCCGAGCGCATCGGATGTGAACTCGAACACCGTGCGCGTGTAGTAGTCCAGTCCGCGCACGAGCGTCGGATCGACCTCGTATGGGACCTCTGCCACATCGAGCAGCTCGCGCACCTGTGCGAAGTGCTCGCTGTCCTCGTCGCTCAGATGATCGAGCAGGCGCGGCGCGCTCTCCATCACCCGTTTCGTGCCCTCGTGGTCGGAGTCGAACGCGCGCAGCGGGTTCAGCTCGATCCTGTTCCTCACCTCTCCCGACAGGTCTTCCTCATGCGTGCGTAGATACCCCTGTAGCCGCTCGCGATACTCGCTCCTACTCTCGCTGCTCCCGAGGCTCGACAGGCGCAGCCTGGTCTCCCTAACTCCCATCTCCATCAAGAGCGCTGCCAGCAGAACGATCGACTCGGCGTCCACCGCCGGGTCCTCGGAGCCGAGCGCCTCCGCCCCCACCTGCCAGAACTGCCGGTAGCGCCCCGCCTGCGCGCGCTCGTGACGGAAGAAGCTCGACAGGTACCACAGCTTCACCGGCTGTTTGCGCTTGTGCATACCGTGCTCCACATACGCCCGGCAGACCGGCGCGGTCCCCTCCGGACGCAGCGTCAGCGAACGCCCACCGCCGTCGTCAAGCGTAAACATCTCCTTCCGTACGATGTCCGTTGACTCGCCAACCCCGCGCGCGAACAGCTCGGTGGCCTCCAGCGCCGGCGTCTCGATCCGCTCATACCCAGCCCCCTCCAGGATCCTTCGCGCGCTCGCCTCCATGCTCGCGCGCACCCCCACCTGCTCCCCGAGCACGTCGAACGTGCCTCGCGGCGCTTTGATCTTCTCCCCGCGGCTCAACTTTCGGCTGCCGCTGCGTCCGGCGCAACGGTTTCGCGGGGCACCGGAACGCGCAGCTCCGCCAGGAACGGGTTCGTATCGCGCTCGCGTCCCAGCGTCGTCACCCCCATGTGCCCCGGGTAGACGACGGTCTCCGCCGGAAACGTCTTCAGCAGCGTCCCGATCGAGCGTTCGAGTGTCGGCCAGTCGCCGCCGGGCAGGTCCACCCTGCCGACCGACCCCTGAAACAGCACGTCTCCCGACAGCAACGCGGGGTGGGCGGGCGATCCAATCGCATATGTGACGTGGCCTGGGCTATGTCCCGGGGTGAACAGCACCTCGATATCCAGCCCTGCCAATTGCAACCGCTCGCCGCCTTTCACCGTGTGATCGGCCTCATAGCTCTCAAATGGCCCAAATCCCGGGGGCGTCCAGCTCATCACGTCCGCCAGCAACGGCCGCTCGATCTCCGGGCAGTACACCGGCGCGCCCGTCGTACGTGCCACAGGGGCGACCGCGCCGATGTGGTCGAAGTGACAGTGTGTAATCAAGATCGCCTCGATCTCCACCCCCAGCGCCTTCGCCGCTTCGAGCAGCCGCCCGGCCTCCTCGCCGGGGTCGATCATCACCGCGCTGTTCGCCTCTGGGGCGGCACGGACGATGTAGGCGTTCTCCTGCACCGGGCCGACGGTGAACGCACGCACGTCCAACCCGCTCATCGTGACGCCGCCTTCCCGTTGCCGCGCTCGGCTTTGCGTCGCTGGCGGCGGTTATAAATCCACCGGTCTGAGTAGTAGCTGATCGGCGTGTAAAACAGCAGCACGATCGGGAACAGTCCGATCGCCTGGTTCGATTTGTTGAACAGGATGATCACGGCCAGTAGAAACAAGATCGCGGCGATCATCGAGCGCACGAACGCTCCCCGCCAGGTCGGCGGGCGGTCCCGCTTGTCGAGGAGCTGCTTCTTTGCGCGCGCGGCCTCGCCGGGCTTTCCGCTCTTCTCCGCAGCCGTCGGCTTGCGCCCCGTGCGACCTCGCGACTCGACCACGCCGGCCGCGTTCCCCCGATGCTTGGTCTGACGCTTGCGCTTCGTCTGAGCCATATCTAGCAGGTTATTGCGTTCTCGATCACGTGGCGCGCGGGGTCAAAACCGGACAGCGGCAGATCCTCAGGAAAGCCCTCCAGCGCCCCGCGCGGCGCCAAGCCGACGAGCTCTGCGCTGCTCACCGTCGCGTGTCTCTGAACCGCCTCGATCACCCGCGCCAATGGCACCTCGGATGGGCGCTCGACGTTCATTGAGACCTGCGCCACGCTGCCGCTCAGGGCCACCCCGATCGCGCGCACCCCTGGCAGACCCTCGGCGCCGCCCTCGCGTATCAGCGCTGCGATCCCACGGGCCTCCTTCACCGTCGCCGGTGCGGCCAGCCTCAGGTTGAACGCGACCAGCGGCGGCCGCGCCGCGACGAGCGTCACTCCAGCGCTCAGGTGAAGCCTCGCCGGACCGAAGTCCGGACGCAGCTCGCCTGTCTCGATCCGCTCCCGCAGACGGGCTGAGCCGCCGCTACGCAACTCTGCGCGAGTGCGCCCGCCGGACAACTCGCCATAGAGCAAGACCGGCACGCTCAACTCCTCGCCGATCCGATCCGCCACGACGAGCGCCTCCGCGCATGCCGCGCCGCGCGCACGCGCGTCGAGATAAACGATTGGCGCCACGTCGAGGGCCCCCACATGCGGGTGCTCGCCGCGTCCGTCGCCGATGTCGATGCGTTCCACCGTCTCTTTCGCGCCGCGCAGTAACGCGTCCGCGAGATCGCCGGGGCGCCCAGCGAGCGTGAACACCGTTCGGTGATGATCGCCGTCAGAGTGGACATCCAACAGGCGCACCCCGCCCGTTCCCGGCGCGCGCGCGCCGTCACCGTTCGACGGCACCCCATCCCCACTCCTGAACGCGGCGCCGATCGCCGCGATCGTCCGCTCGTCGCGACCCTCTGAGATGTTTGGAACCGCGAGCAGAATTGGTGGGGTCATCTCGACGAGGCTAAACTGCGCCACCCCGCCGGAGTAGCTCAGTCGGTTAGAGCAGCGGAATCATAATCCGCGTGTCGGGGGTTCGAGTCCCTCCTCCGGCATCCCGCGTAGCATGAGTTTGGTGCCTGACGAATCGCCTGCCGAGACCGACCGCCTGAGCGCCAGCCGGTCCGAAGCCCACCCCCCGCTGCCGCGCGACAAACGCGGCTGGCAGGTGGCGCCGTCCCCCGACGGGCGGGGCATGCCCGAGCACGCCCCCACGGGGCCGCCGCCCCACCGCATGCGCGGCTTCTGGTACTTCGTGCTGGCGCTGATCGCGCTCAACTGGCTGTCGGTCATCTTCTTCCAGCCGTCCACCGGCGAATCGCGGGTGACGGTTCCGTTCAGCCCGTACTTCCTGGCGCAGGTGAAAGCGGATCGCGTCGAATCGATCGCCTCCAAGGGCGACACGATCCAGGGCAAGTTCAAGGCCAAGCTGCGCTACCCGGAAAGCAGCAAGAAGGCCACGCCCACGAAGCTGTTCGCGACGCAGGTGCCGGCCTTCTGGAACGGCAGCCAGCTCTCGGCCCTGCTGCAGGAAAAAGGCGTGCGCATCAACGCCGAATCGACCACCACGAGTACCTCGCTGGGGGTGGAGCTGTTGCTCGGCTTCGGCCCCACGCTGCTGATCGTGGGCCTGTTCATCCTGATCTTCAAACGCGCGGCCGCGGCCGGCGGCGGCATGGGCGCCCTCGGCAAATTCGGCAGCTCGCAGGCGCGGCGGGTAGACCCGGAAAAGATCCGCGTGACCTTCAACGACGTCGCGGGGATCGACGAGGCCAAGGCCGAACTGACGGAGATCGTCGACTTTCTGCGCAATCCCGACCGCTACGGCAGCCTTGGCGGGCGCATGCCCCACGGCGTGCTGCTGTCGGGGGCGCCCGGGACGGGCAAGACGCTGCTCGCCCGCGCGGTCGCTGGCGAGGCGCACGCCGCGTTCTTCTCGATCTCCGCCTCGGAGTTCATCGAGGCGATCGTCGGCGTCGGCGCATCGCGCGTGCGTGACCTGTTCGTGAAGGCCAAGGAGGCGGCGCCGGCGATCATCTTCATCGACGAGCTCGACGCGATCGGACGCTCGCGCCAGGGACAAGTGTCGGTCACCGGCGCCAACGACGAGCGCGAGCAGACGCTCGACCAGATCCTGACCGAGATCGACGGCTTCGAGTCCTCCGAGGCCGTGATCGTGCTCGCCGCGACCAACCGGCCCGATGTGTTGGACCCGGCGCTGCTGCGCGCCGGGCGCTTCGACCGGCGCGTGACCGTGCAGGCCCCCGACCGCAAGGGACGTGTCGAAATCCTCGAGGTCCACACGCGCTCGATCCCGCTCGACGACGACGTCGACCTCGACGCGCTCGCCGCCAGCATGCCCGGCATGGTCGGCGCGGACATCGCCAATCTCGCCAACGAGGCCGCGCTGCTCGGCGCTCGCCGCCAGCACGAGAAGGTGCAGATGGCAGACCTCACCGACTCGCTCGAGAAGATCATGCTCGGCGCCCCGCGCGGCCTCGTGCTCGAACCCGCCGACCGCGAGCGCACCGCCTACCACGAGTCCGGCCACGCACTCGTGGGGATGCTCACGCCCGGGGCGGACCCCGTGCGCAAGGTCTCGATCATCCCCCGCGGCATGGCGCTCGGCGTGACGCTGTCAACGCCCGACTCGGACCGCGTGTCCTATACGCTCGAGGAGTTGCAGGCGAAGATCCGGGTGGCGCTCGGCGGGCGCGTCGCCGAGGAGGTCGTCTACGGTCAGGTCACCACCGGCGCCGAGTCCGACATCCAGCAGCTCACCCAGATCGCGCGCCAGATGGTCGGGCGCTGGGGGATGAGCGAGGCGATCGGCCCGATCGCGGTGCTCGGAGAGGAGGGCCAGGGGATGTTCCTTCCAGGCGTCAGCGAGACCTCGCAGGAGACACAGCGCGTCGTCGACGAGGAGGTACACACCCTCGTCGAACGTGCCCACCAGGAGGTCACGCGACTGCTGGAAGAGCATCGCGACCAGCTCGAGAACCTCGCGCAAGCGCTGCTAAAGGCCGAGACGCTCGACGCGCCCGACGCCTACACCGCCGCCGGCGTGTCCCCCCATCGCGATGAGCCGGCACCTGCCGTCGTCTGATCACTCTGCTCCCAGATCGGGAGGTCAAGCCAAACCGCCGAGAAGTGGGTGGCGAGTACGAGCAGACATGCTCCTGCGCCCGCTCGCCGTGGGTGATGAGGGAGCGTTGCTGCGCATCCACCGCACCCCGGGAGTCCTGCGCTGGTGGGACGTCCCGGAGGAAGGCTTCCCGTGGGACGAGCCAGAGTCGACCCGACTGACGATCGAGGTCGGCGGTGTGATCGTGGGCTTGATCCAGTTCTCCGAGGAGCTCACTCCCAAGTACCGCCATGCCTCGATCGACCTGTTCCTCGATCCCGCCCTGCACGGCCGCGGCCTCGGCAGCGAGGCGGTGAGCAGCGTCGTGCGCCATTTGATCGACGATTGTGGTCATCACCGCATCACGATCGATCCGGCAGTGGCGAACGCAGCCGCCGTCCGGAGCTATGAGAAGGTCGGCTTCAAACGTGTTGGCATCATGCGCCAGCACGAGCGTGATGTCGGTGGCGGTGGCTGGCACGACAGCCTGCTGATGGAGCTGCTGGCCGGCGAGGAGTAAGAGTGCCTGACAAGATAGGCGGTGCGGTCGGGGTGTTCATGGATCAAGCTGGGCGTCGCGGGATGGCGAAGCGCATGCTGGTGGCATGCGCAAGCCATCACGTGACGAGACGATCGAAGATCCCATGGATCTTCGATCGGTGTCCAGCGCCGTGTCCAGGGACACATCCGGACGCGCCGATCTTCTTGACAGGCACTCTAGGTCAGTCAGGAGAGGCTTTGCGGGGTGTGTGCTTGTGAGGCCCGTGCTTGGGCGCTGAGCTCGTCGAGTGTCAGCAGCCGCGCGGGCGGGTGCTCGAGGATTCTCCTCGAGCTGACCGCGAGCGTATCGTCGATGTGCAAGAGCTCGCCCGAGGCCAGTGCTCTCCAGGATGGGGCTGTGTCCATCCGCTCGCTGGCTAAGACGACAAATGGAAGGCTGACTGCGTCATCCGAGCGCACACGGCTCCCCAGGCTGCTCGAGTGCTCGAGCGGCCGCCCCGGTGGTCGCTCGAGCACATAGAGGTCGTGCGTCTCTGGGTAACGCAGCGCCCATAGCCCGTTCGCCGTCGCGAGAATGAAGTTGATCGCGAGCAGCGGCAGGTTTGCGGCGACCCAGGCGCACGCGGCCTCGATGCCCGCGCCGATGTTCCCTTCGTGAGCCGCTATCTCGTGTGTGATCAGGGCGAAGAAGCGCTCGGAGTCGGTGTCGCCTTTCACCAGCGCCATCGTCCCCTCGCCGAGGTGAGCCTCGAGCGCCGGCAGGTCCTCGATCACGCCGTTGTGCGCGAATAACCGCCCGTCCTGCCTGAATGGATGCGTGTTGTGCAGGTCGAGTGCGCCTGTGGAAGCGAAGCGGATGTGAGCGACGAATGTCCTCGAGGAGATCTCGCGTGCCTCGTGTCCAAAGCGTGTGTCGCCGTAGGCGGCGAGCGGCTGCTTGCTGATGTGCGGAACCCCGACGCCATCGAACCAGCCGAGGCCCGTCCCATCCGGCTCGCGGTGGCTCTGAGTTGCCAGGCTGTCAGGTGCGTCCAGCAGCCAGAACGTTGCCTTCGCACGCTCGCGCCCGGCACTCAGGCCGAACAGGCGACACATCTCAGGTGGGCTTTCCGGGCTCGCGCATAACCCCACACTAGAACGCTGCAGACAGCACGAGCGCCGCCGGCACCGACACCCCACGCCAGCGGCAGGTCCGCTTTGATAGACCCCCGTCGCGATGAGCGCGACACCAAAGCACCCACGGAGGAGGCGGCGATCGCGCGTCCACCGGCGCGTGGGTCTCGTCGTGGCGGCGCTGCTCATGGCTGGGCTGCTTGGCTTCGCGTTGTCGCGCCTGGATCTAGGCCATATCGGCCACGCCCTACTCACCGCCAGCCCTGGCTGGGTCGCGCTGGCGCTCGTGCTGATGGCGTCCTCGCTGCTGCTGCGCTCCGCCTCCTGGCGTGAGACGCTGCGTGTGGCGCTGCCTGATGAGTCGATTGGCTGGGTAAAGGTTGGGCGGGCGACGATGATCGGAGTGATGGCCTCGGCGCTATTTCCCGCGCGCGTCGGCGAGCCCTCGCGCGTGCTGGTGCTCGCCCGCAGGCTCGATGGCCCCACCAGGCGCGTGCTGCCAATCGTGGCGGGCACGGTGTTCTCCCAGACGCTCATCAACCTGCTCGCATTGGCGATCCTCGCGGCAGTCACCTTCACCAGCGTGCCGCTGTTCCAGGGCCACCTCGCGGGGATCTACGCCGCCGCGTTAGTCCCGCTGGCGGTATGCGCGCTTGTCGTCCTCGGCCCGCGCCTGCTGGCACTCGGGCAGCGCTCAGGCTCGACCCGGGTGACACTCGCGGCGCGTGCGATCGCCCGCCTGCTGGAGCTCGCCCGGCGTGGACTGCTCGTGTTCGCGCGCCCACGCTACGGGGTCGCCGCCATCGCCCTCCAGCTGCTGGCCTGGGCGCTGCAATGGCTGGCCTGTTACATGATCGTCCTCGCACTCGGGCTGCAAGCACACGCCAACCTCGTGACGGCCGCCGCGATTCTTCTCGCCGTCAACGTCAGCGCAATCGTCCCCGCGACCCCATCGAACGTGGGCGTGTTCCAGGCAGCCTGCCTGGTCGTGCTCGCGGCCTATGGCGTCGGCGCGGGAGCAGGCCTGGCCTACGGCATCATCCTGCAGGCCGTCGAGGTCCTGACCGCGCTCGCGCTGGGGGTCCCCGCACTGCTCGCCGAGGGCCTGACCTGGCAGGACCTGCGTCCCCAACGCGGCGACCTCAACGCCGGCGATCCCAGCCCAGACGGACCCAACTGAGGGCCTAGCCGGCCAAAGCGCGCAGCGACTCCCGCAGCGAATGCGTCGTCTGAAGCACCGCCGTTGGCTCATAGCCACAGTGGGCCATGCAGTTCTCACAGCGCGGATCTCGACCGCGGCCATACTTGCTCCAATCGGTCGTCTCGATCAGCTCTTTATACGTCTCGGTGTACCCGTCGGACATCAGATAGCAGGGGCGCTGCCAGCCGAACAGCGAGTAACTGGGGATCCCCCAGGCAGTGCAATCGAATTCGGCCTTGCCCTCGAGGAAGTCGAGGAACAGCGGGCTGTGATTCAGACGCCACTTCTTGCGCCGTCCGTCGGCAAACGCCTCTCCGAACAGCTTACGCGTCTGCTGCACACCGAGGAAGTGCTCCTGGTCGGGCGCTTTCTCATACGCGTAGGCGGGCGAGATCATCATTTCGTCGACTTCGAGGTCGTCGTTGAGGAAGTCGAGCACCTCACGCACCGTCTTAGGCGAGTCGTGCGTAAAGAACGTCGTGTTCGTCGTCACGCGGAAGCCAGCCGCCTTCGCGGCCCTGATTGCGCAGACGGCCTTATCGAAGGTGCCCTCGCGCTCGACCGATTCGTCGTGGCGCTCGCGCAGGCCATCCATGTGCACCGCCCACGCGAAGTACGGACTTGGCTTGAAGTTCTCGAGCTTCTTCTCCAGCAACAGCGCATTCGTGCACAAATAAACGAACTTCTTACGCTTGATCAGCTCTGAGGCGATCACGTGGATCTCGGGGTGGATCAGCGGCTCGCCGCCCGCGATCGAGACCATCGGGGCACCTGACTCCTCGATCGCGCCGATTGCCTGCGCGACGGGCATCCGTCGGCGCAGCTCGTGCTCGGGGTGCTGAATCTTGCCGCAACCCGAGCAGGCGAGGTTGCACTGGAACAGCGGCTCCAACTCGACGATCAGCGGGAACTTCTCGCGTTTCGCCAGCCGCTGGCGCATCAGATACCACCCCATGCGCGCGCCCTGCCTCATCGGAACCGCCATGTCACTTACATTAGTCCCCGGGGGTCCACCCGTGAAGGGCGGCCGCCACACGACGCAGCGCGAGCGCCGCACGCACGGCCCCGCGGACCGCCTGTGGACGCATCAGCTCGTGTGTGGGGCTGTCGAGCACCACACGAACGACCGCGAACGGCCGTTCGCCCGCGCCCGCGGCGAGCCACACCGACTCCATGTCGACCGCGATCGCTCCACCTCCATACAGCTCCCTGCGGCGCTCGCCGAGTGCCAGCTCAGAGACGCACACGATCTTGCCGCAACGCACCTTCATGCCACGGCCGGTGAGCATGCCCACGAGCTCCGGGGCGCTCGCGCAGGGGACACGTTCTGCCTGGTCATGCCCCTCGTCGCTTGCGGCATAGACCTCCTCGGCGACGATCACTTCTCCTGGCACGGAGCCCTCGTCCAGCCCCCCGCAGAAGCCGAGCACGAGCAACACGCCGCCCGTATCCCTTAAAAGCAAGCGTGCCGCCTCCCTGGCGCGCTCCGGCCCCATGCCGGTCTTGCGCACGCGCGCGCCGCGCGCGGCAGAGGAGGAGATCAGGGCGGCCTCGACCCGCAGGGGCGCCGCGATCAATAGATCGCTCATGTCCTCGCCGTCGGTGTGGCCATCGTCGCATGCAGCCCGTTGCTCCCCGCCGGCTCGATTGCAAGCGCTTGCAGTGCCGCATCCGCCGCCGCATGCCCGCTCAGCACCGCTCCCTCGAGCGTCGCCGGCCAGCCGGTGGCCGTCCACGCGCCCGCCAAGATCAATCCCGGTATGGAGGTCACTGGGCCGGGACGCAGGGCCGCCACTCTGGGCGCGGCGCGGAAAGTCGCCGAGTGCTCGCGCGTCACGAGGAAACGCTCCACCTTCGCGTTGCGCGCGCGGGGGAGCAGGTTTCGCAGTGCAGGCAGGTAGCGCTCGCGCAGAGCGTCCACGCTCATGCCCATCTCCCGCTCGGCGCCCGAGAGCGACACCGCCAAGTACTGGCTGCCGGCGGGCGCCCCGGCCGCGGCGGTGCGGTCGAACAGGTACTGCACCGGCGTCTTGACACCGGCCGCGAACGGGAGATCGCAGACCGGACGGTCATAGACGACATGGAGGTTCACGATCGGCGAGCTCCCCAGCGCGCTCGCTTTCCGTGCGACCTCTCCCATCAGCGGCTCCAGCAATGCTGCGGCGCGGGTGTGCGGCACTGCCACGATCACCGCCTCCGCACTCAACCCTCCATCGTCCCGACTCGCTGCTCCATCCCCATCGCGTTCTTCGTGCTCCTCCTCTCCACCCTGGCCGTCGGCCCCTCGTCCCCCACGACCGTGAATCTCGAGGCCCTCGGTGGTCTGCTCGAGCCGTTCCGCTCGCCAGCCGAGCCTCACATCGACACCGGCCTCCGTCAGCGCCCGGGCGGCGGGGTCGCCGATCGTCTCGCTCAGCGTCGCCGTGTGAAATCCGATGTCACCCGCATCCGCACCGGAGAGCAGGGCCGTGCGAAATACGAACGCGCTGAGCTCGAGCGACGCCTGAGCAGCCGGCAAATTCAACGTCGGCAGCGCGATCAGATCCCACAACGCACCCACCGCCTCCGGGCCCTGTCCGTGACGAGCCAGCCACTCGCCGAACGTCAGCTCCTCGAGCATCTCCTTGCGCGGATCCACACGCATCAGGGCAAGCGCCGCTCGTGCCGCGCCGAAGCGCTGCGCGAGGGTCAGATGGGGGTAGCGGGCAAGCGCGGGGACCAGGTGCAGCGGCGCGGGAAGCGAACTTCGGCGCAGCATCGCTGTCTCTGAGCCCGGGCTCAGCACGGGTATCTCCAGGCGTGGCTGGACAGCCACGCGATGAGCCGAGCCGAGCCGCGCGAGCAGCGCGCGGTAGGCCAAGCAGCAGCGCAGGAAGACGTGCTGGCCGTTATCGACCTGAAGGCCGTCGCGCTCGAACGAGTAGGCCGCGCCGCCGAGCCTGCGCCTGACCTCAACGAGCGTCACCTGAGCACCGGCGGTGGCGCAATCGAGCGCCGCCGCCATACCCGCGAGCCCGCCGCCGATCACGACGACACGACCCCCGGCGCTCATCCGCTCCCGCTCAACATGCTTCCCACCGCGACCAGCGCCTTCTCCCATGACGGCAGAGACATGCGCTCGCGGAGTGCTTGCTCAGGGTGCGCCTCGATGCGGTCGAGCAGCTTGCGGTAGATACCGGCCATCGCCAGCACGCAGGCGGCGCTGCGCCTGTCCAGCAGTGGTGTGAGCGCCAGCCCGCGGTCGAACCACTGCCGCGCGCGATTCGCCTCGAAGCGCACGAGCGCGTGCAACCCATCCAAATCGTTCTTGCCCTCCCCACGCGCGAGCGATGCCAGCACCGCGGGCGCATCGCGCTCCTCGCCCGCGGCGAGGAGGCCGAAGCGCCGGAGATCCTCGGCCGGCAGATAGACACGGCCGTTCTCAGAATCCTCACGCAGATCCCGCAGGATGTTCGTGAGCTGCATCGCCACACCGAGGTCCTCGGCGAGACCGGTGGCCGACTCCGGATCGCGACTCTGAAAGATCGCCAGGCACAGCCGCCCGATCGTGCCGGCCACCCGCCGGCAGTAGAGCAGCAACTCGTCAAAGCTCTCATAGGTGGTACCCAGAACGTCCATGCGCACACCCTCGATCAGCTCTTCGAGCGCCTCGGGCGGCAACGAGAAGCGCTTATGCGCGTCCGCCAGCGCCACCATCACGAGATCGGAGCCGGCCACCGATTGTGGCTCTGGATTTTCCAGCTCAAGCAGCGCCCGCGCCTCGCCATTGAGTCGGCGCAGCTTCTCCTCATGCTCGGAGCCACCGTCGCCGATGTCGTCCACACGGCGTGCGAACGCATACACCGCACACATCGCGCGGCGCCTGTCGTGGGGGAGCAGGCGGATGCCGTAATAGAAGTTTGCTGCCTGCGCCCGGGTGATCGACTCGCAGCGCCTGTAGGCCTCCATCGTGGGGTCCACAGCGCTCATTCCACGACACTCGAGCCTTGACGCCTGGAAACGGTCACGGCCGGCCAGACCGCCGCGCTCGTCGGCGAGGCCTGTCGATGAGCACGCCCACCAGGGCCAGCAGCCGTCGCCGGCCACCGGCGCGCGGCGGCCCCGAAAGCACGTCGTAGCCGGCACGCTCGATTGCCTTCAGAGCAGCCCGCCCTCCCGCCACGAACGCCGCGACCGCCAGCCGTTCACGTCCACGCAGCTCGTCGATCAGCGGCGTTCCGGCGGTGAGCAGCTCGCGCGCGCGCGCCACCTCGAAGGCGAGCAGCGCTCGCAACGGCTCACCGGCGTGCTGGGTGACCCCATCGCGCGTGGCGCTCAAATCCCTCGGCGCACAGCCGTAACGGGCTAAGTCCTCGCCCGGCAGGTAGATCCGGTCGTGAGCGAAGTCCTCGGCCACGTCCTGACAGTGCTCGATCAGCTGTAGCGCCGTGCAGATCGAGTCCGAGAACGCCACACGCGCGGGCGTCGCCATGCCGAACACGCCGAGCACGAGCTCGCCGACGGGATTCGCGGACAGCGCGCAGTAGCCGCGCAGCTCCTCCCAGGTCGCATACCGGCTCACGCGCTGGTCGACGCGGTTGGCCTCGATCAGACGCGCGAACGGCGCGCGTGGGAGCGAGCATTCACGCAGCGTAGGTTGCAGGCGCACCAGCAACGGGTGCTCGGCGTGTTCGGCATACGCGCGATCGAGATCCCGCTCCAGCGCGTCGAGGGCGGCTAGGCGATCGCCGGGCGCCGAGTCGCCCAGCTCGTCGACCAAGCGCGCGAAGCCGTAGACGGCGAGCAGGTGTCCACGCACGTGCCTCGGCAGCACCCGGCTCGCGACCGGGAAGTTCTCCGTCTCGGCGCGCGCCAGCACCGCCTCCGCGGTGAGAGCGACGATCGGTTGCTCGGCTACGAGCATCACCCCAGTCGCCCGGACTGACCGCCCCCGCGCGCCGAGGTTAGGCAGCGCCCGAGTGCCATGATCGGGAACGTGAGCCGGTAGAGGTGGTAGTTGATGTAGTAGTCCGACGGAAAGCCCGTGCCGGTGTACTGCGGCTCATCCCACGTGCCGTCCACGCGCTGCGTCGCGACCAGCCAGTCGATGCCGTGCTCGAGTGCCCGCGCTGGGGAGACAATCCGGCTCTCCCGTCCAGGGTGTGCACCCGAGCGGCCAGCCGCGTGCAGCGCGAGCAATGCCCAGGCGGTCTGCGACGCCGTGCTCGGGCCGCGGCCGATCCAGGCGGGATCGTCATAGGAGCGGGGGTCCTCACCCCAGCCCCCGTCTTCGTTCTGGTGCTCCTCCAACCACCGCACCGCGCGCCGGATGCACTCCGCCGAGGGCTCCACCCCGGCGGCGATCAGTGCCGGGACGGCAGCGCCGGTGCCGTAGATGTGGTTGACGCCCCAGCGACCGAACCATGAGCCACCGGGATCCTGCTGGTCGATCAGCCACGCAATGCCACGGCGGGCGGCGGGAGCGCCTGCAAGCCCCAGCGCGGCGAACATCTCGACAGCGTGTGCGGTGACGTCGGCGCTCGGCTCGTCGATCACCTCGCCGAAGTCGAGGAACGGCAGCTCGCGCACCAGCGAGCGGGTGTTCTCAGCGTCGAACGCGCCCCAGCCGCCGCCCGAGCTCTGCATTCCCTCCACCCACCGCAGAGCTCGTGCGATTGCCCCCTCGATCCGTTGCCCGACTGCGGGTAGCGATACTTTCCCGTTCCTGGCCCCACCCATCGTTTGCACCGCCGCGTCAATCTCCACCTCCCCGGCGACCGGGCCTGTCATGCGGAGCAGCGCGAGCACGACCTCGGCCGTGTCGTCGACGTCGGGGTAGTTGACGTTGGCGAACTCGAACGCCCAACCGCCGGGGTCCAGGCGCGGCCTGGCCACCGACCAGTCGCCGCGCGTCGTGACCTCCTCGCCCAGCAGCCACTCCGCGGCGCGCGTCATCGCCGGATGCTCGGAGGGAAGGCCCGCGTCGCTGAGGGCCACCATCGCGAGTGCCGTGTCCCAGACGGGCGACTGGCACGCTTCCAGACGCCGGCTCGCGGGCGGGTGGGATTCGGATCCATCGGCGGCGGCGCCGCGGGCATCGTCCCGATCCTCGACCATGAACCGGTCGAGACCCTCGAGGCCGCGACGCATCACCGGGTGCTCGAGTGGATAACCGCAGAGGTGCAGCGCCATCAGCGAATAGACCCACGGCGGCTGGATTCCCCCCCACGAGCCGTCCCCCTCTTGGCGGCGGAGGATCCAGCGCTCGGCACGGGCGAGCGCGAAGCGGCGCACCACTCGCAGCGGCCGACGCTCATACGCACGCAGCACGCGGTCCAGGCGAGCCAGCCAGGCGCCGCGCCGTGAGACCCGCTCCGCTCGCGACCACAGCTCCGAGCTGTGCAGCTCATCGAGGGTAAACGGCAGTTCGCGTCGCGGGCGGTGGGCTTTGACGAGCGACAGCGCCACGATCGTCTGGCGCGCCCAGCAGGCGAAGTCGTAGACGTTGAGTGGCATCCACGCCGGTAAGAGGAGAGCCTCCGGCGGCAGCGCGGGAACTCGATCCCACGACCACAGGCCGAACAGGGCCATCCACACGTGCGTGAAGACGCGCGCGTGCTCGACACCGCCCGACTCACGGATGAAGCTCGCCGCCGCGCGCATGTGCTCTGAGTCGGCCGGGTCGCCCGCGAGTCGCAGCGCCCAGTAGGCCTCGATCGTGGTGGACAGCTCCCCGGGGCCACCGTGGAAGTTCGCCCACGTCCCGTCCGCGCGCTGCTGAGAGCGGATCCATGCGGCAGAGCGCTCGGTCTGATCGAGGCGGCGGATTCCGAGGAACTCGCGCAAGAGCATGTCCTCGGCGTCCATCGTCACGTTCGTCTGCAGCTCCCCCTGCCACCATCCCGCCTCGTCCTGGAGGGAGAGCAGGTGCTCGCGGGCGCGCTCCAGCGCTATCTGGGCCTCGTTGCGAGCCTCCACGATCGACGACGCCATGTTGGAAAGCTAGATCTTTTTGCCCTGTGAGGACATTTGGCTTGAAGCGAGCCTCCTACCCGCGGGAGCAAAGACGTGCACAGGAGATGGCATAGGTGCTTACTCTACGAGCACCTCGGGGTGCGCTTCGGTGATCACGTGCCGGCGCAGCGTCGCCTCGGAGACCGCGCGCGGCGACGGCGCGACGAAGCGGTAGACGACCAGGCCGTTGACGTCGTGACGGCTCTCCAGGTGAAAGCCCGGCGCCGGCGGGCTGCCCGCCGAGGCCGTCAACGGGAAGTAGCCGGTCTCGTCGATCTCGCGAACGGTAACCGACGCGCCTCGCGGAAGGTTGTGGAGCGAAGGCAGGTAGTACTCCAGGGGCGCCGCGCCGAGCTCGACCGTCGTGATCACGCGCTCTCCGGCCGGGGCGCCATGGACGGCGGCAGCGCCACCGGCGGCCTGGTCGCCACCACTGGCCGGGCTGGCACGCAGGATCTGCGCCACCCCGCGCCAGTCGCCGCGCTGCAACCGCGGGCTGAGGTCGACGTCGATCGTGATCGCCAGGCCGGCCGCCGCGATCAGCGCCGCGAACGCCGTCCCGACGCGTCCCGCGCGCCTTGCCGTGACGATGACGGCGATCAGCGCGCTCACGGGGATCATCGCCGCGACGAGGTTGCGCGGCGCAAGGTAATCGGCGCCGGCGGCGACGAGCAGGATCGGGAGCAGAACCCCGCACGCGGCAAGCTCGAATGCGACCAGCGCGCCCTGCTCCTCCCGGGGCTCGAGGACGCGCCATAACCCGAGCCCGAGGCCGGCGAGGATCGGCAGCGCCACCAGCAGCTCGATCCCATGCCCGAGCGGCGAGCCCGAATAGCCCGTCAGGTAGTACTGCGGGATCGCTTCGAGACGGCTCGCGAGCGCCCATTCGCCGATCCACTGCGCGCCGTGGCCGCCTTGAGCGAGGGCGAGCGGCAGCAGTGCAGTGCCGGTCGCCACGATCACGCCGGCCGCGAGCAGGGTCACACCCAGAGACGCGTGGCCGGCTGCACCCGGATGCTCATCTCGGTCGGTTCGCCTCCCGGACGCCGCGTCTCTGAGCAGCAACAGGACCATCGGAATCAGCAAGAAGACCGCGAAGTAGTGCGTCAGCAGCGCCAGCAACCCGGTCACGGCGAACGTCGCCAGCCGGCGTGCGGTGGGCTCACGTCGCGCCCGCAGGAAGCAGAGCATCGCCAGGGCGGTCATGAACACGAACAGTCCGTAGGCGCGCGCCTCCTGGGAGTACCAGACGAATAACGGATTGACGGCGACGAGCGTGGCGGCCGCGATCGCGGTGGCGCGACGAGCAGACAGCTCGCGACCGATCGCCCACGCGACCGGCACGGTCGCAACTCCGGCGAACGCGGAGAGCAGGCGCAGCGCGATCGCACCGGTGCCAAGCGCGCGGGAAACCCCCCACTCCAGCACGTACCACAACGGCGGCGTGTTCTCGCTATGGACGACCGCGCGCAAAGTGGCCCACAGGCTCGGGTGGAGCACGTGGACGGGCGTGAACGCCTCGTCGTACCAGAGGCTCTGCAGGTCGAGCGTCGAGAATCGCAGCGCCGCGGCGAGGATCACGAGCACCGTGAGCGGCCACCATGATGCGGCTCCCGCCCGCCCGTTCTCGCGCGCGTGGGCGGCCACGAGCGGAATCGTGGTGGATGACACGGTCGTGGCGCTTACGCCATCCCTCTCTGGTCCCAACCCGCGCGGCCGCGGATGCTTTTGTCGCTCACTCAAGGACACAGGCCCTGCTCTCTGGCTGACCCGTAGCAGGCATAGCGGTTACTGAGCACGTCTTCGACCTTGGGCGGCAGATACCAGCCACCGTGCACTTCGCGACGCCCGTGGACGACTGGCCCCGTGACCACGAGGCAGATCTGCACCCTATCTTTGGGGGGTCCGGGCTCCGTGTTGCCGCAGACGAAGTCGCGCGTGGTGTGGCCGAAGATGTCCTGTTCAGGAGAGATGTTGTGGAAGTTGTGGCCGGTGTAGGAGCGCCAGGTGCGCATGTCGGCGACGAGGCGATGGTTTACATGGGTCTGGAGCACCACATCGTTGACCGTGGCGATCGCCAACAGCAGGCCGGCGAGCAGCAGCAGGGTTGTCTCGATCAGACGGACGCGACCCGTCCCGTGCAGCTCGACCTCACGTGGGCGAAGCCAAGCGGGCAGACGCGACCCGAAGCCTCGCTCCGCACGTGTCGCGGTCTCGCTCATGGCACTGGGGCGAAAATCGGAGCGGTCTGGTGGACGATGAACAGTGCCTGTACGGCGAGCGTCGCAGCAAGCAGGCGGCGGTCGCGCGTGACGACCGCGAGCGGGAGCGGCCAGAGGATGTACCAGGCGAGCAGCCAGGTGCTCGTGACGGAGATCGCCAGCAGCGTCCAGCCGGATGCGGCGATCCAGTCATAGCCACGCCAAGTTCGCCACAGCAAATGCAGCACGATCAGCACGAGCGCTCCCTTGAGCAGGTCGTGGTCGATCGGGAATACCCCGGGCTTGCCGAACAGGTGCGCGATCTCGGTCGCGAAGCTGTCGGTCGA
>Ga0116214_1000180_pt1 | contig 26966 bp, 24 predicted proteins | sample Sb_taG_FD_88964 | JGI IMG/M metagenome (GOLD analysis project Ga0116214, IMG submission 88964) | Peat soil microbial communities from Weissenstadt, Germany - Sb_50d_1_NS metaG | ecosystem: Environmental > Terrestrial > Soil > Wetlands > Peat | place: Germany: Weissenstadt | collected 2010-09-21
ACAAGCTGCGGTCCGCGCTGACCACGCTGGGCATCCTGATCGGCGTCGGGTCGGTGATCCTGCTGGTCGCGGTCGGCAACGGCTCCTCCCAGTCGGTGCAGAACGCCATCTCCTCCCTGGGCGTCAACGCGATCACGGTGCTGCACACCGGGGGCGCGGTAGGCGGGTCCGGCCCGACGTCGAGCACGACGGCGTTCGCGGAGCCGCAGAACCTCACCACGGCGGACGGGCAGGCCCTCGCCCAGGCCCAGGGGGTGGCGAGCGTCTCGCCGGCGGTGTCCACCTCGGTGACGCTGACCTACGGGGCCAGCAGCGACACGGCGAGCCTGACCGGCACGTACCCGAGCTACTTCCCCGCCGAGGACGACACGCTCAGCGCCGGGTCGTCCTTCACCGCACAGGAAGTCAACACCGCGCAGGACGTCGTGGTCCTCGGCAGCGAGGCGGCGAGCGACCTGTTCGGCACCGCGAACCCGGTGGGCAAGAGCGTGCTGGTCACGGGCGTCCCGTTCACGGTCGTCGGCGTGCTCGCCACCAAGGGCGCGAGCGGCCTGACCAGCGCGGACAACACGGCGGTCGCTCCGCTGACCACGGTACAGGACGCGCTGACCGGCTTCGGCACGCTGAACGACATCGTCGTGCTGGCCAAGTCGGCCGCGGTGGTCGGCACCGTGGAGGGCGAGATCACCTCGATCCTGGACCGGCGCCACCACGAGACCGCCGCCGACGCCGACTTCGAGGTCCTCAACGCGTCCACCTTGCTGTCCACCGCCTCGTCGACCGCGCATACGTTCACCGTGCTGCTCGGCGCAGTCGCGGCGATCTCGCTGCTGGTCGGCGGCATCGGCATCACGAACATCATGCTGGTGACGGTGACCGAACGGACCCACGAGATCGGCATCCGCAAGGCCATCGGGGCCACCCCGGGCGTGATCCTGGCGCAGTTCCTGACCGAGGCCACCCTGCTGTCGATGATCGGCGGGGCGCTGGGCGTCCTGGCCGGGATCATCGGCACCCGGTTCACGATCGTCGGGGTGAAACCCGTCACGGTGCCGTTGTCGATCCCGCTGGCGTTCGGTGTCAGCGCGCTGATCGGCCTGTTCTTCGGCGGCTTCCCCGCTAACCGCGCAGCTGGCATGCGCCCCGCTGACGCCCTGCGTTACGAGTGATCGGACACGGACATGTCACAGGCAGAAGAAGAAGAGCCCAGACACGGCAACGGCATCGGTGAGCTGCTCGACCTGCTGTCGAGCCCGCTCGATGACGACGACGACCTCACCGTCGTGCTGACCAGGCGGCCGGGGGCGAAGCTGCCTTCGCTGACGCTGGTCCTGGCGGCCGTCGTCGTGGCGAGCGCCGGCTTCCTCGGCGGCGCCATGGTCGGCAAGAACTACGGCAGTTCCAGCTCCGGCAGCCTGGCCGCCGCGTTCAGGGGGCTCGCCGCGCGCGCGAGCGCGAGCGCCGGCTCCGGCGGCACCGGCTCCGGCTCCGGCGGCTCCGGCTCCGGCGGCTCCGGCTCCGGCGGCTCCGGCTCCGGCGGCTCCGGCTCCGGCGGCTCCGGCTCCGGCGGCACTGGCTCCGGCTCGGGGTTCGGTTTCGGCGGCGGCCGGGGCGGCGCGTTCGGCGGGGGCAACGCCACGATCGGCACGATCAAGCTCATCGACGGCCGCACCGTCTACGTGCAGACGACCGCGGGCGGGATCGTCCAGGTGGCCACGTCGGCGGGGACGAAGGTCACGGTCAGCTCCGCCGTCCCGGTCAAGGGGCTCCAGCCTGGCGAGACGGTCATCGTCGAGGGCGGCAAGAACTCCAGCGGCGCGATCGCCGCCACCAGCATCAGCCAGACGAGCCTCGGCGGCTAGCTTCCTACGACCATCCAGGAGATCACATGAACGGCGGTACCACCCTGCGCCGGTTCCTCCGCGGGGCGCTGCCCGTGCTGGTGGCGACGCTGATGCTGGCTGGCTGCGGTAGCAGCGGCAGCAGCGATGCGGGGGCAACGTCTACGGCCAGCGCCGCCAGCACCGCGGGGGCGTCCGCCAGGCTGAGCGCGTTCCAGGCGTGCCTGAAGCAGCACGGCGTCACGATCAGGCCAGGGCAGTTCGGCGCCCGGCCGCGCGCATCCTTTACCCCGACCGCCTTCCCGACCAGGTCACCACGGCCGCGCCCGTCCATCTCCGGCCGTGACTCGGCCGCGTTCAAGGCGTGTGCCAAGTACGCCCCGGCCGGCTTGGGCGCGGGTTTCGGCCGCGCGATCAGCAGCTCGGCCTTGGCGGCCTTCAAGAGCTGCCTCGGTCAGAACGGCGTCAAGGTCACCGGTACCACCGCAGGCACCATCCTGGCCGAGCTCCGGAACAGCACGGGGAAGACCGCGGCCGCGGTCAAGACCTGCCGGGTGCTCCTCCAGCCGGCCGCCCCCAGCCCCAGCCCCAAGAACCAATAGGGTCCGGAGAAACTGATCCGTAACCCCGGGCGCCGCGGCGGTACGGGCTCCTGCGGCGGGAGCGTCGAGGTGCTGCTCTGCCAGGGCCAGCGGCCGGTCAGCTCGACCTCGAGCGAGAAGCTCAGGAACGTGCGGATCAAGACGATGCCGGCCAGGACGGCGATGCTGGTCAGAGTGGGCTGGGCGGCGACGGTGCGGACGATATCGCCGGCCACCAGCAGCTCCAGGCCCAGCAGGATCGCCTGGCCGAGCTGCTGGCGGAAGCGGCGGTAGGTCGCGACGTCGTGACGGGCGAGCCGGACGGTGGCGGCGACAGCCGCGATCGCCGAGCCGACGAACATGATCGCGACCCCGGCGGCATCGATGACCTCGCCGACCCTCTGGATGGCGTGGTTGTAGTCCATGTCGCTCCGTCCGCCGGTCGCGCCGATACCGCCATAGCAGGCCATCCGCAGCCGTGCGGGCATCACCTGCGGCGGGTGATGCCACCGCACAGGCACCCGGGCCGGGAGCCTTACGGTCCACGGCGCGAAGCAGCGTCACCCGTCATGGGTGAGGATGAGCCCCTGGGGCCGGCCGTGAGGATGTCCACGCTCAGCGCCAGAATCCAGGCCGGGAACACCAACTCCGCCCAGGGTGATATCCCGATGCCGATCAGCAGCACCAGCGCGGCGACCAGCCCGGCCAGCGTGAGCCACCGGGACACGATCTGGGTGCGGCGGGCGATGGTCACCGTGGTGAGCGTGAACACGGCCGCCATCCGCATCGAGTAGACGTTCAGCAGGCTCGTGGTGATATTGCGAGCCAGCGCCAGGGTGCTTGTGTCGGGCACGCCGGCCGACGAGGCGGCGATCACGCCGCCGGACACCGCCGCGGCCACGAACAGCATGGCGACGAACAGCAGGCCGCTGCCGAGGAAAACGCTGGCGAAGAACCGGTCCTCGCGTTCGCCGACCCTATCCCTCACCACCCCGATGAACCAGAGGAAAGCGATGCCGGCGAACGGGACCAAGTTCAGCGCGATGGCCACCGCGGCTCTCTTGCCGGAATCGGTCAGCCACGTGCCGGTGCCGCCGGGAGTGGCTGGGACGGAGATCCTGAGCAGCACCAGCGCGGTGGCTATGAGCACGGAGAAGACGATCCCGGCGACCGCCGCCGCCCGGGGAGTCCGGAGGGAGCTCCCGCTCTGGAGCGGACCTTGGTCCAGCACATCCTCGGTCATGGCTTCCTCCCGCAGCGGGCCGGATCACGGCGGCCCTCATGCCAGCGTGCCGTCTGCTCCGGCGGCGCGCCCCCTTCGCCGCGGGTGATCTGCCGCCCGGCCCGGCCAGCCGCCACTTGACCGGACCTCTAGGGTGAGGGTGTCCCCGAGTGGCCACCCAGCGGGTGCCTGGTATTAACTATTATTTTGGTAAGAATAGAAGAGAAAGGACCCCGATGCTGATGCCATGGCCCGAGCGTGGCGCCGTCGCGGTTCAGCCGCCGGCGGCCGGGCCCGGGTACTGGGCCGGGGCGCCCTGCGCGGTGGCCGGTGACGGGGAGGTCTTCCTGGCGTACCGCCTGCGCCGGCCCGTCGGGCGGGGGCGCGGCTACGCGGTGATGGTGGCTCGCTCCGTGGACGGGGAGAGGTTCGAGACGCTGCTGAGCATCGGCAAGCACGAACTGGCTACCGAGTCACTGGAACGGCCCGCCCTCGTCCGCACGCCGGAGGGGCGGTGGCGGCTGTACCTGAGCTGCGCGACGTTCGGGACCAAGCACTGGCGGGTGGAGATGACCGAGGCCGCGCACCCCGGCGAGTTCGACGTCCGCCGGCGCGAGGTTATCCTGCCGGGGGACGCCAAGACCGGCGTGAAGGACCCGGTGATCCGGTATCACGGGGGCCAATGGCACCTGTGGGCGTCGTGCCACCCGCTAGCCGATCCGCTCCAGGCCGACCAGATGACCACCGAGTACGCCACCAGCCCGGACGGGCTGGCCTGGACGTGGCACGGCACCGCGCTCAGCGGGACGCCGGGCCAGTGGGACGCCCGAGGCACCCGGGTGACCGCCGTGACGTTCGGCCCGGACACGGTGACGGCCTACTACGACGGCCGCGCAAGCGCGACGGAGAATTTCGAGGAACGGACCGGGGTGGCCACGGGCACGGACCCGTCGGCGCTCATCCCGGTGGGCGATGGCCCGATGGCGTCCTCGCCCCACCTCGGCGGCGGCCTGCGCTACCTGGACATCGTGCCGCTACCCGGCGGGCGGCAGCGGCTGTACTACGAGCTGACGGGGCCGGACGGCTCGCACGCCCTGGTCACCGAGCTTCGCTGACGACCGGCGATCGGCCGGTAACGGTCGCCCGGTGCGGTACGCCCGGGAACCGGATGGCAGTCAGACCGTGTGGGGCATCAACGCGATCGCGGTAGGCCCGGCGTTCTTGCTGGTGGCGGCCTTTCGGCCCCGAATGCGCCGGTCATGAATGATGATGAGCTCAACCCGGTCATCCATACGCCTGCCCGGCTGCGCATCATGGTGACGCTGGCCACGCTGCGCGACGGCGACAACCTGTCCTTCACCGGGCTGCAGGACCTGACCGGGATGACGCCGGGCAACCTGATCACCCACCTGCGCAAGCTCGAGGACGCCGGATGGGTGACCACGCACAAGAACGGCAGCGGCGTCACCGCGCGGACCTCGGTCACGCTCACCCACGGCGGCCGGGACGCGCTGGAACAATACACCACGGTCCTCCAGCGGCTACTCGACTCCGCCAGGCCGCAGTACTAGCCCGCAGGTCGCCCGGCCTGACGTTCAGGCCGGGCGGCCGTTCCTGGCCTGACCCTGGCCGGCGGGCCGCGTGCCGACCATGCCGCCGGAGCGCTCCCGCGGCCGCACCCAATCGCGGAAGTCCTCGCCGAGGACACCTTCCAGCAGCTCGATGTCTGACTCGAAGCGCGGCAGGAGTTCCTGGCGCTGCTCCCAGCTCAGCGGCTGGCGCTCCCGGCTGTGGCGCTGCAGGAACCGCTCGAGCGGGCCGGTCAGGGTGGCGGCGGTCAGGCCGGGGACCCGGCTGCCCACCGTGCTGCCCGCCCGCTGGGCCAGCGACACGGCCCGGTGGGCCAGCGTAGGCTCCGGGTGGGACGTGACGTTCTGCCGCGGTATCTCGGTCAGCACGCCGGTCTCGATGCCCAGGAACGCGCAGATCCGGTCCACGGTCTGCGCCGGCTCGTCGACCAGGCGCCGGTAGCGCAGGACGAGCACCTGCTCGCGCGGGAACAGCGTGAACAGGTACTGGAGCTGCTCGCCGTAGCGGCCGAGCCCGACGTAGTGCCAGAAGCTGGCCCAGCCCGCCGCGATCCGGCGTTCCTCCTCGCCGCAGGCCCGGACGAAGTCCGTGATCGGCTCCAGGCCCGCCGACCACAGGTGGGTCCAGTTGGAGTGGGCGCGTTCTATCGGGTCGCGGACGATCACGATCAGGGCGGCCCCGGGGATCTGGTCGCGGATCCGGCGCATCGCGGCCCGATCGTACAGGTAGAGCGGAGTCGACTCGCCGCGCAGCGTGCCGGGTGGAGCCGGCTCGAACAGGGCCTCGTAGTCCGGCCGGCGCCAGACGTGCTCCCGGTAGGTCAGGGCGTCTCCCGGTCCGCCCTTGGCCGGGGGCGGGCCGTCGGTGAGGAAGAACTTCGGCTCTTTGATGGCCGACAGGTAAAGCCCGGGGTGTTCGGACAGCGCGGTGTGCAGGGCCGTGGTGCCGGCCTTGGGGGCGCCGATGACCAGGAAGTCGGGCATCGCCACGGGGCCTCCAGGAGCGGGTCTATAACTATATTTTCGACTAGAATAGTCGGATATAAGTCTCACGGCTACTTCTACCCGGGCGGGCGCCAGCTATCCCCCGGATCCTGGCGGGAATGGGGAGGATGAGCCACCGAATCGTTCGGTACAAAAGGATGATTACGGCGGTCCCGGTTCATCTGGGCGCGGGTCGCCGGCGCGTGCGGCGCGGGCGGCGCGGCGCGGACGGCGGCCAGCAGGAGCGGGAGGGCGGCCAGGACGGACAGGAGGCACAGCAGGCCGGCGACGATGTAGGGGGCGCGCAGGCCCGCCGCGTGGGCCACGAAGCCGCCGGCCAGCGCGCCGGCCGGCATGAGGCCCCAGCCCAGCATGCGGTAGACGCTGTTGACCCGGCCGAGCAGGTGGCCGGGGACGATCCGCTGGCGGAGGCTGACCGTGACCACGTTCCACATGGTGACGGAGAACCCCTGGACGGCCAGCAGCGCCGCCACCAAGACCGGGCCGGGCGCGAGGCCGATGCCGACGAACGCGGCGGCGTCGATCACGGCTGGGAGGACCAGCGAGGGCAGCAGGCCGACACGACGGCTCAGTACCGGGTTGACCAGCCCGCCGACCACGCTGCCCACGGCGGAGGCGGCCAGCAGCAGGCCGTAGCCGCGGGTGCTCACGTGCAGCGTCTGGGTGGCCAGCAGGACCAGGATGGCCTGGCCCATCTGGTTGGCGAAGTTGTAGATGCCGAGCAGGACGGCGACCACGCGGAGCAGTTGGTGCCCGGCCAGCCAGCGCAGCCCTTCGGCGATCTGGGCGCGGATCCTCGCGTGGTTTGCCGGGCAGGCGTGGCGGGACCGTGGCAGGCGCGCCAGCAGGGCCGCCGAGCCGGCGAACGATGCGGCGTCGAGGCCGAACGGCAGCGCCGCGGCTGCGGCGAACAGCAGGCTGCCGGCCGGCGGGCCGAGGAACGACTCGCCGACGGTCAGGCTGACCTGCTGGCTGCCGTTGGCCTTGGGCAGCAGTTCGGGCGGCACCAGGGCGGGGAGGATTGACTGGGCGGCGTTGCTGAAGATGACCTCGGCGCTGCCCAGCAGCAGGCCGCCCACGGCGAGCACCTCGATGTCCGCCTCGTGTTCGACGATGAGGATGGCGATCATGGTGACCACGGCCGCCTGCACCGCCTGGGCCCGCCACATCAGCGTGGCCCGGTCGTACCGGTCGACCACGGCGCCGGCCGGCAGCGAGAGCAGCAGCCAGGGCAGGAAGGTCGCGGCGGTCACCACCGAGACCAGCCGCGGGTCGCGGGTGATGGTCACGGCCAGCAGCGGCAGCGCGGCCACGAACGCGCCGTCGCCGGTGCTGCTGATCGCGTTCGCCCACCACAGCCGCCAGTAGTCCCGGCCCAGGCGGGCCGGCGCTCTGGTCACTGTCTGCGTCATGCCGCCAGGGTGGCGGGGGCTGTCGGGTGGGTTCCACGGTTAAGCGCGTTGCTGAATCCCGACCAGCTACTGGTGGGAGCGGCGCGGCCGGAACTTGATCCAGGCCAGGACGGCGATGGCCCCCACCAGCAGCCAAGGGGAGAACAGGAGGTGCAGGATGAAGCCGAGGGCGATCAGGGCCACGATGACGATAAGGGCGAGGGCGATGATCCCGGACATGGTGATCGGTCTCCGTTCTGGGTCAAGTCACGCTGTTTGCGTTCGTGCTTCAAGGTTGCCGCCAACGGCGGCCGCGGCGCATCGGGATCAGCCCCGGTTGCACCCTGGAGTGCATCCCCGAAGGCATCAGGGTCATCCCTGATCGCAGGCGCCCGACGGGGCTGGGAGGCGCTATGCGGATATCGGATCGCCTCAGGGCGGTTTAGAGTTAAGCGGATCGCTAAATCCTGGCGGCGTTCGGCGGTGGTGCGGCAGATTGGGCTTCGGGAGGCGACATGCGGCTGGTGCTGGAACTCGGCGTGGCGGACCTCGCGGCGACCAGGTTCGCGGTCTCGCCGCTGGCCGAGACGCTCCGGGCCCTGCCGCTGCTGGCCAACCCGGGCCGGTCCACGTTGAACCGGCCCTGGGTGCGGTGGGCGCGGGCCGAGCTGGACCAGCAGCCGCTGCGGCTGCCCCGGGTGTGGCCGCTGATCGTGAACGATCTGCCCTACTGGCCGGAGTTCCTGTTCCCGGCGCCCGCGGGCAAGTCTCCCGGTTTCGACGAGGAACTGGCCTCCCTCTGCGCAACGCCCGCCGAGGCCGTGCGGGCGAGCCTGCGGCGCGTCTTCGGCGAGGGCCGGTGGCCGGAGGCCGCGACCGACCTGTTCGAGCGGCCGCGGGAGGCACTGGCGGAGATCGCGGCCGAAATCGCGGAGTACCATGACCGGCTCATCGCTCCGCACTGGGAGCGGATCCGGCCGGTGCTCGACGCCGACATCAGCTACCACGCCGCGCTGCTGGCGGGCGGCGGCGCCCGGTCGCTGTTCAGCGACCTGCATCCGGACCTGCGCTGGTCCGCGGGCCGGCTGTTCATGACCGACGCGGAAGCCGAACGGGCAGACCCATGGGTCGCACTCGGGCCGGACGGCCTGGTGCTGCTGCCGAGCGTGTTCACCTGGCCGGACTGGTCGATCAAGAAGGCGACGAGCACACAGACCACGATGCTGTACCCGGCGCGGGGCGCGGCGACCGTGTGGCCGGGCGGGGTTGTTCTCCCGGCCTCGGCCGGGGTCTCCGCGGACTGGGCGGCGGTGGAGTCGCTGCTCGGCGCGCCGCGGGCCCGGCTGCTCGACGCGCTGCGCTCGCCGGCCACCACCAGCGCGCTGGCCCGTCGTTTCGGCGTGACGCCCAGCGCCATCTCCCAGCACCTGGCCGTACTGCACCGCACCGGCCTGATCGACCGGCAGCGCAGCGGCCGCCGGGTGCTGTACCAGGCCTCTGAGCTGGGACTCGCCCTGCTCGACCGGGCACTGGCCCGGTCGGGCTCGTGAGGGCGGCCACCGCGGGCCGGGATGACGGTGATCCGGGTTTCCTTACAGGTGGGCCGCGAGCCAGTCGGCCATCTTTGACCGGGACTCGAAGGCGTGGTTGGCCAGGCAGTGGGTGCCGTCGGGGTCCAGCATCAGCTCGGCGCCGGGTGCCTCGCGGGCCAGGCGCTCGGCGTGGTAGGCGGGGACCAGGCGGTCCCGGCCGCCCGCCGCGACCAGCAGCGGGCGGGTGATCCGGGCGGCGGCGTGTTCCAGGGTCAGCGCGGCCATCTTGTCGCGCGCCTCGGCCTCCGTGGCCGCGCCGGAGCGGCGCTGGAACGTGGCCCGGGTCTGCGGCGGCAGGATGTCCCAGTCCAGCGACCACTGGTACGGCCCGGCCAGCGCCACCGCCGCCCTTATTCTCGGCTCGTAGGCCGCGGCCCGGGCCGTGTAGTAGCCGCCCAGGCTGACGCCGAACCCGCCGATCCGGGCCGGGTCGATGTCGTCGCGCCCCTCCAGGTAGTCGGCGACCGCGGTGGCCACCCGCTCGTAGCCGGGCTCGATCGGCAGCTCGTACTCGGCCTCGCCCTGGCCGGGTCCGTCGACGGCGATGATGGCCAGGCCGCGGTCCAGCATGTACTGCGCGATGGCCTGCAGCTCCTCCTTCACCGAGTCCAGCCCGGGCATCATGATCACGACCGGGGGCGCGGTATGGCCGGCCGGAACCCGGAGGTAGGCCGCCAGCATGGTGTCTTGATAAGGGACGCGTACCGGCTCGGCCGGGGGCGTCAGGGTGGCCGCGCCGCGGCGGAAGCAGGCCACGGTGCGGTCGTGGGCCGCGCGCTGCTGTACCAGGTCATCGACGAAGACGAACTTGCCCCAGTGCCAGCACAGCGCGGCGCGCCGCCAGGCGCCCCCGGCGGTCAGCGCCCGCCCGGCCGCCTCTGCGGCCTCGGCCAGCCGCTCGTAGTACCGGGCGGTCCGGCCCCACTCGCGGCACCAGTCGTCCCAGACGTGGATGCGGGCCATGGTTTCGGTGATGTCGGAGCAGCTGGTGCCGTTCGCGATGAAGCGCGCCGCCCAGTACGCGTTCGCCGCCGTGACACGCTCGTCCCGGGCGCTGGCCGCGCGCCCGCCCGCTACCTTCGCGTATAGCTGGGGCCGGCGGTCGGCTAGGCGGTCGGTGTCGCCGCCCAGGCCCTTGTCCCGCGCCCGGAACAGGTCACAGGTCGCAGTAAGCACCACGGGACGGTCGTCGAGGACGGGGCCGACCAGCGGTCTACCGTTCGGGGTGACGATGACCGAACCGCCGGTCCAGGCCACACCCCGTTCGGTGCGGCACCGGTCGGCCACGGCGACGAAGACGCCATTGGCCGCGGCGTCGGCCTGTGCCTCGAGCACGTCGGGTGAGAACCCGTCCTTCGGCGCGCCCGCGGTCGTGGGCCAGTTCACCGGGGCGGCGATGAGGTCGGCACCGTCGAGGACGGCCAGGCGTACCCACTCGGGGAACTCCAGGTCGTAGCAGATCATCACGCCGACCCGGCCGAACCCCAGGTCGACCACCGGGGGCGGCGCGTCGCCCGGGGTGAAGACCAGCTTCTCCTTGTCCCACAGGTGCGCCTTGCGGTAGACCGCCCTGGTCCCGGACTCGTCCACCACCGCCGCGCTGTTGAACAGGCGGCCATCGGCGCCGCGTTCGCAGAAGCCGCCCACGATCACCAGCCCGTGCCCGGCGGCTAGGGCCTGCCACTGGCGCAGGGTAGGGCTGTCGTCCGCGGGCGAGGCGAGCGCGCCGGCCTCGGCGCGGGCCCGGGCGGCGTCGTCGCCGAACACGTAGCCGGAATCGCACAGTTCGGGCAGCACCACGAGCGCGGCCTGGGCCGCGGCGGCCTCGGCCACCGCGGCGGCGGCGGCCTTGCGGTTGGCGTCCGGCTCGCCGATGGCGATGGCCAGCTGGGCGACGGCGATGACCGTGTGGTCCACTTGTTCGTGCTCCGTTCGTCCGCGATAGGACTATGAAAGCAGTTCCGGCCCTCACGTACGGCCGGCGGAAGACGATCTGCGAGAGGGAAGGGCTGCCGGTGACGGGACACGCAGATGCCGTGGTGGTCGGCGGCGGGCACAACGGGCTGGTCGCGGCGGCGTACCTGGCCCGCGCCGGGCTTGACACCGTCGTGTGCGAGCGCCGCGACGTACCGGGCGGGGCCGCTGTCAGTGAGCATCCGTTCGGACCAGACTTTACGGTCACGTCCCTCTCCTACGTGGTCTCTTTGCTGCCACCGGACCTGGTGCGCGACCTGCGGCTGGACCAGCACGGCTACCACGTGTACCCACAGGGGCCCTATTTCGCGCCGCGGCGGGACGGGCGGTACCTGCAGCTGCCGGACGATCCGGCCCAGCGGCGGGCCGAGATCGCCAAGTTCTCGGCGCGCGACGCCGACGCTTACGTCTCTTACCAGGCGCACCTGGCCCGTCTCGGGCAGGTGCTCGGGCCGCTGCTGCACCAGATCCCGCCGCGGCTCGGGTCGAAGCGCCCGCCGGACCTGCTGCGGCAGGCGCGGCTGCTGGCCCAGCTGCGTTCCGTGGACGAGCGCGCAGCGGTCGACGTGACCCGGCTGCTCACCGAGAGCATCGCGGACCTGGCCGAGGGCTACTTCGAGAGCGACGCGATGCGGGGCCTGCTGTCGGTCTCCGGCGTGATCGGGACGTGGGCCGGGCCGCGGTCGCCCGGGACGGCGTACGTGATGCTGCACCACCACCTCGGCGAGTCGGCCTGGGGGTTCCCCCGTGGCGGCATGGGTGGGGTGTCGGGGGCCCTGGCACGGGCCGCCCGGATGTTCGGGGCCCAGGTCAGGACCGGCGCCGAGGTGGCGCGCATCCGCACCCGCGACGGCCGGGTCACCGGGGTCACGCTGGATAACGGGGAGTCGATCGACGCGCCCGTGGTGGTCACCACGGCGCACCCGCAGATCTCGTTCCTGCGGCTGCTGGACCCCGCCGAACTGCCTTCCGATTTCGTGGCCGACATCCGCGGCTGGCGCAGCCGCAGCGGGACGGTGAAGATCAACCTGGCGCTGGACCGGCTGCCGGTGTTTCCTTCGTATCCGGATCCTGACCCGTCGGTCTACGGCGGCACGATCGTGCTGGCCGAGTCGCTGGACGACATCGAGGACGCGTTCCAGCAGGCCGTTTCGGGCCGGCCGGCCGAGCTGCCGTTCGCCGACATCTGCATCCCCAGCGTGTTCGACGACTCGCTGGCCCCGGCCGGCCAGCACGTGATGTCGCTGTTCACGCAGTGGGTGCCGTGCGGCTACGCTGCTGAGCCGTTTGCCGCTTCGCTCGACGCGTACGCCGACCGGGTGCTGGCCCGGGTGGAGGCGGTCGCGCCCGGGTTCACCGGCTCGGTGCTGCACCGGCAGGTGATCGGTCCCCACCAGATGCAGGAGGAGTACGGGCTGATCGGCGGGAACATCTTCCACGGGGAGCTGTCGCTGGGGCAGATGTTCCACGCCCGGCCCGCAGCCGGCTACGCCGACCTGCGCACCCCGGTCCGCGGCCTGTACCAGGCCGGGTCGGCCACCCACGGCGGCGGCGGGGTGACCGGCATCCCCGGCCGCAACGTGGTCCGCCAGATCCTGGCCGACCGCCGCGGCGAACGCTGGCGCCGCCGGGTCTCGCGGCCGGGCCGGGCGGCGAAGACGTCCCCCCGGGTTTAGTGTCCCACGGTGCGGCGGCGGCGGACCGGGACGACGGTCTGCAGGACGCTGCGGGCCATGGCGTTCTGCCATACGTTGCCCGCGCGTCGCCACTGGCGCCTGGGGTCCAGGACCAGCGACCGCGTCTGGACGGCCGGGTCGGTTACGCCCAGGCGCATGGCCAGCGCGGTCATCGTCTGGGCCCAGAAACGGTCCTCCATGCGGTGCATGACCGGCATGCCCAGCTCGTAGAGCGGATCACCGGCGCGGAGCAGGACCTGCGTCTGCACCACGGTCGTCTCGCCCGAACGCTCGGCCGAGAACGTGATCCAGCCGGCGAACTGGTGCCCTTGGGGCGTCGCGAACGTGAACGACTCGGCGTCGGCGTACAGCACGAACACGCCGGTGGACATCGTCACCCCGCCGCCGACCGCGATGTCGAGCAGGGCCACGTCGCCGGGGCTGATGCCGGTCAGGGCGCCCGCGAAGCGGTTGCCCTGGGGCCAGAACTCCGGGAAGTGCGCCTTCCAGACCGCGATCGCGTCCTGCGGTGAGGTACCGGGGCCGACGTCGACGGAGTAGGTCTTCTGCCACAGCTTGCCGAACCCCTGGACCGGGCCGGTGACCCGCCGGCCGGCCACGTTGGTCCCGCGCATGCCCTCGCGGGCCTCGACCTGCAGCCGGTCGACCTTGGCCGCCCAGTGGCTGGCGTCGCGCGGGGCGCCGGGCCCCGCGCTCCCCGGCGGGGTGGTGGTCTTGGGTCCGGTGAGTTCGGGCATGGCATCCTCCTGGCGCTGACTGTCGGGTTCGACTGGTCAGCAGCCTAGGAAGCCGACGGTACGAAAGCGTTACGGCGAATCAGTACTCAAGCCGAGTTTTAACGTTTTAGCGTTACGGACATTCCGGGTGTTCCGGGCGTTCCGGGCGCCGGGCCAGGGTGGATGCCAGGGGCCTCTCGATCTCGGCGGGCTAGCCGGGCGTGGGCCCGTCCCGGGGTGAGCCGTCGGCCCGGCGCACATCCCGGTGTTTATGAGGGGAGGCTGAGATTCTCGGTGGTGGAGGTGCGGGTGAGGTCGGCGACCAACTCGAAGGAGCGCAGCCGGTCGGCGGGGTCGAAGACCATGGTGGTAAGCATCAGTTCGTCGGCGGCGGTCGCCGTCAGCAGGTCGGCCATCTCGCGGCGGACGGTCGCGGGCGCGCCGATGATCTGGGTGGCCTGCCGGTCGGCGACGAACGCGCGCTCGAACTCGTTGTACGGGTAGGCGGCCGCCTCCTCCGGAGAGGGCAGCGGGCCAGGGCGGCCGCTGCGCAGCTTCAGGAACGACAGCGCCCCCGAGCCGGCCAGCCAGCGCGCCCGCTCGTCGGTCTCGGCGCAGACCACCGCGGCGGCGACCATGGCGTAGGGCCGGTCGAGCACCTCGGACGGGCGGAACTGCGAGCGGTACAGGGCCAGCGCCGGGAGGGTGTTGGCCGGGCTGAAGTGGTGCGCGAAGGCGAACGGGAGGCCGAGCACGCCGGCTACCTGCGCGCTGTAGCCGCTCGATCCGAGCAGCCACATGGCGGGCCGGTGACCCCGGCCGGGCACCGCGGTGATCCGCGCGAACGGGTGACCCTCGGGCCAGCGGCCGGTGAAGAACCCGAGCAGCTCAATGAGCTGGTCTGGGAAGTCGTCCGCCGACAGCGCCTCGGGCGAGCGGCGCAGCGCGGCGGCCGTCACCTGGTCGGTGCCCGGGGCGCGGCCGATGCCCAGGTCGATGCGGCCGGGATGGAGCGCCTCCAGCATGCCGAACTGTTCGGCGACCACCAGCGAGACATGGTTGGGCAGCATGACGCCGCCGGAGCCCACCCGGAGGGTCGTGGTCGCGTCGGCGATGTGACCGATCAGCACGGGCGGGGCCGAGCTCGCGATGCCGGGCATGTTGTGATGCTCGGCGACCCAGAATCGCAGGAACCCGAGCGCCTCGGCGTGCCGGGCCAGGTCGGTGGTGGCGCGCAGCGCGTCGCCGGCGTTCCCGCCCTCCGGTACCGGGGCCAGGTCGAGGACGGACAGCGGTACCTGTTCCGGGCCAAACGCCAAGGAGGCCAGGGAGGAGGTGGGGTTCATTGGGGGTCCATATCTTCCACGACTTGTCCGAACAGCGCGGACGGCCACGTTCTTCCGTTAGGGCTGGCGGCCGACGGCACCCCACATCTGGGCGCGGACGGCGGACTCGCTGACCGCGAGAGGCCGCTCCGATCCTGGCACGTTACTGCCGGGTAGCTGGGACGGCATGAACCAGCATGGCACGGCTATGTCTCAGTTAAGGAGGCGGTGAACGGCTCGAAGCTGTGCCGGACCTCGGCCAGGTCTAGCGCCGCCGGTGGCGCTGCCGGATCTTGATGTAGCCGAACAGCGGGTGACCGGTCACGATCACCGTCGGGTCACCCGGAGCCGCCGTCTGCGCGGCCCGGTTGCTGATGTGCCCGGTGTAGGTGCTCAGCGGGCCGACGCGAGCCGCCCAGCCTTCGGGCAGGATCAGCTGGATCCACCCGGTGCGGGTGATCAGCTCCACGGTGACCTCACGGTAGGCGCAGGAGGCCTGGGTGAAGTCGATCGTGATCCACCCGGTGGTGGACTCGGCGGTGATCCGCCGCGGGACAATCCAGCGCCCGGCCTGCTTGATGTTCGGCGTCGTGGTCCGCAGGACCAGCGTCTCCGGCTCGACTCCGATCCCGGGGTACGAGACGAAGGGCGGCTGCGCGGGCAGGTCCGCCACCAGGGTCTCGAGGTCGCCGTACGTCTTCGCGCGATAGGCCCGGCCGAGCCGGTCATCCAGTTCCCAGGTCTCGATCCGGCCCTCGCGGGCCGCGATCCGCAGCCGCTCCGCCACGGCGTCCCGGTCCGCGTCGGCCGCTCGCATCGCCGCGAGGTCGCCCGGCCCCGGTCCCGGCCGATCCGCATCGGTCATGAACGGTCGGCGTGAACGGCCTTGCTCACCGTCAGCAGGATCGCGGAATCCTCGACGGCGTGCAGGGCATGCCGGGTGGCCGGGACGACGAGGAGGTCACCGGAACGGCCTTCCCAGGTCGTGTCCCCGGCCGTCAGCCGCACCCGGCCGCGGAGCACCTGCACCGTGGCCTCGCCCGGGTTCTCGTGCTCGGCCAGGGACGTGCCCGCGGTCATGGCGAGCACGGTCTGCCGCAGCGTGTGCTCGTGGCCGCCGTACACGGTTTCCGCGCTGCGCCCGGCCGGAGCGGCGGCCGCCCGCCTGGCCTGCTCGCGGACGATGGAATCGAGTGAGAACTTTTCCATGCGCGCAGTCTCCCGGCCCCGGCGGCCAGCACGCAAGCTGGGCTCTAGCCCGCTCCGTCCGGGCGGTGGAACGTGCTGCCCGCCGTTCCCCAGCACCGAGCCGGTCGATAGCGTTGGCCGAAGCGGATGAGTCGGCATGCTCCCGTGGCCGTCTCACCTGGCCGCTGGGAGATCAGGGGCTGATATGAGGCAGCGGAGTTCAGGCCCCCCCGAAGGCGGGGCGGCAGGCAGCCGGGATCAGCAGGATGCTCGGCCACCTGGGCAATTGGCGGGCCTGTTGCCGGGAGGCGAACCGGTTGAGTCGCTGCTGCGGAAGGCGCAGTTCTTCACGTCAGGTACTCCGTCGGAGGATTACCGCGAGCTGCACCGGCGGGGCGGGCGAGGTGCCGAGGAGTTCTACCGGGAGCGGTGGCGGCATGACCGGGAGGTGCGTTCGACCCACGGGGTGAACTGCACCGGGTCGTGCTCGTGGAAGGTGTATGTCAAGGACGGGATCATCACCTGGGAGACGCAGCAGACCGATTATCCATCGGTGGGCCCGGACTCGCCGGAGTATGAGCCGCGTGGCTGTCCGCGCGGGGCGTCGTTTTCCTGGTACACCTACTCGCCTTCGCGGGTGCGCTACCCGTACGTGCGGGGGCCGCTGCTGGAAATGTGGCGCGAGGCGCGAGCCCGGCTGGGTGATCCGGTGCTGGCCTGGGCGGAGATCACCGGTGACCCGGAGCGGACCGCGCGGTACAAGGGGGCCCGCGGCAAGGGCGGGTTCGTGCGTTCTACTTGGGATGAGGCGAGCGAGCTTATCGCCGCCGCGCACGTGCACACGGTCAAGGCCTACGGGCCGGACCGGGTGGTGGGCTTCTCGCCGATCCCGGCGATGTCCATGGTGTCCTATTCGGCCGGGACGCGGTTCCTGTCGATGATCGGCGGCACGATCTTGTCGTTTTACGACTGGTACGCGGACATGCCGATCGCCTCCCCGCAGGTGTTCGGCGACCAGACCGACGTACCAGAGTCCGGTGACTGGTGGAACGCGGCGTACCTGATCATCTGGGGCACGAACCTGCCGATCACCCGCACGCCGGATGCCCATTTCATGACCGAGGCACGGTACCGGGGCCAGAAGGTGGTGGTGGTCAGCCCGGACTTCTCCGATCACACCAAGTTCGCCGACGACTGGCTGCCCTGCGCGCCCGGTACCGACGCCGCGCTGGCGATGGCGATGGGGCACGTGATCCTGACCGAGTTCTTCCGGGACAGGCAGGTGCCCTATTTCACCGGCTACGTGAAGACCTACACCGACCTGCCGTTCCTGGTCACGTTGCGGGAGCGCGGGGACGGCTGGGTGCCTGACCGGTTCCTGACCGCCGCCGACCTGGGGCACCAGGGCGAGGGCGCCGCGCATCAGGCGGTGCTGCTGGATGCGGTGACTGGTGAGCCTGTGCTGCCGAACGGCACCCTGGCCTCGCGGTACTCCGAGGCGGGCAAGGGCCGGTGGAACCTCGACCTCGGCGGGGTCGACCCGGTGCTGACCCTTCACGGCCAGCACGAAGAGGCGGTCGTGGTGAACCTGCCCCGCTTCGACGTGGGCGAGACCGAGGGCGGCGGGGTGATCGGCCGTGGCGTGCCGGTGATCCGGCTCGGCGGCCGGCTGGCGACCACCGTATTTGACCTGCTGCTGGCGCAGTACGGGGTGGCCCGCGCCGGGCTGCCGGGGCAGTGGCCCTCCGGCTATGACGATGCGGCATCGCCGGGCACGCCGGCCTGGCAGGAAGCGATCACCTCGGTGCCGGCGGCGGCCGCGGCGCGGGTGGCGCGGGAGTTTGCCCGCAACGCCGAGTTGTCCCGCGGCCGGTCCATGATCGCGATGGGGGCCGGGACCAACCACTGGTTCCACTCCGACCAGATCTACCGCACGTTCTTCACGCTGACGATGCTGTGTGGCTGCCAGGGCGTAAACGGCGGCGGCTGGGCGCACTACGTGGGCCAGGAGAAGGTGCGGCCGCTGACCGGGTTCCAGCAGGTCGCGTTCGCGCTGGACTGGCAGCGGCCGACGCGGCACATGACCGGCACGTCGTTCTTCTACCTGCACACCGACCAGTGGCGGTACGAGGCCTTCGGCGCCGACGAGCTGGCCAGCCCGCTGGGGCGGGGCCTGTTCCGTAACCGCGCGTTCGCCGACACGCTGGCCCAGGCCTCGCGGATGGGCTGGACGCCCGCGCACCCCGCCTTCGACCGTAACCCGCTGGATCTGGCTGACGAGGCGGCCCGAGCGGGCCAGAGCGCCGGCGACTATATCGTCGGGGAGCTGAAGGCCGGCCGACTGGGCTTCGCCGGCGAGGACCCGGACAACCCCGCGAACTTCCCCCGGGTGATGACCGTCTGGCGGGCTAACCTGCTGGGGTCATCCGGCAAGGGCATGGAGTACTTCATGCGGCACCTGCTCGGCGTGGACGACGCGGTGCGCGCCGAGGAGTCCCCCGAGCCGCTGCGCCCGGCCGAGGTGCGCTGGCGCGACACCGCGCCGCGGGCCAAGCTGGACCTGGTCACCACGATCGACTTCCGGATGACCAGCACCTGCACCTACTCCGATATCGTGCTGCCCGCCGCGACGTGGTATGAGAAGCACGACATCTCCAGCACCGACATGCACCCGTTCGTGCACTCGTTCAACCCGGCCATCGCCCCGCCGTGGCAGACGCGCACCGACTTCGACGCCTTCGCGGGCATCGCCGCGCAGTTCTCCCGGCTCGCCGCCACCCATCTGGGCATCCGCACTGACGTGATCGCCGCGCCGCTGATGCACGACTCACCCGACGAGATGGCCCAGCCCGGCGGTGTGGTACGAGACTGGAAGCACGGGCAGTGCGACCCCGTCCCGGGAGTGACGATGCCGCAGCTGGTCAGCATCGAGCGGGACTACGCCACGGTCGCGGAGAAGATGGCCGCGCTGGGACCGCTGGCCGAGTCGGCCGGCACCGGCGTCAAGGGCATCGCGTGGAAGCCTGCCGCCGCAGTGGACCATCTGGCCCGCGTGAACGGGCGGGTACGCGGCGGGATCGCCGACGGGCGACCGGCGCTGACCCGCGACATCCACCTAGCCGAGGCGATCCTGGCTCTGTCGGGCACCACCAACGGCGAGGTCGCCATGCAGGGCTGGCGGGCGCTGGAGGAGCGCACCGGGGTCCGGCTGGCCGACCTGGCCGCGGAGCGGGCGGGCGAGCGGATCAGCTTCGCTGACACCCAGGTGCAACCGCGGGCGGTGATCACCTCACCGGAGTGGTCCGGCAGCGAGACCGGCGGCCGACGCTACTCGCCGTTCGTCGTCAACGTCGAACGCAAGAAGCCTTGGCACACGCTGACCGGCCGGATGCACTTCTTCCTCGACCACGACTGGATCGCCGAGTACGGCGAATGGCTGCCCGTCTACCGGCCGCCGCTGGACTACGCGCGCCACTTCGGCGGCCAGGGGCTAGGTGAACAGGGACGCCCGGAGATCACGGTGCGCTACCTGACGCCGCATTCGAAGTGGTCAATCCACTCCGAATACGCCGACAACCTGCACATGCTGCGGCTGTTCCGCGGCGGCCCGGTGATCTGGATGAGCCCCGCCGACGCGGCCAGGATCGGCGTGGCCGACAACGACTGGATTGAGGCGTTCAACCGCAACGGGGTCGTGGCCTGCCGGGCCGTGGTCACGCACCGGATGCCCGAGGGCACGGTGTTCATGTACCACGCCAAGGACCGGCACCTGATGACCCCCAAGTCCGAGGTATCCGGCTGGCATGGCGGCGGCGACAACTCCCTGACCCGGCTGGTCATCAAGCCGACGCACATGATCGGCGGCTACGGCCAGCTCTCCTACGCGTTCAACTACTACGGGCCCGCCGGCAACCAGCGCGACGAGATCACCGTGATCCGCCGCCGCGCCCAGGAGGTCGAGTACTGATGCGGGTGATGGCGAACGTCGCGATGGTGATGAACCTGGACAAGTGCATCGGCTGCCACACCTGCTCGGTGACCTGCAAGCAGGTATGGACGAACCGTCCCGGCACCGAGTACGTCTACTTCAACAACGTCGAGACCAAGCCTGGCATCGGCTACCCGAAACGCTATGAGGACCAGCAGCAGTGGCACGGCGGCTGGACGCTGGACGGCAAGGGCCGACTGCAGCTGCGGGCGGGAGGCCGGCTGCGTAAGCTGCTGTCGATCTTCTACAACCCCGACCTGCCCTCCATCGACGACTACGGCGACCCGTGGACGTATGACTACCAGAGCGTGATCGACGCCCCGCTGGGCACGCCGAACCCGAGCGCGCACGCGATCTCTGCGCTGACCGGCAAGGACATGAACATAAAGTGGGGCAGCAACTTCGACGACGACCTGGCCGGCGCGCCCGAGCGTGCCGTCGCCGACCCCAACCTGGCCGGCCTGCAAGAGCGCGTCAAGATGGAGTTCGAGCAGGTATTCATGTTCTACCTGCCGCGCATCTGCGAGCACTGCCTCAACCCGTCCTGTGTCGCGTCTTGCCCGTCCGGTGCGATGTACAAGCGCGAAGAGGACGGGATCGTGCTGGTCGACCAGGACCGCTGCCGCGGCTGGCGGTTTTGCGTTTCCGGGTGCCCGTACAAGAAGGTCTACTTCAACCACCGCACCGGCAAGGCGGAGAAGTGCACCTTCTGCTTCCCCCGCATCGAGGCCGGGCAGCCGACGATCTGCTCGGAGACCTGCGTGGGCCGGCTGCGATACCTCGGCCTGATCCTCTACGACGCCGACAAAGTCCTCGACGCCGCCGCGACACCTGGCGAACAGGACCTCTACCACGCCCAGCTGGACGTCTTCCTCGACCCGCACGACCCGCAGGTGCAGGCCCGGGCGAGCGAGGCGGGCATCCCGCGCGACTGGGTCGAGGCCGCGCAGCGCTCGCCGGTGTACGAGCTGGCCGTACGGCACCGCGTGGCGCTGCCGCTGCACCCGGAGTACCGCACCCTGCCGATGGTCTGGTACATCCCGCCGCTGTCACCGGTGGCCGACATCGTCCACGCCGCCGGCTACGACCCGGGCCAGCCGGACCGCGTCTTCGCCACCATCGACTCGCTTCGCATCCCCATGGAGTACCTGGCCAACCTGTTCACGGCGGGCGACACCGGCGCGGTCCGGGCGGTGCTGCGCAAGCTCGCCGCTGTGCGCGCCATCCAGCGGGCCGTCCAGCTCGGCCTCGACCTCGACGAGGACCTGCCCGCCTCGGTCGGCGCGACGCCGGAAGACCTCGATGATCTGTACCGGCTGCTCGCAATCGCCAAGTACGAGCAGCGCTACGTCATCCCGCCCGCGCACGCCGAGGAAGCCGGCCGGCTCATGGGCCAGCACGAGCAGCTGTTCTGCAGCCTCGATACCGAGGGCGGCCCTGGCATGGGCGGCACCGGGCCGCACGGCATTCAGGCATGGCGGCCAGCCGGAACGCCCGGCCAGGACCACACGTTCCGCGCCGATGACGGCCGCACTCACTTTAACCTGCTCGGCTGGGACGGCCAGGCCAGCGCACCGCACCTGTTCCCTGATCGGGGCACGCCGTGAGCGGGCTGGAGGGGCAAGCGGCAGTCACCGGCGAGACGGCCGCCTACAAGCTCGCGTCGGTGTTGCTGCAGTACCCGACCGTCGCGCTGTTCGACGGACTAGGCGAACTCGACACTTTCGCCGCGACTACCTCACCCCGGCCGGCCCGGGCCGCCTTCGCGCGGTTCCTGGCCTGGCTGCGGGCGACGGACCCGGCCGATGTCGCGCAGCACTACGTGCAGACCTTCGACTTGCGCCGCCGCTGCGCGCTGTACCTGACCTACTACCGTTACGGCGATACCCGCAAGCGCGGCCTGGCCATGGTGGCCATCAAGACCGCCTACCGGGACGCCGGGTTCATACCCAGCGAGGATGAACTACCCGACTACCTGCCCATGGTGCTCGACTTCGCCGCGCTCGCCGCCCGCGGGCAGCGGCTGCTCCGCAGCCGCCGGACCGACCTGGAGCTGCTGCGCCGCGCGCTGGCCAAAGCGGAATCGCCGTACGAAGACGTCGTCGCCGCCGTCTGCGCGCAACTACCCAGGCTGGGTCGGCGTGAACTCGCCCAGGTACTCACCGCGTGGGAGTCCGGGCCGCCACATGAGGAGGTCGGCCTGGAACCGTTCGCGCCGCCGGACTACCTGGCCGGCTACCGGGCGGGGACATGAACGCCACCGCCGCACAGCTGTTCTGGTGGGTGGCCCTGCCCTACCTGGCCCTCGGCGTGTTCGTTGTCGGGCATGTCTGGCGGTGGCGCTACGACCAGTTCGGCTGGACCAGCCGGTCCACCGAACTGCAGGAACGCCGTCTGCTTAAATGGGGCAGTCCGCTATTCCACTACGGCACGTTCGCCGCCATCGCCGGGCACGTCATCGGCATACTGATTCCTGAGCGGTGGACCAAGGCGATCGGCATTCCCGAAGACGTCTACCGCTGGTTCTCCGCAGCCGCGGGCACGCTCGCCGCCGTCCTGGTCATCGGCGGGGTGGTGGTGCTCGCGAGCAGGCGCCTGCTCGTGGCGCGCGTCCGGGCCACCACGGCGCCGATCGACTACGTGACGCTGATCCTGCTGCTGGTGGTCATCCTCACCGGCATCGCCCCCACCATCGGCATCAACCTGTTCGGCCACGGCTACGACTACCGCACCACCGTCGCGCCCTGGTTCCGCGGCCTGCTCAGTTTCACTCCCGACACCAACGCGATCGCACACGCGCCGTTCATCTACCAGCTGCACGCCACCGCGGCCTGGGTGATCTGGGGACTGTGGCCCTTCAGCCGCCTGGTGCACGCCTGGAGCTACCCGCTTTGGTACCTGTGGCGGCCCTACATCGTCTTCCGCAGCCGCACCCCGGCGCCCCCGGCCGAGCCCGGCACCGGCGGGCGCAAGTGGCGCAAGATCGGCGTCCCGTACTGATGGGCGCCGACACTGGCGCTACCGGCGGTCAGACGCGATCCCTGGGCCGGGCGGCCACGGCGATAAGAGATCTGCACCCTGGCTACTTCGCGTTCGTGATGGCCACCGGCATCATCTCGACCGGCACGTTCCTGCTCGGGCCGTCGTGGCTGTCCCGGGCGCTGCTCGTCGTCGCCGCGGCCGGGCTCGTGGTGCTCGGCGTGGCTCTGGTGATCAGGCTGATCGCCTTCCTTCCCTTCGTGGCGGCCGATGTCCGGGCCCCGGACCGGGTGTTCGGCTTCTTCACGATCACGGCCGGAATCGACGTGCTCGGGTTGCGGCTCGCGTCCGCGGGTCATCCGCTCGCCACGGCGATCCTGGCCGGGCTGGCCGCCGCGGTGTGGCTCGTGCTGACCTACGGCGTGCCCGCTAGCCTGCTGCTCACCCGAACGCACGATTCGGTCCTGGGCGGCGTCAACGGCAGCTGGCTTTTGTGGGTGGTCAGCACGCAGTCCCTCTCCCTCGCGGCATCGACCCTGGTTCCCGTATGGCCCTCGCAATCCGGGCTGCTGGCGCCCGTCGCCGTCGGGTTGTGGAGTGTCGGGCTGGTGCTGTATATGCTGCTCGTCTCGCTGATCGTACTGCGCTGGCTGACAGTGGCCATGACCCCGGAGACCCTCGGTCCGCCCTACTGGATCCTGATGGGCGCCACCGCGATCACCGTGCTGGCGGGCGCCAAAGTCCTGAGCCTCCCCCCCACGCTTCCCGTTGTCCGGGCGACGGCCGGCTTCGTGGAGGGGTTCTCGTACGCTCTATGGGCGTTCGGCACCTGGTGGATCCCGCTGCTCGTTGTGCTAGGCATATGGCGGCACGTCCGGCAGCACTGGCCGCTGACGTACGAGCCCACGCTGTGGAGTGTGGTCTTCCCCCTCGGCATGTACAGCGTGGCCACGCTGGTATTCGGCAAGGCCGCCCGCCTCGCGTTCATGGGGCCCCTCGCCCGGTTCATGCTCTGGGTGGCCATCACCGCCTGGGCCATGGTCGCCGCCGCGTTTCTCGCCCGGCTCACCCGCCAGCCCGGCGAACCCGTACCCGGCCCGCCCACGGCACCAGCCACGAGGACCAGCACTGCGCCATAACAAGGCGCCCGGTTGACACCGAAGGAGGGAGGGACCGCCGCCCGGTCTGCCAGCCAGGACGCGACGCCCTAGTGATGGACTGCGGCGAGCAGGGCGGCGTAGGACCTGACCAGCGCGGCGTGCTCCAGCGGGAGCAGGCGGCTGTCACGCTGGCAGCCCTCGCGGACCCACTGATCGGACAGGTCCATGGCCCGGGCCCGGTGTACCGCGGCCGGACGGAGCGCGGCCTCCGGATCGCCGTACAGGTAGCAGTAGAGGCGGACCAGCGACTCCACCAGTTCCTCGGCGGGTTCGGCGTCATCGATCGCGTGCGAACCATCCCGGTGCTGGCCTTCGCGGTGCACGCGCCACCAGTCGACCTCGAGCTCGGCGGCCTTGGCCGGGTTCGCGGGCTCGCCGTAGACGAGCCTGACCAGGGCGTAGAACCGCCGCATGCAGGCGCGGGCCCGCTTCGGGTGGTTGTCGGGGTAGGGGGCCCACAGCTGGCTGGCCCGCAGCATCAGCCAGGCGCCGTGCAGGGTCCGGTACCAGTTCATGCCGAAGCCGACCCGGACCAGGCCGACCGAGGCGATCAGCACCCGGGGCCACTGCCGCAGGTAGTACCCGACCCAGGCCCGGTATTCGAGGTCGGCGAGACGAACGGGATCGAATGACCGCAGTCGCGTCGGCGTCCCGACGCTGACCTTGCCGGTGGTGCTCATTGGCGTCCCCTCCCTGCCGCTAGCAAAGCACGACCCGCGGGCCGGGGTTACGGCGCATCGCCTCCGGCGGGCAGGCACCGGCGGAGCCAGCGCAGGAATTCGGCGAAGTCCTCGTCGATGACGGACTGATCATGGTGGCGGAACCGGCCCGCCGCCTCACTCGCCGCAAAGCCGAGCACGGCCGTGCTGATCAGCCGCTCGGCGCGCGCGACCTCGCTGTCCCTCACGCCGCCCTCGCGCAGCGCGGCCTGCACCGCGTCCCGTGCCGTCCGGGCGGCCGGGGTAATGGCCGGCCTAGTCAGCAGCAGGGGGAAGACGGCGGGATGCCGGCGGGCGGTGGCCCTGATCCCGTCGGCCAGCGCGATGAGCCGCTCGTCCCACCGGCCTTCGGCGGGGGGCCGCGGGTACTCCGTCAGCAGCAGCTCGACCAGGCCGTCCAGCAGCGCCTCCTTGTCGGCCAGGTGCCGGTAGAGCGCCATCGGCGTGACGCCCAGGGCGCGGGCCACCGCGTGCATGGTGACCGCCGCCAGCCCCTGCTCGTCGGCCAGCCGGAGCGCGGCGTCCAGCACCGCCGCGCGGCTGATCTGCGCGATCCGTCCCATGGTACCTCCTCTTGCCAGCCAAAGTATATATCGTATGCTTACATTATATACTTATTGGAGGTCACCATGATTATCCTGCTCAGCGACGGTGCGAGCCTGGCCAGCCGGCAGTGCGCCACCGTGCTCTCCCGGGCCGGTCACCAGGTGGAGGCGCTCTGCCCGGAGGGGCTGTGCCTGTGCGGCCTGACCCGGCATGTCCGCCGGGTGCACCGCGTCCCCGGCATCGGCGCCGACCCGTTCGGCTGGCTGGAGGCGGCCCTGGACATCGCCGTCCGGCGGCACGCCGAGGTGCTGCTGCCCGTGCAGGAGCAGGTCGCGGTCATGTCGCTGGAGCGCGACAGGATCGAGGCCGCAGGCCTGCGGACCGCGGTGCCGGACTTCGGGGCGCTGGCCCGGGTGCAGGACAAGGTGTCCGCGTTCGGGACGCTGACCCAGGCCGGCGTGCCGCAGCCGCCTGCTGTGGTCGCCACCAGCCGGGCGGAACTCGAGACGGCCGGGACGCTCCCGGCCTTCGTGAAGACCCCGATCGGCACCGCGTCGGCCGGGGTGTGCCGGGTGGAGACGCGAGCCGGGCTGCGGCGGCTCGCGGCAGCCTGCGAGCGCGAGGGAGTATTCGGGGCGGGGGGTGTCCTGGTGCAGCAGCCGGCCGATGGGCCGCTGGTCATGGTCCAGTCGGTGTTCGCGCACGGTGAGCTGGTCGCGTTCCACGCCTGCCAGCGGGTCCGCGAGGGGACAGGCGGCGGGGCCAGCCACAAGCTCGGCCTGGACGTGCCGGAGGTGCGCCGGCACCTCAGCACGCTCGGCGCGGCGCTGCGGTGGCACGGCGCGCTGTCGGCCGACGTGATCCTGGGCCGGGCGGGCGCCCAGTTCATCGACATCAACCCGCGGCTGGTCGAGCCGATCAACGCCCTGGCCTCCGGCGTCGACCTGGTGCGGGCCCTGGTCGAGGTCGCGTGCACGGGCACGTCGGCGCCGCAGCCGCCGGGACGGCCCGGGGAGCGGACGCACCAGCTGCTGCTGGCGGTGCTGGGCGCGGCGCAGCACGGCGGACGCCGGGATATCGTGCGCGAGCTGGGGAACGCGCTGACCCGCCGCGGCGACTACCGGGCCAGCCGGGAAGAACTCACGCCGGCCGGAGGCGACCCGCTCGCCGCGCTCCCGGTCGTGCTGACCGCCGCGATCACTCTGGTGCAGCCCGCCGCGTGGCGGCGCTTCACCGGCGGCAGCACCGGCGCGTACTCCCTCACCCCGGCGGCGTGGCACGCACTTACGGCGTCCGGCGCCGCTCGGGCGCACGCCCCGGACGCGTCGCACGGGCGGGAGGCGGGCACCACGGCCCGTTCCGTATAAAGATCTTTGCCCTGGGCGTGAGGGGTCAGCTCCAGCACAGCCGCGGCGGGGTAATGCTCACCACGCCGAGTCCGCGGCGCTGGGGG
>Ga0116214_1000184_pt1 | contig 26760 bp, 43 predicted proteins | sample Sb_taG_FD_88964 | JGI IMG/M metagenome (GOLD analysis project Ga0116214, IMG submission 88964) | Peat soil microbial communities from Weissenstadt, Germany - Sb_50d_1_NS metaG | ecosystem: Environmental > Terrestrial > Soil > Wetlands > Peat | place: Germany: Weissenstadt | collected 2010-09-21
CAATACCGTATTGGTCAAATATTACGGTGCCATATCTTCCCAGTCACGCAGCCTGGGATATTCAACATGGCTTGGTATTGACTACAGCGACATATACAAGTTCATCAAGAAATCCATCGGCAAAAAGTTCAAGCCCAAAGACATCCGGACGGCGGCGGTGAATCTGCTCTTCCTGCGGAAGGTTGAGAAGTCCGGCATCATGAAAAAGCGGTGGGAGCGGAAGAAGGACATCAACCAGGCGGTCAAGCTGGCGGTGGACGCCACGGCCGCGGAGATAGGGCACACGCCGGGAGTATGCAAGTCCGCGTACTTGTCGCGGGCACTGCAGTCGGTCATCAAGGAGCAGCTTTACGAATCACTACAGCGACGCAAGCAGTCTTCCAGGCGTGGATGACGAAACAGCTGTAAACATTGGCCGAAACGCGCGCCGGAGACCGTAATTTATTGGATATTTTTTGAGCATTATTTGATTTACGAGGGCAGAATTTTTGCCGTATAATAGGGCATACTTTAAGGAAGCGGAGGTGATGTTATATGCTTGCATATTGACGGCATCGTACAGGTATTCTTATATCAATAGCGGGACACCGCATTCACATGGAGGCTACGATGAGTACAAAATATTCGTGGAAAAAGAAATTTAAGAACACGTTCCGTATCAAGAATCAGGGCTTGGGAAAACGTCTGTGGACATATCAAATTATTGGTATGTCGGGTAATGTCATATTTGAAACTCAAGATCGACGAATCAAAGGCGCAAAGCACGATATATACAGATATTGGAAAAAAATCCTGCATGTAGGTTCACAGTCTCTATATAATCCTCCCATTCTCATCAGTCTAAGGACGCCGTCCAAATCAGGCGGTGACTTATGAAGCCGGTCAGGTACAAGCTCACCAAATCAGAATCCAATTCGTTCAATGCCTTTGCCGAGGAGCGTGTTATGGCTGCCAAAGCCATCAGCCCGAAACCTCATTTCAGTGCCCAGCAGGAAGACCATTTACGCGCTGTCTTCTTCAACTGCATTAGCGACGCTTACTGCGCGGGAATGGCGACAGGTAGTCGAAGTAAGAAACCTGATGCTTTGGGTTCTCGGCAGATTTTGGATGACTTGAAGATGATGATTAACGATGACAAGAAGCATTCAAAATATCTGCGTGTCATCGCTGATAGGCTAAGAATATTGGCTAAAGCATACGCCAAATCGCGGAGGAAGAAATGAAAGACAGTTATATTCTCAAGTCGCTCGAACCCATGTTTAAGGAGGCTGAAGAAAAAGGTCTCTGGTTTTTCACAAACAACATGGGCACCGGTCCGCTCTGGTTCTCGCTACGTGAGCTAAGAGAACGACATAAGAATGGTGAGTTCATTTGGGGTATTGTCAATTGGCGGCTTCGTTATCCACTACAACATCTTCAAGAATTGCAAGAAAATATTGATTATGCTAACAATGAATATCATAAATTTATGGATAGGTTAGCTAAGGAGGAAGCATGATGAGATTGACTTCTAAATCTATACGGATTTTCAAGGAGGCGTTGCCTACAGGTACCGTCATCGTCTTCGTGAAGAAGAATGGAAATACCGTACATGACAGCGTGAACAATCGCGGGTTCGAGGTCACGCTGAGGACGAAAAACGAGATCATGTATTATTCGCCGCACACCATGCGGCACCACGGCTCCATCATGTTCGAGCACTTCGACGAATGCTCGGTCAGTAAAAGCAACATCGTATTTGATAATTGTATTATCGCTATCAGGAAGAAAGGACATGACAATGAATAATGTAAAACAAGAAACATATGTTCCGTTTTCACAAAGTATTATGAGAGCGGGATTTACGCCAATAAGGTATAAAGAAATTTACGAACGATTAGGTTGTGCAGAAATTGAGAAATTATCGGACAATGCTATTATGAGTGACGCCCGGCAAAGAATTGAAGAACACAATATTGGCCGGAAATTTTTCAAATGGTATTTGGGGAATTATTGTGGGCGTCCGGCTATTCGTGAGCTGTTATCTTTAATAGAAGTAGTAAGTCTTAAGCGGTGCAGTGTAACTATTCAAAATATTGACAATTATGCAATTCAGGAAATACCTGATAATTGTCTTGAAAAAGTGAATGAGGCCAAAGCATTGGGATTGAGTGTATTTATGGTAGCCTACCCAGAATTAGGGTCTATCGACCCCATTATTATTGGGGCAAAAGATTATACTGCTTATCGCCATTTTGAATATGGAAATAATCAGATACCGGTATTTTTTATCGCACAATGGGGTCTGTGATGTTATTCAACATTATGCTCGTCATCTACATCACGGTGCTGGTGGTATCTGCGGCCTATGTCTAGGCTGACTGGAGGAGATTATGAGAACAATAGAAATAAAATTTTATGATAATGAAGATGCAGATATCGACATGTACTTGTCCGTGACCGATGATGAATTGAATGTGCTAAAGACAATTTGTGATAGGTATAATAAAAGTAATAAAAACTACTCGTCTCGTTTGATATTATACGAGAAGCAGAAAATGGAAAAGGAAGAATGGGTGCCAATATGATTAAACGACTCATGAAGCCGGCTACGCTGAGCGAGCTGCCTTTGGAGGAAATGGATGAGTCGGTGATACCGTTTCCCGTATACGGCACTCCCAAGTTCGACGGCATCCGGTGCTGCATCCAGAACGGGAAGGCATTGACATACAATCTGAAGCCGATACCGAACAGGCATGTGCGAGGTTTGTTAGAAAGTACAAAGAACATTGAGGGAATGGATGGTGAGCTTATCGTCACTCATACCGTGCAGGACTACTTCAACAACACGCAGTCGGGCATAATGTCCCGCGACGGCAAGCCTGATTTCAAATTCTACATTTTTGACAGGATGCCGATTAATGCTCGTGAAGAATTAGATGGTTATCTTAAACGAATGATAAAAACATATCAAACAGAAAATAAGTTTATTGAATATTTGAGATTAGCCCGTATTAATAACATACGGGAACTTCTTCAGTTCGAGCGTGACTGCTTGAAGAAGGGATTCGAGGGCATAATCTTAAGGACGGGTGATTCGCCATATAAATACGGGCGTTCTACTCTGAAGCAGTTCTGGATGGTGAAATACAAACGGTTCCAAGACGGTGAGGCTCGCGTCGTCGGATTTACGCAACTGTTGAGCAACAAGAACGAGAAGATTACGGACCAGTACACCGGATTGAGCAAGCGTTCATCTAAGAAAGCGGGCAAGGTTCCCATGAACATGTTGGGTTCCCTTGTCGTGAAGGATGTCAAGACGGGCGTTCAATTCGAGGTGTCGGGATTCACTCTGAAGCAGCGCAGGCAGATATGGCGGCAGCGGAATAGCGAGAAGACATTGCTTGACGCCATCATCACATACCGGTACCAGGCGCACGGCGTGAAGGAGAAGCCGCGGTTCCCGGTGTACAAGGGCCGGCGCATGGAAATGGAGGGATGATATATGGATAACTGTGAGGTGTCGAAGCGGCAGGTCCTCTTGTCTTTCGTATATGAGGACAGGCCGTACCGGGTAATTGCCAGTCTGGGAAATGTGTCTGCGGACGATGTCGTCATCTTCATCGAGCAGCATGTCATGGACACCAAGGAGAACAAGGAGATTTGGATTAAGGTGTCTTCTGAATTGGGTGACAAGAATTGCATGACCATCGAGCAGTGCGCAAACATACTTGAGCAGATATCGAGCTTCGTGAACAAGAATTTCATCATGGTCTAAGGATAATTACAGTTACAGTTACAGTTACAGTTACAGTTACAGTTACAGTTACAGTTACAATTACAGTTACAGTTACAGTACAGTTGTGGAGGAATATGAAAGAATTTACCATAGCATTTCTTGGTTTTGTCACGTGTATGTTATTTGCATTCAATATTCATGATGAAAAACGAATAACTACGCTCGAAAAGCAGATGGCGACAGTTACCGACACCGTTCACCAGCAGGTAGAGATAAACAGGGGCATCATACATGCCCTGGGTCTCAGCCAGGACCCGGATTATCTGAGGATGATTACGACTAGGAAATTGGGCGATTTAAGGAAGCAGAAAAAGAAGGCAAAATCTATTCCTGAGGAGGAAAGTAAATGACCGATGAGAAAACAGTGATGGTGCAGTTCATGGGCAGGGTGTATGTCGGCAATCCGAGGTATGAGGAATATGAAAATTCAACGACAAATCCACAAGACCCGAATGCGGAAGTTCTGGTCGAGGTGGAGAATGTCTACGAGTTCTCGCCTATCACGACGCTCATGCCAGACCAGAAGACGGGCGCATTGGGCGTGTTGAGCACGTTCGGCTCGTACAAGGTCGGGACTCTTATATCCATACCGGATGACGCCCTTATCGCGGAGCTGGCGAATGATTCGCCGATGTACCGGGAGTACGTGAAGGTCACGACGGGCGTGAGAATCGCGGCTCCGGGCGACGTGCCGAATCCTCCCAGTGGCGGGCATCACAAGCGGGACAGGTTCCAGGCATAAGCATGAATTAATAATCAGGAAAGGAGACGACGGTGATGGGAATGTTGAAATCGATGATGGACAAATTGAGGCACAAGGAGCCGGAGCGTGAAGATTCCGGCCAGCGTGAGTGCAAGTATGCCTATGAGTGCCAGCAGAAGTGCGGTCACCGGGAACCGCATAAGCGAAACAACGGCTGTGACAATCCGTGCTATCACACCGGCGAGATTTGCATCGAACACGACCAGGACAAGACATTGGGCACATAAGAAAGGAGGTGAAAAATGAAATATTTTGGATGGGCGGTATTAGGGATAATAGCATTGGTGTTTATTTCTATCACTGGCCGTGCTTGTCATTGGATTGGAAGAACGGCGGGCAGATAATTCACATTAGCAATCAGCCGTTCGCTGTAAAAAATGTTATAATCAACATGTCACTGGAAAAATGAAATACCAGTGCTTATTGCAAAACAGAAAGTTCTGGAAACGATCTCTTGGGAGGGGAGGTGATATTATGTCATGGAGTGTACAGGCAAACGGGAAGCCGGGTCCGGTGCTGCTCAAGCTGAAGGACGACTTTGCGAAGATTACGTACCTGGGCGCCGAAGAAGCAAATGTGAAGAATGCCGTGGCCATCGTTGTCGAGCAGGCAGTATCCACGCAGACGGCTCCGGTTCATGTCGAGGCGAATGGGAGCTACAGCGTGAAGGAAGGCCATTTCATTAACCTGAAGATAGTGCCACTTTATAATTTCGTCGAGTAAGGAAGCAGAAATTTTGGGCGGGCCGCGGCATCCGGCCTTTAGCGCTGTTGCGGGCGTCACGGGAATGACCGTTCGCTGATTGCGCAGGTGCTGTTGTCTCCATGTGAAGGGCTTGCTTTTCGGTTGCGTTGCTGTGTTAAGGAACGGAACTGTTCATCTAACTTAAAGGAGAATAAAATGAAAAAGATTGTCGAGGAAGTTAGTGATGAAGGATTAGACAAGTTTCTTGGAGAACGGGTGACATTATTTTGCATGAATTATATCTATACGGGGAAACTGATTGGCGTAAATGATACTTGTGTGTTGTTGACAGATGCCAGTATCGTATACGAAACAGGTGAATTGATTGCAAAATCATGGAAAGATGCTCAGCCGCTTCCGCATGATTGGTATGTGATGACATCTGCTATTGAATCATTTGGAGTAATGAAATGATAAGATCATTGAAACAGAAATATAGGAGCGGGAGCAGGAGCTGGAGCTGGAGCGGGAGCAGGAGCTGGAGCGGGAGCGGGAGCGGGAGCTGGAGCTGGAGTGGGAGGAGCTGGAGCAGGAGCTGGAGCGGGAGCGGGAGCGGGAGCAGGAGCTGGAGCAGGAAGCAATAATGAAATATACGAAGGAACAGATTGAAGCACAGATAGTAATGAAGGCCGGGAACTTGAAGCAAGATTTGATTACGGCGCAGGAGATAGTTAAAGATGCAGGATTGGATATGACATCTCCTATTGCTCCAATTACTATGAATTTTGTTCTCGCGGAGATTAGGAAAATTAGAGTGGAATTTGAAAATCCGTTTGAGGACAACCCTTGTTTCAGGGCTTGAATAAGGTTATTGGTATTCTGTTTGTTCCAGAAAGTGGGAGTTGACTATGCGAGAAATAAAAATTCCAAAGTCATATAATTATATAGCGGTGTTCTTAACGTTCATGTGTAATCTCAAGTGCTCTTACTGTATCAACGCCTACGATACGATTGACCGCAGGCGCCGGCTACTTAGTGGTCAGGAATGGGCCAATGCTCTTGATTGTATTACCAGCCGGCCGGACCTGCCTCTGACTCTGGGCGGTGGTGAGCCGACGCTTCATCCTGACTTCTACTTCATCGTGAACGAGCTTCACGATCGAGGTCATTACATGGATTTATTAACGAACAGCATGTTCCATGTCGATGTGTTCATGCGCCAGGTGGGACCGGAGGTATTCAAGCGCGACGCGCCGTATGCCTCCATTCGTGTCTCGTATCACCCGGAGACCATGATCGCCGAGTCGGTTATCTACCGCGTGAAGAAGATGCTTGACAGGGATTATCATGTCGGCATCTGGTCGGTTGACCATCCCAGGTATAAGGGCAAGATTGAGGAGTTTGCTACCAGATGCTCCAAGGAGGGCATTGACTTTCGGCTCAAGGAGTTCCTCGGCATGTATGAGGGAAAACTGTACGGAAACTATAGATACCCTGGTGCTTGTCGCGGTGATGAGGCTGGTGAAGTCATGTGCAAGACGACCGAGCTGATAATCGGCCCGAACGGGAACGTGTACCGGTGTCATGCAGACTTGTATCTCAATCATACGCCCATTGGTCACATGATGGATGAAAACTTCTTCGTGAAGGATATCTATCGCCCATGCAACATATACGGGTATTGCAATCCCTGTGACAACAAAAGTCCAAAGTATAATCGATTTCAGGAAAAAATTCATTGTTCAATTCATATAACGGATATGAATGGAAATGAGCTATAATGCCAAGTGGTGTATATTCCAGATGGGAGAACTTAGTTGATAGAAAGCGAAAATTTTCTCAGAGGCATGTGAAATTGTCTTGTGGTTGTTGGATATATTTAGGAAATTTTTCTATTAATATCGTTAAAAGAGGGCCACATTCAAAGAAAACTAAATATCCGACAAGAGGGAGGACGAAACTAGCTTGGGAAATTTATAAGGGTGGGCGTACGTCTGGTTTGCAATTACTTCATAAGTGTGATATCAGTGAGTGTGAGAACCCAAAACATTTATTTGAGGGGACCCAGAGTGAGAATATTCAAGGCATGTATGATAGAGGTCTGGATAATTTAGTAGTTCCAAAATTGAAAGGAGAGGATAACGGTTGTGCTAAATTGACAGAAGCACAGGTTATTAGAATAAGGAAATTGTATTCACAAGGCTATACACAAATTGAATTAGGAGAAATGTTTGGAGTGACCCATACAACTATATCGTATATTATCCATAGAAAATTATGGAAACATATTTAAGTTTGACAGGTTCCAGCAAATGGGCCATTGTGCTGTGGACATAATAATGGGAGGTAAGTGATGATTTCTCGGATATGCAAATGCCGCGCTGCGGCGGGTGACAATGACTGGTGCCAGCTTCATGGAAAAAATACAGATATTCTTAGGCGGTATTGGTTTAAGATTGCTCTAAGGATGTATGTTATTAAAACGGCAATTCGCAAGATCAGGTGGTTGGGAATAGTAGTGGCGGTCAACGTCTGTGCATCCGTGGCCATGTTTTTCATGATAGTGGACCTGTACAAGCTCAATGATGACCTGGGCGGCGCTCTCAACTTCATGGCCAAGATCGTGGCCCATTTGGGAAAGAGGGTAGGTGGATTATGATAAAAAAGAAGACAAAGATTGACATGAGTCTGGGTGATGCCATTGACCGCGTGACCATCCTCATTCGCAAGATACAGTTCGGGGAGGACGCGGCATACAAAGAGTTTGAGCATTTGATACAGGCTATTGACAAACTGGGAGTAAAGATGTCTGGTGCTCTGTTAGCTGCTATCATTCGCGTGGCCTATAACAACTTTGAGGTGTGGAATCGTGAGAACGCCTTCCGACGCGGCGATGACATGGACGCCGAGGCCGTGAAGCGGATGATGATAGAGGTGCGCGACTTCAACTCGAGGCGTGTGTTCAACAAGAATGAGATTAACAGGATTTCTCAGATGGGCTTTCGGGAGTTTAAAATACAGCATAGGAGCCGGTGATAATTGATTTTATATATGCCTGTCTTACTGTTCTTGCTATTTACCTTGTTGTAATTATCATCCAATCATTTTTTGAGATTAGGAATATTAGGAGTAGAAAATGAATGCTCTCATAATTATTCCTCCTTATACGGACAAAATATGTTCTTACTACAATCTTCCCATGGGATTGTTGTACGTGGCTAGTGCTGTTCGCCGTCAGGCTAACGTGAGAGTTCTCAATCTGAATGAGGTGCCGCAGGCAGACTATAAGCGCATCATCAGGTATCACGTGAAGGCCGCGGATTATGTGCTAACTGGCGGGCTGTCCGTTCATTATAACATTATTAGGGATATTGTTGATGTAGTAAAGATGACAAATATCGATATTCACGTGATAGTCGGCGGTGGACTTGTCACGTCGCAGCCGGATTTAGTATCTACTCTTATCAATGCCGATACATTCGTGGACGGTGAGGCAGATAAATTTGATATATTTTATCATAATTACTCGAAAATAATAAAGATGGATTCTGTATCTGTGGATATTCTTAATGTAACAAGGCCGGCATATGACTTGTTCAACATGGAATTATATCTGGGCATGCAGCGGCCGTCTGACTCGCATTACCGGGCGGTAATTGATAACCCGCGCGAGCTGCCCATCATAGCCTCCCGTGGCTGTCCTTACAACTGCACATTCTGCTTCCACCCGACGGGGGACAGATACCGTCAGCGCTCGCTTGATTCCGTGTTCGGCGAGATTGAGATGCTCGTTGAGAATTACAACATCAACATTCTCGCCATATATGACGAGTGCTTCGCCACGAACAAGGAAAGGCTTGCCCAGTTCTGTGAACGAATAAAGAAGTATAATCTGAAGTGGTCGTGCCAGCTTCGTGTGGATTCTGTGGACCTCGACACGATGAAGATGCTGCGTGACAGCGGCTGTTACATAATATCGTTTGGTATTGAGTCGGCGTCTGACAGGATTCTGGCGAATTATGAAAAGCACATAACCGTATCACAAATCAACGACGCGCTCGATTGGGCCAAGCGATGTGATATCGTGGTCCAGGGTAACATTATCCTGGGCGCGGAAGAGGAGACGAGGGAGACCGTCATCGAGTCGCTCAAGTGGTGGAAAGAACATCGTGAATGGCATTTATCTGTGGGCCCGGTCATTCCATATCCTGGCACGAAGATGTATGAGAAAGCCCTGGCGGACGGCAAGATAGACCCGGTGAAATTCCTCGAGGCCGGTTGTCCGGCTATTCATCTGTCGAAGGTTGGCCAGGCGGAATATAATGAGCTGATACCGAAATATGTCATGCAAGAGATTACATCAATTTTTGATATAGGTTATGAGCAGGAGCTTGATTTCTACGGAAGGACTAAACTGCAGTTCAAGAGCAAATGCCCGTATTGTGGCTGCACTCAGGAGCGCAGGAATTGGGATATGGACATGGTAGGCGCTGGTATCAAGTGGTGTTCGAATTGCAAGATGCGGTATTTCTTGAAGGCATCATGATGGAAGAAATAGAGTATATTCATTACACTTTCAAGTGCGGATGGGAAACCACATTACGGATTAATGAAGTCAATGAACATATTCATGACAGGTGCCCGTATTGTCACCCAGAACAATATAATTATTTGAAATTATTTACTATAAAGGATGAATAAATGAAAAGCATTATGAGGCGATAATAGACGCCTATAGACGGCAGCAGCAGTCCGATACGGCTATAATTCAAACCATGCACACTGAGCTGATTAAGCTGAGGCAGGAGTATAATTCCTATATAGCCAAGATGAACAAGGAGGCTTTTGATGAATCGAAGAATAGACGGTCATAAGCTCATGTTGCATCCAGAATTAGTTTGTAGATGGATGAAAGGTGAATATCCTGTAGTTACATATGTCGAAATGAGCCCGACTTCATTGTGTAATTATCACTGTAATTTTTGTGCTCTTGACTTCATCAATCGCGGTCCTCAGTTATTGATCGGTGATGCGAAGGCGGCAATTTCGGAGATGAGCCAGCTCGGCGTGAAGTCCATCATGTTCGCTGGCGAGGGCGAGCCGCTCATGTACCGGGAGTTTGTCAGCCTGGCCTATCACGCGAAACGGAATAATATCGACATCGCCCTGACGACGAACGGCTCGCTGATGGAGCAAAAAATATCATACGAGCTGCTCAATATTATGTCGTGGATTAAGGTGTCATTGAGTAGTGCGGTGCTTTCTACTTTCGCGAGGATGAGCGGGCTTGATCGCAAGTCCGGCGCAAAGATGCTGGGCCAGACCATTCTCAATATTTACGAGGCCGTGGAGATTAGGAAAGCATTCAAGCACAAGTGTGATATCGGCATTCAGATGATTGTGACTGAGGAAAACGAAGATGACATTGAATTTACAGTAAAGATGGCGAAAGAACTTGGAGTAGATTATATCGTGCTCAAACAATATTCTAAGCATCCGGCGAGTTTGAATGAGCATAAGTCGCCGCATATTTCTGATTCTGAATCGGTTATGTTAAAACATCATATGGAAACAGATAATTTCAAGGTCATTGTGCGCCGGTCGGTATACGGTCACGGTTATGATAAGTGCTATGCCTTGCCGTTTTGGTCGTACATTGCGAGTAACGGTGACGTGTGGGCCTGCAGTGCCCATATGCCGGACCAAAAGTTCGTCATGGGAAATATCTACAGGAATAACTTGAAGGATGTATGGGACAAGAATAATGTGCGTCCGCTATTGGATTATGATGTTAAGAAGTGTCGCACGAACTGCCGCATGAATAAATGCAATGAATATCTGTTCGAGTTGATGAATCCGAATAGGCACGTGAATTTCATATAGAAATAGGGAGAGTATGTTATGGAAATAAATCGGCGAACATTTTTCAAAATTATTTCAATGGCGGCTGCGTTATTTGTATTGGAGAAGCATGTAGATATTTTGCCGGAATCACATGAGGAAGTCCATACCCAACCGGGTCCAATACGGGAAGTTATTGACTTAGAAATAGACGACTATGGCGCGACATTTAGATTTCCTCGGGTAGCAAAAATGTCACATGAAGAAAAGGCTAAGCACTGGATTGAAGTGAAAATGAATGATATGTCTATCTTGCAAGTACCTTGTTTTATGATATCAGATAAAGGTTTTAGGTTGCCACATTCTATTAGATTTAAAGAAGGGCAGTATGTTGTAGCGTATCTTTATTCAGAATCTTAGGAGGTCGTAATGAATTTCGATAGCTGCAAATTAATCCATCATCTTGACAGGCTCAATGAATGGAAGCAAGGGAATCGTATTCCACCCATAACGATGGATATCGCTCTGACGCGGGCTTGCAACTACAAGTGCGTGTACTGTTACAGCCAGTTACAGGAGAATCAGGGCAAGTCGCTGACCTGGGAAGTAATCAAGCGGTTCCTTGATGACGCGAAGGATATAGGAGTGAAGGCCGTATCTCTGGTCAGTGATGGCGAGTCGACGTGCCATAAGGATTATGTAAGGACAATTCAATACGGTCACGGCATCGGGCTTGACATGGCTCTGGGAACGAACGGAAGCTTGCTTGACGAGGATTCGTTGGGTAAGATACTCCCGTGCCTTTCTTACATCAGGTTCAATATCTCGAGTGCCAGTAGGGACAACTATATCAAGTATCACGGGGCCACACGAGAGAATTATGAGCGCGCGGTCGACAACATCATCTCGGCGGTCAGGTTGAAACGTAATTATAACCTGCCGGTGACGATCGGGCTGCAGATGGTATTTCTTCCTGAGATGGTAAATGACGTTATACCGCTCGCCAGGCTCGGCAAGCTGATGGGTGTTGATTATCTGGTCATCAAGCATTGCAGCGATGACGAGAACCATTCGCTGGGGGTGGATTACACCAAGTATCATGATATCATTTGGGAGACATTGAAACAGGCAGAGTTGTTGTCAACCGATATTTATCAAGTCGCGGTGAAGTGGTCTAAGCTGCTGTCATGCGGAAAACGTTCTTATTCCAGATGTTACGGTGCCCAGTTCATAATGCAGTTGTCCGGTTCCGGGCTTGTGGCGCCCTGTGGCATGCTATTTAACGACAAGTATTCCAAGTATCACATCGGCAACATATCAAACACCAGCTTCAAGGAGCTGTTCTACGGAAGCCGGTACAAGGAGGTCATGGACGAGCTGGCGTCGGACAGGTTTGATGCCAAGACTGCCTGCGGCTCGCTCTGTCTCCAGCACAAGTGCAACGAGTTTCTGAACGGGATAAAAAACCCGCCAGAACATGTCAATTTCATATGAGGAGTAATTATGAAAGACGAGATAAATGTCGGTCGTACTAATCATCTCATCGGCATATCATTGTCCGCCCAGCATGATTATTGGAAGTGGCTTATGCGAGAGGGTGCTATCGAGAAGAAGATTTTCATCGAGTGCTGTGAGCTGCTCGTAAAAAGAAAGCCACGCCGGTTATTCGAAGGAGAATGGTGATGGATAAATGGTATTGGCTATGCCCAGGATGTGGCATCCAGGTGAACAAATATAATGGTATTTGTCCTAAATGCGGTTTGAAAAAACCGGAGGTGAAAAGTGACGATAGATGAGCTAAAGAAATGTGCAGAAAAAGACTATAAGAAAGGTAAGATAAATTGGTATGAAGATAACCATATTAAGTCAGATGATTTAGGATATGTGATGTATCATATTTATAAGGAGGAAGTTAAATGACAATACAAGAAATAGCCTACTCGCATTGGTATAGAATAAAAAGTACGGAAGACATTTCAGAAACTGGAAATAAGCTGATTATAGTGAACAGGTTTGTGGTAGCCGTATTCTCAGACGAGCCGATGAAGACGCTGTCGAAAATCATTTTCACGTATAAGCTTATCGATAAGCCAGTGTTTAGTTCTGTGTTATCAGTATTCACTCCTACTTGCAAGAGTTGGAGCGGTGAATTGAATGCGAATGTAGTGAACTATGAATATAGGCTGCCTACGGATATTCTTATATTTCCATATGTAGCTTGTAGATTGATATTTGAAACAGAAGACAACTGTGATGTTGATATAATGTTTCATGTGTTGGGAATTGAAAGGATGTCAATATGACAATAGAAGAATTGCAGAAAAAAGCTGACTACATTCGAAATGAGGTCATTCGCGTGGCCTGCAAGAACAAGTGCGGGCACATAGCACCGTCACTGAGTACGGTGGATATATTAGTGGCTTTGTACTATGAGATTATGCAACCGTTTAAGCATCGAGTAGCGCAATCATATTTTATTCAACCAAAACATTTTCAAGATCGTGATCGGCTTGTTCTGTCAAAAGGTCATGGGTGCTATGCGCTCTATGCGATTTTAGCGGATTTGGGGATTATTCCAAAAGAACAGTGGGAAAGATTTGGCGACAATTTCCAACCGCCATCTGTTCTTAAAGGCTGTGTTGAATACAAGCCGGAATGGGGTCTCGAGGCTGGGACAGGCTCGCTCGGTCATGGACTTCCTATGGCTGTTGGAATGGCGTATGCCGCGAAGATTTTTAAACTACCGTGGCATACCTACTGCATCATTGGTGATGGTGAATTACAAGAAGGCTCATGCTGGGAAGCTCTTAATTTTATGTTCGAACAGGAATTAAAAAACATTATGGTGATTGTAGACCGTAATGGGTTTATGGCTTTACAAGGAGTTCCGAACATTGCGTGGGATTATTTAAATTTTGACTCAATAATAGTTAACGGTCATGATTTGCATGAATTATTGACGTATATAGCTCCTGGGCAAAGAATTATCATAGCAAATACAGTAAAAGGCAAAGGATTGAAGTGTATGGAAGGCGTGGCGCATTTTCATTATCGTGTGCCATGTGAAGACGAGTTGTGCGAGGGGAGGACGTATGGAAATTAAACCGGAGGAAATCCTTAAAATTAAGAATGAATTGAATCAGATTCTTAAAGATTTAGGACACGAACCAGATTTAATAACTATTGGCGGTGATTTTATATATATTCGATATGCTCATTCTTTGGTACGAGAAGACGAGGAATGTGAACATGGACAAGAATAATATTTTATCGGCACTCATTCCCTATTTCGAGAAGGATGAAAAGCTCTTTCTGCTCGTATGTGATTACGGCTTCGGTGCCATTGACGACATAAGGAACAAGTTCCCGGGCAGGGTAATCAATGCCGGTATTCGCGAGCAGGCGACAATAGGGATAGCCGCGGGCATGGCCATGGCCGGTATGAATCCCATCGTGTTCGGCATGATAAACTTTCTCGTATTCCGCGCATTAGAGCAGATACGGAATGACATCGTGCTTCAGAAGCAGAATGTGAAAATCATAGCAGTCGGCGCAGGCGATTATTTCAAATTCCTGGGGCCGTCGCATACATGCGGTACAGATGATGTAGACATATTACAAATAATAGGCTTGGAATATTATACTGATAGTCAATTTGTAACTTGGATAACAAGCGACGAGGCGGGATATTTGCGAATATAAGGAGGACTTATGGCTACTAAGCCGAAGAAGTTGAAGTTTGATAAATATAGCTTTGAAGGACAGGTGTTGCATGACTTGAATAAAATCACGGCAGAGCTAAAAAGCCTTCGTAGAAAGGAGGAAAAACTCATGGCAGATTTGACAGCGCTCCAGGCACAGGTCACGTCTTCAATCGCTACAGAGGCGTCGGCGGTAACTCTGATTCAGGCACTTGAATCCGACCCGACGGCCATAGCCGCGATGGTTACCAGCTTACAGTCATCGCAGACATCACTGCAGGCGGCGATCACGGCGGCAACTCCAGCCCCAGCTCCGGCATCGGCAACGTAGCAGAACATCGGCGGTGTGAACTTCGGGAGCGCTACACTTACGGGAAACCGAGCCGCCGACATTTAAGGAGAAATCATGCGAGTGGAAGATGTTTGTAAGTTTCAAATATACAAACAAGGTGAAAATAATAATATGATAGCGGACCCATTAGGGATGCCAGGTCAATGCCCAGTTGGTACTGGTTCATCGCCAGTAGAGGCGAAGTATGATTGCTTGGTTCGGCTGCTTGAATCGGATACATACCGGCCGATTCTTATTCGGATGCTGGAGGCGAAATGAACTACGTGATTGTGCTTGAAGGTCCTGATAATATAGGTAAAACTACTCTGGCAGAGGCTATCGAGGATTTCATCGATGTGAAGAAGCGAATTATCTTCAAGCATTGGGGTCCGAACAAGACAAAGGCTGAAGGCAGGAAGGTAATGGATAAGTTCATAGCCGAGTTGCGGATATCCAGTGATAAGATATTCATATGTGATCGCAGTCCTTTCGGTGAGTTCGTTTACGGGAAGATATTTCGTGACTATGACCCGTTTACATACATGGAAGATATGATTGACGATATTAACCGGCTAAAAACGAAATTCTTGTTCATATCATTTTATGCCGATGAAAACACATATGCAAAATTTGACATTGCAGCTAAGAAGGATGAGGAAAAAGAATATCAACGACAGCACCAGGCGGCTGTAGTATCATGTGGTTTCATTAACTTACTTCACACTTTACGTGGAATTCTTAATATGACCAGGGTGATTATCAATTGTAATAATTATGAATCATTTGACGTCAGGAATGAATACATCCTTCGTATGGTTAACAGGTTCTTGGATGACAAGCCTTTTATTATCAAGAATGTCGAGGATTATTCGCATACGATATTTTCGCCAGACCAGAATATTTTCAATGGTCTCGAGCTTCATCGCATGAGATATAAGTGTGGCATGTATGATACCGGCGTGTGTGACATAGGTCGCGAGCATGAAAAATTTTCACAGTTCGGGGCTAAGTACAAGCGGCCTACAGTTTCATGTGGTAACATACATAATCCGCGATACATATTCATAGGCGAGGCACCAGGTTACATGGGATGCGGGACATACGGTATTCCATTTTATGGTGACAAGAGCGGCTATATATTTTACAATACTCTGGCGAAGCTGAATATTCTTCATTCTGAAATCTACGTCGGCAATATGGTGAAATGTTGCCCAAAGGGGAATGATCTAAAAAAATATTATGACTCGGATGCCAGATTGCGTCTTGAATGTGTGAGAAGATTAAGAAAGGAGCTGTCATTTTCTGAAGCTCCAATTATCGCTCTGGGACGCGTGGCTTCAAATACTCTGAAACTTCTTCATATAAAGCATAAGATGACTTATCATCCCGCGTATTATTTATATAAGGGAAACCCAAATGAATTTATAAACGAGCTAGAAAAGGTGTTATAACATCCTTAATTTTTTGGCGATTATTTGATTTGCAAGTACCTTGGTAAAGATTTATAATAGACACAGTAATATTCGGCAGTAATAATATTACATAGGGGATTCTTAATGCAAATAGTTACTGATAATTTTTCGCGCATGTATTGTGTGCTGATTCAGAAGTTGAGAAATGCTCCGGTAGATATAGCCTGCCGCGGCATGAACATATGTTATGAACTGGTGAATGTAGAATGTAAGACTGTGGATAATCAAAAGGTTCACTGGTATTCGAGCATGGTGTCGCGTACAGTTCCCGTACGATTTGTGCTGGCAGAATTTTTATGGATTATAGCGGGAAGTAATGATTTACAGTCTATAGCAAGGTTCAATCCGCGTATGTCACAATTTTCGGATGATAAAGTCATCCTTAACGGGGCTTATGGATTCAGGCTACAAGGCCAGCTTGAGAATGTCATAGCTCTGATGTTATCTGATAAATATACCCGCCAGGCCGTATGCACGATATTCCATCCAAAGGACGGACTGCCAAATGGAAAGTCGAAAGATATTCCCTGTAATGTTATGCTCCAGTTTATTATACGTACTGATGACGACGATATTGATCGTCTTCACCTTCGTGTTATCTCTCGCAGCTCTGACTTTGTCACTGGTTATTCGATTGACATGGTTCATTGGCAGATGCTACAACAGGTTATTTGCAATAGTTTGAGAATGAAATATACGAAACTTCTTCCAGGTGATATCGTTTATCATCTTGGTTCGCTTCATGTATATGACATCGATAAGGCTATTATAGGGCATTGGCGTGAAAAAGAAAATTACGCTCATGCTTTTCATATAAGGGATAGTTATGAGTCGTTAAGGAAGAAGGCGTTGACGATATTTAACGATGCTGAAACACTGACCGAACTTTGTTCTATATATAATTTTTCTGCTTGGGAAACTGACGAGCTTGCATTAATGAATAAGGCTTTTATCAACCAAAAGGAAAAGCCAAAACGATGATACATAAATTAGGCTTAGACACCGAAGCAGACTGGATAGATGGAAGGTACGTACCTTTCGTCATGACGACAACTGATTCAGATTTGCGGAGTAAATATTTTGATTTGACAGACAAGAAGCAGTTCAAAAAAGCAAAAAAAATAGCTGAGTCAAATATTCGTAAGGTTTTCCATAATGCGGCTTTTGACATTACGGCATTGTTAAATATCGGTATTGAAATCGATTCGTCAAGAATTGACGATACAATGGTACAAGCCAACATCGTTAATGAAAATTTTGAAACGAAAGCTTTAAAGAAATTGGCTGGCCGTTATCTCGATGAGCTGTGCTTGGAAGAAAAAGAGCTAAAGAAGGCGATCAAGGAAACGAAAAAGGAATTGACATGGCCTGGCAAATGGCCCAAAGGCGAGGACCTTCCTTACAGCATGATACCCAGGTCTAAGTTAAAGGCATATGCATGCAAGGACCCGTATTATACCGTGAAGCTCGACAAGCTGTTCTCACGTGATATCAGGCGGTACAGTGATGTTTATCAACTCGAGCTAGACATTATTCCTGTTATAGTTGATATGCAGCGGAATGGTATGCGAATTGATCGTGGTTTTGTTAAGCGCATGTTCGATTCATATACGGAAGAGATGCACGCATGTGAAAAAGATATGAAGAGGTACTTAGCAAATGATGATATCATATTCAATAAGACGCAAGTATATAAACGATATCCAAAACAGTGTGAAAAGTGGGACGAAATCATCAAGCGTAAAGATGGCACGTTTTTTGCGGAGAAGATTATTGATTTCAATCCTGGCAGTAAAAAGCATGTCGAATATGTCTTGCGCGAGCTTGATATTGATACGGGCAAGGTCACGTCTGAGAAAACGCGTCAGATGGCAGTGGATAAAGATTCGCTCAAGCCATTTGCCGAACATAAATTTGTAAAAATTTATTTACGTTGGATGTTTTTATCTAAGCAGGTGGGAACGTATTATGGGCCATTATATTATTGGTATACGAGTGATACAAATGAACGAGCACACTTTGGTCTGTATCAATCAGGGGCGAAGAGCGGGCGCTTCTCAGCTGAACTTATACAAACTATTCCACGTAAAGACGAAGATAAAGAAGAAAAAGATATCAGGGTCATTCGGAATGCGTTCATACCCGAAGATGGTTACTATTTCGTGGCGGTTGATTATGACCAGATTGAGATGCGGCTATTCGCACATTTTTCAAATTGCAAGATTCTCATTCGAGACCTCATTGCTGGCATGGACCCGCATGACTCGACTACGCTTGCTCTTTTTCCAGAAGCGCGGCCTGTATATGAAAAGATACAAAAGCTAAAGAAGTCAGGTAGAAAGCCGAAACTGTTGGCCAAGCTGAAAATAAAATTCAAGGGATTTCGGCGCAAGGCTAAGAATTTACAGTTTGGTATTATTTATGGCATGGGTCAAGACAAGCTCGCTAGGTCGCTGGAAGTTTCAACCATGGAATCTGCAGATATCCTTAGGGTATATTATCGCAAATACCCGGTTAAGGAATACATCAAATCAACGATAGGAGAATTATACAGGACCGGCTCGGTCAAAGTCACGATAAATCGGCCGTTGCTTAAACTATACCGCGAATATCGCGTGCCTCATGAGCTTGCCTATAAGGCAGTGAATATTATCATACAGGGTACGGCCGCATATGCCATGAAAGCGGGCATGTTGCGTGCTTGGAAGTGGACAAAGGAAAACAAAAAATATCCGGGGATTCGATTGCTCATGACCATTCATGATGAACTCATTTTCGAAATACCGGATAAGTACAGGAAGGAAGAAGTTGTTCCCAAACTTACTGAGTTAATGTCTGACCGGACTTCGTTCAAGGTCCCGATCATAGCCTCGCCGAAGGTGAGTGACAAGTCATGGGGCGATGCGAAAGAGTGGAGGATGTCCACATGAGTACTGATAATTATCAAGCATGCGCGTCATGTGGTTCAGTGGTTGATTTATTTATATTGCATGCAAATAGTATGTCAGATGTGGGAATGAATGATATGTATAAAGTTGATACAAAATATTTCTGGCAGTGCCGGAGCTGTCACGTGAGGAATGAGGTAATGAATGAAAACATTCTTGGAATTATTAAGGCATCAGCAGAGCGAATTGACGAAACGGATAACGGTGGGTGACACAACCGTATTTGACTTGATGACATCGCATCATTTGCCAGATAGGGAACGGCAGTCATCGCATTTCATTCTGGCCATGCATGCCGAGCTTTCTGAGCTGCTTGAGTGGACAAACTGGAAGCAGCACAAGAAGACCAGGGTGGCTTATGATGCAAAACGGCTGCACGAGATTCACATCGAGCTTATCGACCTTCTTCATTATTGGATGAACTTATGCATCGTATGGGACCTGACGCCAGAAGAGATTGTAAGGATATATGAGGAGAAGAACAAGGAGAATCACAGTCGTCAGGAACGGGGGTACTAAGAAATGGATAAACATTACACGCTGGTGTCTTGTCCATATTGTCATCTGGTTTACAGTAAGGATGGGCATTATGATAATATGGAAATGTATGTGATACGCAAGGCATGTGGAAGTACTTTTATTCCTAAAGACAACATCGTCACGATTGGAGAAAACTGATGGCTATCAAATATGTTGTCGCTATCGACCCATCTATCAATAATGTTGGGTGTGCGGTGTTTGAGAAAATGGTGTCAGGCGCGAAGCTTATCGATAAAATTATTATCCATCCTTCAAAGTTCGCGAAGAATGGCAACTACCAGGAAAAATCCAGGGACATCATCGGGCAGATAGTTCGGGTGATGGATGCCGTGTCGAAGCTTGACTTTCCACATAATGACGTTCAGCTCGTGACAGAGATACCTCAGTCATTCGGTGTGAGCGGGTATTTGTCGCGTGAATCGGGAGCCATGCTCAAGCTGACGTTCATTGCCGGCATGATTTTTAACATAACCGACACGGTGGTATCGTATGAGCCGAATCAGTGGAAGGGACAGATGCCGAAGGATGTGGTCGCTCGCCGGCTGCAAAGATATTATCCAAAAGAGAAAATTTACGATGTCAAGCGAAAAAAATTTATAATGGACCATAATATTGTTGATGCTATAGGAATCGGCCACAAATTCATTCATGGAGACATAAAATAATGTCACAGGGTCGGGCTTTGAGGAATGATGAGCGGGACAAGATAAAGAAGCTAATAAACGAGGGATTGTCGAATGTGGCTGTTTGTGAGCGCACCGGTTTCAGCGCTTCAAGTATATCGTTTATAAAAGCAGAGATGCGGGGACACTGTATTTGCAGCCGGCCTCGTCAGAAATGGGTGAAGTGTCCTGTTCATGGTGATAGGAAATGATAAGAACGAAATTGATGAAGCACCAGAAGATGATCGTTGAATTTTGCAGGGATAAGAAGTACTCGGCTATATTTGCCGACTATGGAACTGGAAAAACGTTATGTGCTCTAAGGCTGATCGATATATTGCCCAGGATGAGAAAAATTCTCGTAGTCAGTTCCAAAACCGCGATATTATCAACATGGCCTGACGAAATCCGAAAACACAGTAATTTTAAATATGTTCATTTGCTTGGTTATCCCAGGAAGAAGATACAGATGTTGCGTCTGGGTCTTCGGCATTCTTATATGGCTGAAACTTCGTATGCTTCAGACGTTTCTGCTCCCACTATATTTCTCATCAATTTCGACGGGGTAAGGAACATCGCAAGCATTCTTCAAGAAATTGGTTTTGATATGGTGATAGTAGATGAAAGTACAAAAATTAAATCTCCGCGTGCGTTAAGAACGAAGGTGTTGTGGAGCATGACAAGGCACGCGAGGCGGCGTATTATCATGACAGGATTCCCCATAACCGAGCACCTGGGAGAAATATATTCGCAGATAAAGTTTCTCGATATGGGTGAGACATTTGGAAATTCGTATTACGCTTTTCTCGACAAGTATTTTTACAAGGCAGGGTTCAAACGGATACTTCGCAGGAACTCGGCTAAGAAAATATTCAAGCTTATTTCACCGTTTACCGTCCGGGTGAATAATGATGTGCTCAATCTTCCGCCAAAGGTATATCAGCAAAAGCTACTCGAGCCGACCAAGCAGCAGCGGGAATTGTTCGAGTCTCTGAAAGAATATTTTCAACTAGAGCTTGGCAAGGTGAAGATAGACACCGAGTACATCTTTGCCCTTATCAATAAATCGTTGCAGATATGCGACGGCTTTGTTCAGGATGACAAGGGGAATTTGGAAGTAATCGAAACGGAAAAAGACCAGGCATTGATAGACCTGGTTGACGACATCGACCCGTATAAGAACAAGATTTTAATATGGGCGATATTCAGGTTCTCGATAAAGAAGATCAGGAGGATATTCAAGAAAATTTACGGCAATGATATAAAAATTCACACGCTGACGGGTGCGACGCTTGATGTCAACAAAGTCGTAAAGGATTTTCAATATAAGAAACGGCACAACATTCTAATTGCCACTCAGAAGAAGGCTGCTGAATCTATCACGCTGACAAATTGTAAATACGCCATTTATTATTCCAACAGTTTCAGCAATGACCTCCGGCAGAATAGTGAGGCTCGTATCCGGCGTAAAGGTTCGGAAAAGCACAAGAGCATTATTTATACTGACCTTGTCCTTAACAACTCCATTGAGGGGCTGGTTTACGAATGTTTAAGGAAAAAGACTTCGTTAATTAAGGAATTGAAATCTACATTCAAATCGGCGGGGATAAAATGAAACTGATAATGACTTATTCTCTTACATCGGCTTTCCTCGAGTGCGAGCAGCGATGGTATTATATGTATGTCATGGGCCTCGAAAAGCGTCAGTGGAAAGAGCCATTCCTTATGGGCACCGTATTTCAATATGGAATATTTTTATTAATGAAACATAAAGACTTAAAATATGCTCAAGATAAAATGGATAAATTTCTACATGAATATGTTAAGAATCTAAGAAAGAAATTTTCTATCTCGACTGATGATGAAAGAAGTTTTGTGGAAATGAAAGCGGCCCTTAAAGGAATGCTTAAAGGATATTATGAACATCATGGTCGTGATTTGGAAGTCGAGAAGCATATCTCGAATGAACAAGAAGATATTTATAAAATTCCTGGCGCACAATTTAGAATCAAGATGGACAACATTGTTCAATATAAAAATAACTGGTATCTTCACGAAGGGAAAGCGTGGAATTATCTCAATAGTGAGCGTGTGAACAATGCTATTCGTAGTTTTCAAACTGCGACATATTTTTACTTTCATAATGACAATATAAAAGATACTGGCTATAAACAATTTAAAGGAATTATTTTTGATGCTGTTCAAAAACCGTCAATAAAACAAAAGATAGGTGAGACCTATCGTGGTTATCTTAAACGACTTGAAAAATATTATTCTGATTCGGATAGTCATAAAAAATTCTATAAAGAAGTTTTTGATAAGCCGGCGATCGTTTATGATGATTGGTATCATACAATAATAACTGTCAGTGATCGTATGCGTCATATAATTAATGACGATTATTATAATAGACCTGTGAAAACATTTGTGAACTGTTCTCAATGTGACTTTAACGAACCGTGTTACAATGGAAATACGAAACGAAGCTTATTGATGTTCAAGGAAAATGAATACATAAAAGAACTACGAAAGGGGAAAAGCAATGGCTAAAGATTCTGGGCTTCCAACGAAGCCGACAAGTGGGCATATTGATTTATCTGAGATTAGGATGTTGCTGTACGGTCCGCCGAAGATAGGTAAGACAAGCCTGCTAAGCGGATTTCCTAACGCTGTTTTCGCGGCTACGGAAAAAGGGTACAAGGCTCTTCAGGTGTACAAAAAGGACATCAGGAAGTGGGAAGATTATCTGCGTTTTGTCGACCTCATCATAGCCGGTAAGCACGATTTCAGGACCATCGTTCACGATACGGCTGACGCCTTGTTTGACAAGTGTTCTGAGTATGCTTGCAACGAGCTTGGCATTGAGCACGAATCGGAGGGTGAATGGGGAAGAGGTTGGGACGCTACGAAAAAAGCGTTCACCAGGGCAATCGCGCCTTTGTTGCAAAGCAAGTACGGGGTGGTGTTCATATCACACACGAAAGGAGACAAAATAACTACCCAGGTGGAAGATATTACGAAAACCGTGCCTACACTAAATAACCAGGCCAGGAAAATTCTTCTTCCTCTTGTGGACACGATCGGCTGCATGCGTTACAAGCGCTACAAAGATGTCGATGATGAAGGGCATAAGACGTATAAGGAAAGGCTTATCATCAGCTTCAAGCCGTCGGAACTGATAGAGGCCGGCGACAGGACAGGGCTGCTTCCTCCTGAGTTGAAGCTAAAGGCGATACCAGCTGACATTAAGCGGACGCCTGAAATCACGATGAAGTATGCTCGTTTAAATTATGAGCGGTTTTCGGAATATTACAAATAAGGAGGTGCTTATGAGTGATTGAAATAATTGCCGCATGTTTTACAGTGTTTACTATTGGAGCGATCGTAGAATTGATTTTAATCTTAATTAGAAAGAGGAAAAATAATGGCAGACATTAAGAAAAAACTGAAAAAGTTACAAGGTGATTGGGAAGAATCAGAAGCAGCAGAGGGCGGGCGCAAGCGGTTCAAGGATGGCGACTTTACCGTCAAGCTCAAGAGCATGGAAATAGGTGAATCGAAGGCTTCCGGCCGAGTTCAGCTCGTGACCACGTTCGAGGTCGTCGAGCCCGAGAAATACGAGGGCGAAGAAATTCGCATGTACAATGGAATTGACGATAAGGGCATGCCGTATCTTAAACTGCTCTGCAATCAGTTCGGCATCGAAATCCCCGATGACCTGGCGGACTTGCCAGGCGTCGTGGAAGAATTTGCCGAGGATTTCGACGGCACGGTAGAAATCGCGCTTGTCACCAAAGACGGTTACCAGAACACCTATGTCAACGAGGTCGAAGGCGTCGAAGGTGACGATGACGATGATGACGACGACGATGACAAGAAGAAGAAAAAATCCAAGGACAAGAAAAAGGATAAGAAAAAGCCCAAGGACGATGATGACGACGAGGACGATGATGACGACGAGGATGAGGACGAAGATGAGGACGAAGACGACAAGAAAAAGAAAAAGAAAAAGGGCGACGATGATGACGATGACGACGACGACCTTCCCAAGCTGAAAAAGAAGGACAAGGACAAAAAGAAGAAAAAGAAGTAACCACGGCACGGGACCAGGCTGAGAGGCCCGATTTACATAAGGGGATGGACAAAATATCGTTCATCCCCTCTCGCATTTTAATAGGTCGATAGGAGACGGGTATGAGTGTTAAATTCGGTGAAATGTTTCATAAAAAATATTTCGGCAAACCCGTTAGCATTAAATGTATTGTATCCGGTAAATCAATATCAGCTCCGTATTCAATACCCAAGGAAATAAAAATAACGTGCTCAGAAAACGATAAGAAGTGTAAAGGAGAAAACTGTATTGTTAACAGGTCGCCAGTTTATGAATTTGGGATTAAGGATAACCTATTGCGGTTTATCGATATTCCAGACTCATCAATCATCGGTGTTATTCGGGAAACTTTGAAATTAAATTGCAAGTTCACATATAAAGTTTTGAGCGTTCAAAATATCGAACGGTTATTCATAGCAGCTCCTACAGGCAAGGAACGAAATACGAACACGTCATCATATATTTGTTATTATCTTGGTTTTGGAATTGAGGTCAATACCGTATATGAATTAAGCGGATTAGTAATGACAGACCCGAAAGACCAGCTGACCACCGCACTATTTACCGAGGCTACGAGGTTGAAAACTGATGTTGAAACATTCGCGATAACGAAGGAAATAAAAAACAAACTGAACAAGTTTGATATCCATAGCAGCAATGTCGAGGATATTTATCATTATCTCGATAAGCTTTACGTGTCGTATTCCCGTAACATAACGAAAATTCACGACAGATTTCATTTGCACGCCGCTGTCGATGTAGCTTTTCATAGTGCCTTATCTTTTAATTTTGATAATGAGTACGTTCATAAAGGCTGGATGGATATTGCGATCATAGGTGACACCAGGTGCGGTAAAGGGTACGTTGCTGAACGCCTGGTTAAACATTTTAATGTAGGTGAGACAGTATCAGGTGATAATGCTTCATATGCCGGATTGATTGTAGGCTTGCAAAAGTTCGGTGATCATTGGACTACATCATGGGGCAAAGTTCCGATGAATGACAAGGGTTTGGTCGTTATCGATGAGGCCGGAGAAATCAGGAGCGAGGATTGGACAAAGCTTTCCCGGGTAAGGTCGGAAGGTATAGCCGAGGTTGTTAAAATTCATAAGCAGACGACAAATGCCCGCACCCGGCTTATTTGCCTAATGAATCCGCCGTTGAAAACAATAGAATCGTATAGTTACGGGATTCAGGCTTTGATGGACGTTATAAAAGCGCCTGAGGACATAGCCAGGTTCGACTACGCTCTGGTTGTCTCGCATAATGAAGTATCAGTCGAGGATATTAATAAGTCGAGGCCGTCTGTTACTGAAATGTACACTTCAGAAGAAGAAGAAGCATTAATAATGTGGATATGGAGCAGAAAACCAAATCAAATAAAATTCACCGATGACGCTACTAAGCATGTTTACAAATGCGCCGTCAAACTGGCAAATGAATATTCGTTTTCAATCCCACTGATTCAGGGTGAGAATGTCCGGGTCAAACTCGCTAAGATTGCCGTATCATTGGCCGGCAGGTTATATAGTCATCAAGATCAGAACCTGGTAGTAGAAAAACTTCATGTAGAATGCGCTCATATATTCATGCATTTGATGTATGGGCAGCCTTCGAGCGGTTACCGTGATATGTCGAAAATGCAAAAGAGCGTTGACATAGGTGCGAATAGCGAAGACTTAAAACGCATGGAACAATATTTTTCGAGGTATAAAGAAAATAACCTGATGTTCCGGACATTGCTTACAAACAATTATTTTTCGGTAAATGATTTAATGGAAAGCATGAATCTTCCCCGGGAGTTCATTAACGAGCTTGTGTCGAAAATGATTGAGCACAACTTGATCGCGAAAAGATTTCATGGTACATATTCTAAGATGCCAGCATTTACAAGTTTCTTAAAGAAAAAAGTTATCGGGGCATATAAGG
>Ga0116214_1000185_pt1 | contig 26742 bp, 26 predicted proteins | sample Sb_taG_FD_88964 | JGI IMG/M metagenome (GOLD analysis project Ga0116214, IMG submission 88964) | Peat soil microbial communities from Weissenstadt, Germany - Sb_50d_1_NS metaG | ecosystem: Environmental > Terrestrial > Soil > Wetlands > Peat | place: Germany: Weissenstadt | collected 2010-09-21
CCTACCCCACCAAGATCAAAATCACCGACGAGCAGTTCGCCACCGTGCAAATCGAGCGAGACGAGTTCCACCCAGAGTGGAACTACACCGTAGTGCCGACAGTTAATTAGAAGCGACTCCTAAACTGCATGGTGCAGGGTCGGACCGCCGGCATCGGCGGGAACCCGGTCCTGCTATTTCTTGCGAAGGGCCGCTCTCGGGCGGTCCTTCGTCATCGTAAGCCCTGAACGCCGTGGCGACCCCGCCCGTCACGGACGATGACCGCTCTGAGCCGCTGCTCGTACCACCCCCACATAAGCACCCGGCTCGATGCGCGCACGATCACCTGAAACGCCGTATGCGCGACGAAATCCGCAGAGAAGAAGAAGAAGAAGAAGAAGAAGAGAAACAAAGAATGTCGGGGTGGGCGGTCCATCGCCTCGGAGGTCACCAGGAACTTCATCGCCACGGCGCAACCCTAAACTACGACTCGCGGGGCCAGAGGTCGCTGCACAGATCTGCCGCCGACCACCGCTGGATCAGCCGATCGTCAGGATGGCCGTCCGCTGCCCGCTCCTCGCAGCGCAAGATGACGTCATCGACCGTTTCGGCATACGCGCACGCCGCACGTCGCGCGGTCTCCCGGGTCTCGCCGTAGAACGGTCGCCGCCCGCCACTTGCGGTTTCGATCACGAAGCAGACGTTCATCGCATCACTTGTCTAACTGGTGACATCGTACCGATTTATGCCTAGTGTGGTCAAACGATTTTGTGGTCGAACGGGTGGGAGGCTCGTGGCGCGACCTCGGTACGGAGGTCGGTTGAAGACTGGACAACCGCGAGAAAGGAACCTCCGTGAAGACTGTCAATGGCGGCCACGATTCGCAGCATCAGCTGGCGTCCATCGCAAGGGTGCCAGAGGGAGGCCCGGCATCTCCCGCCGGGAACGAGTCCATGTACGGGGCCGACGAGGTACTTGCCGATCGCGTGAGCCTGCACTTCAGCGGCGCGCTGAGCGTCCTGGTGTTCAAGCGCTTGATCCTCGATACGAGATCGTTTCATCTGCGCCATCTCCGCTGGCTGAGCTCCGTACGCGAGCCCGCGCTGGAGGAGCGATCTATCTGCTCCGCGATCGATCACGACGAGGGCAGGTGGGTGTTCGAGATCGAGGGCGCTCTCGCGCGTCTGCATGTTCGACACGACGGCCGGGTTGCGGGATCGCTGGCGGCACGCACGCCGGAGCTGCTCGACCGGGCCGAGGAGGCGCTTCGATGCCTGGTTCCCCCCGAGGATGCGGGAGCCGGCCAGGCAACGGCGGTGCCGGTCACCTTCTGGTCGCGCTCAGGCGAGTTCTGCCGGGCCACCACGCGCAGACTGTCGGTTTCGTCCTGGGAGGAGATTCGCGCCAACTACACCGCCCACACCCGGGACGACCTATCGGGATTGCTTCACGACTACCAGCCCGGCAAGGGGGGTCAACTGCTGCTGTGGCACGGGATGCCGGGCACCGGCAAGACCTTCGCGCTCCGGGCTCTCGCAGGCGCGTGGCGGTCCTGGTGTGAGGTCCACTACATCGTCGATCCCGAGGCGTTCCTCGGCGATCCCGACTACATGCTCAATGTCTTGACGAACACCGACAGTTGGGGTGATCCCGAGTACGATCTCGACGCTGACGAACTCGGACCACTTGCGGTTCAGAGCGACGGACCGGTGCGTTGGAGGATGCTCGTGTTGGAGGACACCGGAGAGCTCATAGAGCGAGACGCCAAGGCCACGAGCGGCCAAGCACTGTCCCGTCTGCTCAACCTCGTCGACGGGATGCTCGGCCAGGGCATGCCCGTGCTGGTGCTCATCACCACCAACGAGCCCGTCAACACACTGCACCCCGCGGTCAGCCGTCCGGGACGATGCGCATCGGCGATCGACTTCGGCACGCTCTCCGCCAAGGAGGCGAGCCGATGGCTCGCAGAACACCAGGCACCAGCCGCGGCACCCGAGGGTCCGGCCACGATCGCCGAGCTGTACGGCAGCCTCACCGGCATCCCCGCGCACTCCCCCAAGCCGCGGATCGGATTCGCGTTATGACCGATATCCGTAGCGCACCGGAGGAGTCGGGAGCGCTCGAAACTCTCCTTCAAGCTCTGCGACGACAGAAGGACGAGGTTCAGCTCACGAAGTGCCTCGCCAGCCTCGCTGGCGTCGACGCCAGCGTCGGATACGGCCTAGCGCGTGCACTGCTCAGCGCAGCGGCGAAAGATCTGCAGATAGGCGACCGTGCCAGCGGTCTCCTGCGCGTACTGCCGAGCGAGGTCTCGTGGAAAGGTGAGGAGTTCGTCGAAGGCGACCGCCGACGTGTCGGCCTCAGACGAGCACGACGGTATGGCTGGATCGACTGGGTGCTCGAAGCCAAGGATCGCGATGCAGGCAAGCTGCCGTTCCTGCTCGGCGTGGAGGTAAAGATTGAGGCCAACGTACAGAACCCGCTGGTGGATTACTACGACGACCTCAAACGCAGGCCGGCGGACGCTTGGGGGCTCCTTGTTCTGGCTCGTAACCGGCCGGCCGATGGACTGCTCGATGCTGAACAGGCCAACTGGCTCGGGGTTGCGCTGTGGCGCGACGTTATAGCCGAGTTGAAACGTGTCCAGCCCTCAACTAACGCGCTCGTGTCGGTCTGGCCGGCGCTGTTGAACGTCCTGTCCACCGATGACGATCTGGGCGCCGCGGAGATCACGCTTGAAAGCCTCTCGACCAAGGGCGCGAGGCGGAAGTTGGAAATCCTCGCCGAACATGCGAGGGCCACGGTCGAAACGGCGGCGACCGAAGCGCTTCGCTCCCGTCCGAGCAAGCGACGAGCAAAGGACGTTTTCGTAGATGTCGTAGTGGGCCGAAGGCGTGGAGTCGCCCTGAGCTGCTATATCGATAGGGACCTGTATCCGAAGGACCCTCCCGCGATCGAACTCGGGCTCAGTGTGGTCGATGGGAACCTCCATATGACCTCGCACGTAGAGCCGCTCGCTCTACCACGACCTGTTCGCAAGGCGACTCGTTCTGAGCGGGAGTCCGCGCTCAAAGATTTGGAAGCACTCAAACCCGGATTTTGCGCGACCGGCAACAATCGCTGGGTCCGAGACATGACGCTCCCCGCAACGCAAGGTGACCCGACATTGGCAGAAAGGGACCTACGCGACATCATCGCCAAGGAGGCCAAGCATGAGGTTGAGTGCGTGATCAAAACCGGGATCTTGGATCAGGATCTGAACCGGTAGGTGAACTATCTGCCGCGTCGTAGGAATCTGTAGCGTGGGCTCTTCTATTCCCGACCGCGCGCGGATAGTTCGTCCAGCAGCTCACCGGGCGGTATCTCGAGACCCCGCGCGATGCGCAGGATGGTCGTCAGCCTGGGCTCACGTGCTCCGCGCTCGAGACGGCCGATCGCGGTGGGATGAACGTCGGTCTTGTCGGCTAGGGCATCCTGGGAGAGGCCGTGCTCGGCTCGCAGCTCACGTAGACGCCGGCCGAATGCAACGCTCGCGGCATGGGGATTCTCGTCGAGATGGTCCATCCGGTGGATGCTCGACGCTTGGTGCCAGTCGGTCCAGAGCGGCCTGGTAGGGAGCGCCTTGGTCTACTATTCTGTCCGTCAATCGAGATTGGAGGGACCGATGGATGTACCCTGCCAGGAATGCAACTCCAGCAAGGGCGCCCGCCCGTGGGTCGAGCCCGCGCAGAGCACCGACTGAAGATCGCACTGGTCTCTGAGGTCATCGTCATGCGCCGCTTGGTCAACTTGCTCTGTGTGGGACTCGCCGCTTCTCTCGCCGGTTGGGCGGTGCCCGCGCTTGCTGGTGCCAACCCCGTTGAGATCACACACGGATCGGGGTCCACCCAAGACATGTACTTCAGTACCACACTGTCGCCAGCAGTAAGCCCAATGACTGACACATCTGCTGCTTCGGTGTCGATTGAAGTGGTTGGTTCTCCGACGGAGGATGTGCCGTTGACTGTGAGGGTATCGGGTGGTACGGAAGTGGCTCGTCGACTGTATGTCTTTGTTAATGCCAATTATGGGTGTTATAGCACCCAAGGAGATGAGCTTGACGGAGCAAGCACTAATGGAGACGGAATTACCAGTCTTACGCCTAAACCTGTATCTGGTGAATCCGGTGAAGCATTGAGCGCTGGCAGCTATAGCAAGGAATACAGTTACACGCCGCCCGAAGCCTCAAGCCCAGCTACGTATACACTGTGTGGTTACATTGCTGAAGGTGAATATGGATACGACACTCCTGATGCGACTGGCACGGCGAGCTTTACGTATATCTCACCCGAGGCGAAGGCGGCGGAAGAAAAGCGTGTCGCTGCAGCAAAAGCTGAAGAAGAAAAACGAAAAGCTGAAGAAGAAAAGCGAGTCGCCGAAAAGAAAGCCACGGAAGAAAAGCGCGCCGCCGCAGCGAAGGCAGAAGCAGAAAGGCACACCAAGGAAAGGTATGAAGAAGAAGCGCCTGAGAGGGAAGCCGCTGAAGACGAAAAGCGAGTCGCTGCCGCGAAGGCGCAGGCTCACAAGACGCCCGTCAAGCACCTGTCCGTGCAGCCAGTCTCGCACTCCAGGCGCTCCAGCACCGATCCGGGCTATACCAACCTCGATGTAACCACCACGCCCTACGCGTACGTTGTCGTCAAGCTGTCGCGCTACGGGCATAGCACAGAGCACTTCGAATGGGGAGGCAACTCCACCGAAGTAGCCGAGGTTATTCGCTGGAGTTGTAAAAGCCCGGGGGGAACCTATCGCTATGTCGTCACGGCCAAGAGCGATGTCGGACCGACGCTGACACGGCGTGGGCGCTTCGCTCCTGTCTCGGCCGTACGCTGTCACGCATTGAAAGAGCAGGAAGCGAAGGCCAGGGAACACAGGGAACGCGAGGCCGGGGAAGAAAGGGAACGCAGCGAACACGAAGCCAAGGAAGAACAGTCTCGCATCGAACGTGAAGAACGCGAAAGGCTTGAGGAATATGAATTCAACTGCCGTGCCGAGGGCGGCACGCCCATCTGGCTTTTCGTAGAAGGCATGGAGCGGCGCTATTGCCGTGGGCCAGACGGCGGGCTGCTTCCCGTGCCGCACTAAAGGAGCGAGTTGCTTCGTCATGGTGACCAAGGCAGGCATGGACTTCGGCCGTAGGATTGGATGCCCGCCCACCCGGCGAAGTCGGCCCGTTCGGCCGAAGGCCGGACCTGCTTGCGATGTACATACCTGGGCTGTACAATGCTGATCATGGGATCAGTCGAGTCCGCGCGCCAGGGGCGTATCAACATGAGGGTCTCAGACCACCAGGAGCGCGTGCTGCGGGCGGCCGCCGACCTCAGCGGCGAGACGCTGACCGGGTTCGTGCTGTCTGTCGCGACGGAGCGGGCTGAGGAGGTGCTGGAGCGAACACAGCGGATCAGCCTCTCTAGCGAGGCGTTCAAGCGGTTCGTGGCGGCGCTCGACGCGCCGGTGCAAGAGATGCCGACGCTGCGCCGCTACGCACGCAAGCAGAGCCCGATCCCGGCGCGTTGAGCCCTGGCACGCTCGGCCCCGTCGAGCGCCTGTCCGCTGCGCACGACCTGGACGAGTTCGACTGCGGAGTCCCAGCGCTCGATCGCTGGCTGCGCTCCTCAGCGCGCGTCGCGGCCGCGGGCGGCACGGCTGCCACATACGTGCTGTGCCGCGAGGAGCGGGTCGTCGGTTACTACGCCCTCGCGATGAGCGCCGTCGCACACGACGGAGCCCCCTCGAGGCTACGGCGTGGAATGCCCGACCCCGTTCCGGTCCTGCTGCTCGCGCGTCTGGCGCTGGATCGCTCCGAGCACGGACGATCGCTCGGCGGCCACCTGCTCGTCGACGCGCTCACCCGCTGCGTAAGAGGCGGCAATGAGTTCGGCGCTCGGGCTGTGGTCGTGGACGCGATCTCGCCAGAGGCGGCCGACTTCTACCGCCACTTCGGTTTCCACGACCTCGACAAACAGCGTCTCTGGCGACGGATGAACGACATCGCACACGCCATCGAGCAGTGAACGGGGGGCGATATCCTTGGCGGGCCCTCAATCACTGCAATTGCGCGTGCCACTCCTGCACGACCGCCCTGGGCGGGACGTCAACGGCCAGCCCGCCGACGACGGCGATCACGAGCACGCAGATCGTCCCCCGAGAAGCACGCCGATGGTGACCGCGCCCCATTCTATCCTGCGCCACCCCGGCCGCCATCGCTGGTGTGCGTGCGTAGGTCTATGACTACAGACGCAGCTGACCTTCGGCCGGCAGAATCAGCGCACGAAGTCGCTTTTTGTAATAACCCAGCGTCTGTCAGAGCAGGCCCGACCTTCGGCCGGCAGAATCAGCGCTTGGCTAGCAACCACGACTTGGACATTCCTAAAAATCAGAGCAGGCCCGACCTTCGGCCGAACGAATCGGGCCGCTTGTCGGCCCGTTCGGCCGAATGGTCGGGACCTGCGAAGGCTCTTACCAGATCGCTATCCGGCGAGGATGGGCATGAGCGAGGATCGCTCGATCCTTCGTCACGAGTTGCAGGTCATGCTCGACGGCTGTCGCGAAGATCAGGCGATCAGCCGGGTCTCCTGGGAACGATGAGGGGAGCGCAACCGCCGTGTCCGCGATAGCTGGAGTGACGCCGAAGGTCCGCACTTGCGCTGCCAGCCCCTCCAGCCAGGAGCGGATGGGGATGGTCACGGTGATCCGCTCGTGCCTGGCCAGCCACGCGAGCTCAAACCACGAGATAGCCGCCACGGCGAATTCGTCAGCTTCAGCCAGGACCTTCCGCGCGGGCGCACTGATTCGCTGTGGCTCAGCCGACCACCAGTGGACCACGTGCGTGTCGAGCAAAACGGCTCCCACAACTACGACGCGTTCCACTCCGCGCCCGTGGAGAACAGCTCGTCGCCGTCATCTGCGGTCTTAGCCACTCCCTCGAACGATCCCTCGAGCGACCGGCCACCGAGGGGCGGCACCAGGCGGGCGACCGGACGGCCGTGCCTGGTGATCTCGATCTCCTCGCCCGCGGCGGCATCATCCAGAAGTCGCAGAATATTGGCTTTCGCGTTGGTCGCGGTCACTTGCCTGATCATGTGGTCAGTATAGCGCCCATAAAGCCGTTTGCAAGTGCGGGCATCCAATCCTACGGCCGAAGTCCCAGCCGGCTTTTCCTGATCTGCTCATAGCGAGTCGCCATCACGAATTTACGACCTTGGCCGGCCAATTTTCACAGCTCATCCTCTGGTTCGCCGTAGAGGACGTCGGGCGGAATCCTCACAGACGCGATCACGGGCAGCTCGAGCTCCGTATCAGATTGGCACGCGATGAAGTCCTCATACAGGGGAAAGCCTCCCAGCAGCACGCCGCAAGCCACACACCCATTTGACCATGAGCTGTGCCCCATGGCGTGTGAGAATCTCGGGCGCAGTGGACCGGCGCCAACTTTGGCGAGCTCCTCCTCTGAGATCTGGCTGGCTATGACCTGCAGTGCATCGGGATCCGCGAAGATCAACTGATCTTCGTCCTTGCAGGCAATCACCGCAATCGTCTGCTCACCACACTTCCAGCAAGACTGTGGCAGACCAACGACTTCCAGTAGCGGATCATCGTCTGCTGGGATGACCGCGAGCCAGTGAGCAAACGGCTCGAGGTCAATCTCTGCCGGCACGAACCACGAATTGGCCTCTGGATCCCAACGTGCACCGAGCTCCTTTGCTTGCTCCTTCTCCGAGTAGGGAGCATCCAAATACATTCTCTGCTCGGCGTGCTGGTGCGCGGATAGGGACACTTCTCCTACTCCGACTGTGCGCGACAAACGGGACACCCATGTCGGGCGTGCCGATCTTTTGACTTGGCTCAGGCGGTCACTCGCTCGACCGTGACCTTCTCGGGCGCCTCGTGATGGTGCAGGTCGCTGTCGCGGACGAGCAGCAGCGCAAGCACCGCGCCCGCGAGCGCGAGACCGCTGCCGGCGAGCAGGATCGTCGAGAAGCCATGAGTGAAGCCCTCGCGCGCGGCGTGGATGACCGCAGCGGAAGCGTGGGTCGGCAGCGTGCCGGAGGAGGCAGCTTCGGCGAGGCCGCGGGCACGCCGACCGCTCACGTGCGGCAGGAGATCCTGGATCCGCTTCTGGGAGAGCGCGAGGAACAGCGCGCCGAGGCCCGCCGTGCCCGAGGCGATCGCGACCTGGCGGAAGGTGTCGTTGATGCCGGAGGCAACCCCGCTCATCCGCTCTGGCACGGTCGAAAGCGCGACATTGGCGAGCACCGGGTTGACCAGACCGACGCCGAGACCGCCGAGGATGAAGCCGGGAAGCAGGACCGTCCAGGAGTCGTTGGCCTTAGCGCCGCTCATCAGGACCAGGCCGATCGCGATGATCGACAGGCCGCCGGCGAGCATCACGCGGGGCGCGACCTTGCCCTCCAGCGACGCCGTGGCGCCCGAGACGAAGAACGAGCCGACGGTGAACGGCAGGTAGCGCAGGCCGGCCTGCAGCGGCGAGAGGTGCTCGATCTCCTGCATGTAGAGGGTGATGTAGAGGAACAGCGCGAACATCGAGCCCGAGAGCGCGAACGCCGTGATCTGGGCGCCGGTGAAGGCGCGGCTGCGGAACAGGTGCAGGGGCAGCATCGGCTGGGAGACGCGCAGCTCGATCCAGACGAACATCGCGAACAGCACGATCGCGGCGATCAGCAGGCCGAGGATCGTGCCAGAGGTCCAGCCGTCGGCGTTGCCACGCAGCAGCCCCAGCACGAACAGCGCGTTCGCGGCCGAGAACGTGACGGTGCCACCCCAGTCGATCCCGCGCGCGGTCTCGTCGCGCGATTCAGTGACCTTCAGGGCGGTCACGGCGATCGCCCCGAGGCCGATCGGGACGTTCAGGAAGAAGATCGACTGCCAGCCGATGGCGGTGGTCAAGGCGCCGCCGACGAGCGGGCCGAGCGCCACGGCGACGCCGATCGTCGCGCCGTAGATGGCGGTGGCGAACGCGCGCTCCGATCCGCGCCACTCCTGCGCGAGCAGCGCGAGCGACACGGCAAACATGACCGCTCCGCCGACGCCCTGCAGCGCCCGCGAGAGGTTGAGCATCGTCGAGGAGGAAGACAGCCCGCACAGCAGCGAGGCGACCGTGAAGATCCCCACGCCGACGGCGAACACGCGCTTGCGCCCGAGGCGGTCCGCCAGCGACCCCGACGTCAGCACGAACGCGGCGAGCGTGAGCGCGTAGGCGTCGACGACCCACTGCAGGTCGGTGAACGAGGAGTGCAGGTCCCTGCGGATGCTCGGCAGGGCCGTGTTGACGACCGTGATGTCGAGGAGCAGCATGAACGTCGCCACGCACACGGCGATCAGCGTCCACCACTTGCGTTCCATCTCTCGAAGTCCTTCCCTGGGTGCCGATAAAATCGTAAGGAGTCCGCTACCTGGATGTCGACGGCCCGCGACTCTCCGATCTCGCGGAGAAATCAGGCATGCGCTCCAGACGGCACGTTAGCGCGGCGGGCGGCTTTCTGGACCATCCCGCCACGAGCGCAAAATGAGCTCGCGGGGCTACCGCACCACCTGTGCCTCCAGCGTCTTCTTGACTACGTTTGTCCCCTGTTCCATCGCCTCGGCGGTCGGCTCCGCCAGCTCGTTCGGGAGCAGGTCGGCGGTCCATACAAACCTGGCCCCATCCTCGCCCTCGGAGAAGACCTGCGCCACGCCATTGTGATGGGTGTAAGGCCCATCGACTATCGACCAGACCAGCCGACGTGCCTCGTCATCGAGGTCGATGAGCACCTCGCGGACCACCATGCCGCTGGCAAACGTGACGATCCTGTCCTCTCCATCCAGACGGGTGTCGACTACAAAGCCGGGCACGAGGCGCTCGTGAAGAGCACCCCAATCGCGAACCGCGTCCCACACGTCCTCGGGGCTCGCGTCGATCAAAATCTCCTTGCGGATCGAAGCCATTCTTTGTCTCCTGTCTATCGTTGAGGTTTCCGGTTCGTCTCTATCGAGTCTCCAGCGCGCACCTCCGGTAAAGCTCGCAGGAAGATCGCGGCGATGGCTGCACGCCTCGCAGCCGATCTTGGCTTCGCCGACCAAAGCCACCTCTGCCGCGTCGTCCGCCAGGCGACAGATTCGCCGACACCACACAGGCCTTCCGGCACGTCATCCACGATGCTCGGCGCTCGCTTGATTTCAGATGGTGCCTTACAACGAGATCAACCCGTTGGGAGGGTCAGGCGATGGGAGCGGGCGATCTGCTCGGCCATCTGCTCGTCGACACCGACGTCGTCGGCGATCGCAGTCCAGCCTGCGACGACGGCGGCGACCTCCGCGAGGATGGCCGGGGCACGACCGCGCGTCAGACCCGCTACGACGGCGACGTTGCGCAGGTCGGCGACCGTGAACCCGTCGCGCTTGCCGTTGATCGACATCTGGTGACTGTCGAGCCATGGGTTGCCGGGCTTCCAGGCCCAGATGACGTCATACGCGGGAGCCAATGACCACGCGCCTTCGCGGTCCATAAGAAACGCGACGTTCTTGACGTGGTCATCTTGATTGCGGGCGACGACATTGAACACCATGCGTCGGAACTGCTGCTCGACGGCGGGAGTGCCGAGCCCGAGCCGACGGATCAACTGGAGGAGCTGCTCGTAGCTGTAGGTGCCGGGCTCGTTGTAACTGACGTGCTCCAGCGCGCCGACGGTTTGCATGTGTAGCTTCTCGCCGTCCTCAGGTCGGTCAAAACGACGGGTCATGAAATGCCTGCGGCCGTTCTCCTCCAAGAGCCGGCACTCCGTCATGTCGATTCCGGCCACCCTCGCCATTTTCGCGTATGCGTACTCCACCGCGCCCCAGCCCTCCGGGTCGGTGAGTCCGTGGTCGCCGGCGCGCGAGACGCCATCGAACTTCAATAGCCATTGGCGAAAACCGGCACCGACCTGAACCTGCCCCGACCGGACCTGGCCGGTAGCATCGTTGTAGGCGATGAATGCCTTCGGGCGTGCGCCGCCCGCGGAGCTACCTACGGCAAGGATCGCCTTCATTGCCTCCTTGTCGGGGTTTTCCCTCAGCTCGGTCATGAATTCGATGCGCTCTGCGAGTACCTCGCTGGCCAGACGCACGAGCGCGTCGAGGTGCAGGTCTGCCCCAGCGGGGAGCGCCGGCTCATAGGCCGGCTGGAACTCCAACGCACCCACGCCGTGGGTGCCGACGTAGCAGAGCCGCTCAACGACGTCGAAGCTCGACTCGTCGCGCCCCCGTGAGGCCAGCCAGGCGTTGACGAGCGCCGTGCCCCACCGATCGGGCAGGGAGTCGGCCAACAGTCCTGGCAGACCCCTGAAGGCGTCCTGCGGCAGGCCTGGAAACCTGTACGGCTCGACGCGCAGCGGCATCCTGATCGGCGCGATCTGTATGCCACTTCGGACGAAGGCTGGGTCGTACTGAAACGTCGCGTAGCCTGCACCCGGATCGATCGAGACCGCGGCGATGCGAGATCCCCACAGCGTTACCGCCGCGACGGTCAAAGCCCCGGCCCCGGCTGATTGCCCCACCTCCAAGGCTCCTCGGCGGGTTCGGTGGGCTCGGCGGTTCGGCCTCCGCGGCGGCCGCGGGCACGCCGCCGGATGTTGCGCTGCTGGCGATCGAGTTGGGCGATCGGGAGATCGATCGACTCAGGTATGGCGAGGTCCAGTCCCGCGAGCAGTCCGAGGGTTCGCAGCAGCTTGATCATCGATGTCATCTGAACCGACTGCCCCCGCTCAGCGCGCTGCACAGTCGCCTGACCAATCCCGGCCTCAGCAGCCATCTCAGCTTGAGTCCAGTTGCGCTCGAGGCGATGACGCTCCAGCCTACGGCCGAGCTCAACGAGAACGGCCGCATCGGTAGTGAGTTCGTCAAAATGCATCAGTTTTGATTTGTTAGACCCGCTATAGGAGATAATACATCACATCTGATTGATAACATATCAGCTCTGGGCGCGCGATATCGATCATTTCTGATGTCTAAACCCTGATCTAGGCTATAAGCCGTCACTACTGATGTGTCACGCCGCGCGCACTCAAATCCGCTGAGACTAGGCGGCCGCTCCACTGCCGCACTGCCGATCCAAGCAACCCGACACTGAGGCCAAACTCAACGAGGGAGGCCATCATGACCGCAAAGAGGACCCCAGCATCAAGACCAAGCCCCACATATGGCAGATACGAATCCCACGCCGGTTCATCACCGAAACCGAGTGGGGGGCCCACCGAGATCGTCGCACCCCGCCTCGAGCACATCCCGGGTAGACCCGCGCTTGCCCCGGAAATACTGACGGGGACCACGAAGGTCCCCGTCAGCGGCATAGCGGGGGCGGGATTGATACACCTACCCGCGACCGCTGATTGCCCGAGTATAGGGAAAATCGCGTATCGAATCGAGGAGTCGTGGCCATTGAGAAAGGGCCTAATAGGGGCCTGAACGGGACACGGCGCCGGGCGTCGGAGCGAGGGACTGACCAGCGGCTGACCAGTCTTCTGACCACGGCCCGACCGGCAGGCCACGTGCCGCGTCGTCGCGGATGCGGTGCATCGGCGGTGTGCGGCACACTGCCTGCGTGCGTGAACCCAACTGGCGTTCGATGGCTGCAGAATGGCGCCGGTTGCTCCGCGACGTCGGCCTGCTTTCTGGCGTCCGTGCCTGGAAGGGCGCTGACGGCACGACATGGGTCCGGGTGGATCACTCTGTTCCCCATCTCAGACTGCGCGGCCGGCCGCGATACCTGTTCACGACGACTCAGAGATTCCTCGACCCGACGGGCTTTCCTGACCAGACACTGCGACAGAACATCGCCCAAGACGCCCAGAAGCCCCGTCACAGAGCGCTCTACTGCTGGGATATTCGGCGCGCCCTCACGCTCGCCGCACTGTCGTTCCACGTCGACAGGCTGACCTCGGTCCCATTGGTCGTAACCGACCTCGCTATCCGTCAAGACGACTTGAACGCCCATAGTGTGTTCGCTGGCTGGATGCTGCTGGATGTCCTACAAGACGTCGCTATCGCAGCACCGGGCCGCGCTGACGACGAGATCGGGGCATTGGCCAACGACAACCCCCAACAAGCTCACCTCGAGCGCTTCGGCCTGCGACCCTGCCAACGCCCCACTCATCTGAGCAAGCCGGGGACCTGGTACTGCTACCGGCGCACGCGCGGAAAGAGCTAGCCCTCGTCGTCCTCGTCGAAGCGGACACCTCGAAACGACTCGACCGGCTCACTGCCGCCCACAACCTCCAGCACCCGCTGGTAGACGTCCTCCGGTAGCCGCCGCCGTGCTTCGGTGAGCCACGCATCATCCGCGCCTTGGCGCTGCGCGGATCGGCTGGCGGTGAGATAGCGCTCGATGTCAGCCTCCAGCAACTCGAGCTCATCCAGGCTATGCGCCTGAGGACGCGCATGCTCGACCAGCGCCGCGGCCAGCTCGCCGATGTCTCCTCGCCGGTAATAGCGATCACACAGCTCAAGCACCAGCGTGGGAGCCAGGCGACGCTCCTGGCCGTACTGCTCGGTCGCAACCTTTCGCCGCGAGAGCGTGGCAGGATCCACACGCAAGAACGTGGCGGCCTGGCGCAAGCTTGGCCACAGCCAAACGGGAGAGGTTGACCGGGCCGTCGGCGCTATCTCGGTCGCCGACCGCGGCTTCTTAATGGGGGCCCTAGTAGCCATACCCACACAATACACGATCGACGCAACGGCCGCAACACTTGCAACGCTAGCAACACTGACTGCCCCCTTCGACGGAGGCCGCGGACAAAGGAAGCCAAAATGCGTTGGACTGTCCTCGGACTGAAGCCCACGACCGGGGCGCGCCGGGGTCGTGCCCCTACGCTGGGTCTGTGGACATCATGCAGGCCGCACGGTCACCGGCCGACGTTGGGCGCCAAGTGGACGCCTGCGAAGATCTGCTCACGTATCTTCACGACGAGCTCCGCCCGCGGATCGGCGTGCCGGAGCCGCAGCCTGTGCATTGGGGCATTCTCCTCGCGCTGTTTGCGTCGGCGACCACGACCTACGAGGCCGCCGTTCTGCTCGCGCGCGAAGAGTTCGGCTATCAGGCGGCGATGCTCAATCGCTCCCTGTTCGAGGTCATGGTCGACTGCTACTGGGCGGCAATGAACCCAACACTCGCGGTGGAGCGCATCAAAGACCACATGAGCTACAACGCCCACCTGAAGGCGCGCGTATCTGCCAAGTACCCCGACCAGTTTGGAGGTCTCGCGCCGCCGCCAGCGTTGAGCGATGCCGAGGAGAAACGGCTACGCAAGCTCTACAGACGAGGCGGCGTCTCCTGGACCGGGCTCTCTTTGTACGACCGCGTCAAGGCGATCTCTGAGCGCTGGCCCGAGGGCAAGGCCCGGGAGCACCTCATGTTCTTCGTTGACATCGCCAACAGCATCAACAACGAGGTGCTGCATCCCACGCCGTGGGGAATGTCGAGGACGACACGACCCGCGACAGCCCCGGACGGCAGTGATGCCGTGCGCTTCCACGTGGGAAGGAGTCCTGAGTTCTGCAGCGAGGCTCTATTCGGCTCATTCTGGATTGCAAGTTCCGTGGTCCGGCTGATGTTGCAGCAGTGCGAGCTCGAAGTCGAGAAGTTCGAGGACGGTCTCTACACGCGGGGCATCCGCGCGTTCGTATCTATCCGCTCGGAGGAGCTCCGCAAGCTCGGTCGCAACGAGCAGTGCCCCTGCGGCAGTGGCCTCAAGCTCAAGCGCTGCCACGGACAGTAGCCGCAGCTATGCCGCGCCGGGACGATGCCGGACCATCGGTAGGCGATGTGATTCTCCGCGGATGCATCTCGACGGAACAGCAGCAGGATTGCTCTCTCGAGAATCCTGCGCTGACCGACTCTGCTGCGTTTGAGCATCTCCGCCTTGGCTCCGCGAGCATCCTCCTCGCGGAGCCAGTTCGCGGAGCGCTAGATCCATCCGTTGCGCCGACCGGTCACTAGTAGTCGGACCAGCGCCGCGCATGTGAGGATCACTTGCAATAGCCACTGCCACCCATCCATGGTGTCTTCCTTTCGGGACGGTTTGCACCTGGTCCCGACGATGACAGCGTCCGCGCCGGATGTCGGTCGCAACGGCGAACATGCAAGATGTTGACGGGCTCAATGTCATCCGAGGCGGATTCGTTCGCGGTCCGTAGGCCGAGCATCGATGATCTCGTGGCAGTAGCACGCGCTGCCGGGCGCGATCGAACCACCAGGCGCACGATCCGTCACTGGGTCGACCGGGGCTTGGTGGATCACCCGGTACGGTTGGGCCGCGATCCTCGTTACCCCTTGCGGGCTGTCGGACAAGTCGACACGCTCGCGCGCCTACCGATCCGGATCCACGGGATTGAGATGGTCCGCTTCGCTTTGTTCATTGAGACGGACAGCGTTCCGGTGGAGGATGCCCTCAACATCGCGGCATCGCGCATCGATGCCTTGCGGGCAGAGGTTGCCGCCTTCCGGGAGCAGGCGGCTCGCGATCCTGAGCTTCTGCGCGCCGAGGTCAAGCGCGCTGCCCGGCTGCGGGTACAGAACTCCGTCCTCCCGCGGGAGGTGCGGATGTCGCTCCATGAACGCGAACAGGCACTTGCCCAGCTTGTCGGGCTGGCGCTGCGTGTGCAGCTTGCAGGTGTGCCGCCCGGCATGTCCGTGATCGAGCGCGCGCTCGGGCTGCGCAGCGGGCGCGGCGGCGCCAGCCGCGATACGCCGCTTGCCCTCACCGAGAAGGATCTTGCCGCGATGGACCCCGAGGCCATGTACGAGGCCGTCCGTGCCGCCACCCCGACCCGCGCGCGCATCGCGAGCAACCTCGTCGAGCTGCTCTGCCTCTGGTTCCCGGCGCTCGTCCCAAGCCTGCTCATGACGGCGAGCATGACCGAGCGAAAGTTCCTGCAGGTCATCCGCGGCGCAGGCGACGAGCTTGATCCCGACGCGTACCTCGCGACGTTCACTGGACTGCTCGCCACGCAGGCGCGGCTTCCGGATGAGCAACTGCGCCCCATCGAGGCGGCGTTGCGACCAGCCGTCGCGATGGTCGAAATCCTCGCCACCCAACCACCCGGTGAGCTCAGCGGCGTGCTCTCACGCCTGCGACCATTACAACGACTCAAGCTGGAAGCGGCGATCGCCCTCACCGGACGTCGATAACGCGACCTGCTCCGACTAGCTGGTCTTGCTCTCCGAAAGAGCCTTCAGGGGCGGCAAGGCACATGCGTATGCTGGTTGCGTGACTGGGCAGACCTTCGCAAGCGACGATCTAGTAGTCGCGTTCCTGCGTGCCGGATTCCTGAGTAGCCCGCTGTTCTGCGAGCTCGCCCGTGACGTAGAACAGGAGGCGTATCTCGAGAGCGAGGCCAAGCGTCGGGCTCGCCACGGCTGGCAAGCAGCGCGCGATGCTCCGCCTTGGCGCCTCCGAGGTCTAGGAATGACCGTCGCCATCGAGGTCACTCGCCTAGCAGGGAGTTAACGGCTCGCCGATGCTCGTGTTTTATCCGCCTGAGATCAAGCACAGATTGACGTGGCGGGGCCTTTACGTCGACGGGGCGTTTGCGCAGCGGGAGCTCATCGCAAGCGGCACGTTCAACTCGCGCGCTAAGGATCGCGGAACGGCCCTTGGGATTGGCGACGACACCCTCGCCTATCTGCACGAGGTGGGAGCTCTGCGGCCGATCGCGTTCTCGCAGGGTCCATATTGGAGCGGTATGTGCGTGCCGGCCGAGTCGGCCGAGGAGATGACCTTTTCCGATGAGGATCCGAGCAGCAGGTGGAGTGACTACGAGTACGAGTTGCACGGGCACGCCAACGTGAGCGCGCTCTACACGCCGTGGCAGCAGCTGGCTGCGATTGATGCCGTCGATGCTGGGAAGTTCAGTGTCCCGCTCTGGGTTGTTGCTAGCGAGGCTGGCGTTGGCGCTCGCGCGCTGGATCAGATGCGCGGCTGGGCAGAAGCGCAGGATCAGCGTTGGCGCGGACTCGACCTTGCTTGGCGGCCCCTGTTGCAGGCGCTCGTTCGTCTTCAGAACCGATACCTCCCTGAGCTGACCCGCCGTACAACCCTGCTATTTGATCCTGAAACTGGAGAGCGAGTCGACCCATTCGTCGCCGAGCGCGAGACATTCGATCCGAGGGCCGTGTTCGAGCGGGACTTCTGTGAGGACCGCGACGGGTTGCTAGCCGCTTACCACTTTCTCGTCGACCGCGGCCTTCGCGACGATCCGGAGGATGGTTTGACGATGCTCCGCCGAGCACGCCCCCGTGCCTTCCACATTCGCGTGCGCGGCGAGCCGCGCCGAGCGCAAGACCACTTCGACGCGGCCGACGTTCTGCGACGCTTCCTAACCGACCTGGATGGCCGACGACCGCCCCAAAACGAGACGATCCCGATGGATGGTCGACAGGATGAGCGAGCCGAACTCTATGAGCGAGGCCCGGGGAGCGAGTGGAGCGGTGCTGATGTGGTTGGCGCGCTTCAGAAAGCAGATCTGTATCCGCACGGCGTTCACGTTGTTCACGAGGGCGACAGCGAGCAGATCGTGATCGAGGCCCTGCTCGCCTCGCTGCTCGGCGCCGGCATGCTCGAGGAGGTCAACTTCACTGACCTGGGAGGCGCCGGCAACACCGGCGTTGTCGCCGACCTCGTCGGTTCCCTGGATGGCTATGCGCGACGAGTCGTCGTCGTTCTCGACAGCGAGGCCAGGGCTCGTGAGCACGTCCAAGCGCTAATCGCCTCGGACGGACTTCCCGCCGCCGACGTCTTGCTGTTCGACACGAGCTTGGAGGAGGCCAACGCCACGGACGACGAGCTCGCCGCCATCGCGACGGAACTGGCGACTGAACACGGGGTGTCGATCGATATCGCCGGCAAAGAGCTTCGAGACTTCCACGAGGAGCGCGCTCAGCGCGCTCGCCAGCGCGGTACCGAGATTCCCGGACTGGCCTCATCGCTGGAGCAGGTTGTAAGCAAAGCGACCGCCGGTGCCTGGCATATGCGAAAGCGCGACCTGATAGAGAGGCTAGCGAGCATGCTCGCCGACGAGATCCACACGTTGCCGCCGGAGGATTGGCGGCGCCCCATCAACTCCTTTGTCCTCGAGCGGATCGTGCCGCCCCTCAACCGGCCGATTCCCGTCGGCGCATCCGACTGACCCTCACACCAATCTTATGCTGATGGTGTGTGATGCGCGATTCAGGCCGTTGCCCTTCTACTTCCGCAAAGCGCTCCGCGCCGTCTGAGCGGCAGAGCGAGTCGACAACAACTGCAGTCCTGTTCAGCGGGCTTACCGAACGACGCTCTCGAACTCCGCCGCGATCTCCCCCAGCTCCTCCGGCAGGCGCTCCAGCACGAGGCGCGTCGCGATCCTCCTGGCCATCTGCTCCACGCTGGTCGTCAGCCACGGCCTCGCCCCGCGGTGGGCATCGACCACCGTCGTAAGCGCCGCCAGCGCCTGTTCGCTCGCCTGTGCCTGTAGCTGGGCGATCGCGAAGCCGGCGAGCTCCTCCTCGCCCGCCGTCAGGGCGCCGTCGGCGAGCTCGGCCGCGGCGGCCGTCAATTCCGTGCTCGTGCTCGCGCTCCGCCAGTGTGGGCGCCCGAACTGCTCGCCGGCCTCCAGCCGTGCCCGCAGGTCTTGGAGCACCTCGAGCTGTGCGTCGGCGTCACCGTGGTCCGCAAGGTCCTCGATCACAGTGCGGCGCGCCTCAGGCTCGATGCCCTCCTCGAGGAGGTCTCGCAGCTGCTCGGCTGCGCCAGCCTCGGCCAGTAGTCCGATCGCGTTTCCCCACCAGGGTGTGGCGGGCCCCAGCTGCCGCAGGCGGGCGAGCGCGGCGTCGGCGACCGCCCCCGTTTGCGCCGGGCGCCCTGCGATCGCGAACAGCGTGCTCAGAATCCGCCCATCGGTTGCATCTGCGATCCGGTCCAGCAGCGTCTGCTCGAGACGATCGTTGTAGTTCCTGGCCAGCCATGCCACCACGCCGTCTTCTGTGAGCTCGAATTCGCCGTAGGGTCGGGCTGTGAGATGGGCGTCGAGCAATTCGACCCACCGCTCATCGCTGATCTTCGCCCTGCTGGATGAGCCGAGGCTCAGCATCGCCCTTGTGCGCTCGTCGAGGTGCTCCTCCGCCGGCGCCGGGCGCAATCCCCCCGCGGGCCACCAGCGCTCGACGAGCTCGCTCACGATCTCTCGGTGGCGGTCGCTGATTGCATGCAGTGAGCCCATGGCAAGCGAAACGTCCTCCGGTTCGGCGGATGAGCCCTTCTCGTCGAGCACGACGATGAAGCGCGCCATCGCCCGCTCGTGGTGGTGTTCGCGCTCTTCGCGCTCTGCGACTTCCTCCCCGGCGCGCGCAATCGCATCACGCAAATCCCGCCGGTCGTCTCCCGCGAGCAGGGAACCATCGAGCCGGGTCAGCGGCGCGAGCTGACCTAGCGGAGCCCACGGTCCGTCGAGGATGCGTTGCACACGTACCGCATCGAGTGCTGCCTTGGGCTGGCGGGCGAAGATGTCGGCGAGCACCTGCGGGTCCGGCTGATCGAGCGCGTGCAGGTTCGCACAGGCCCGCATCAGCGCCGTCACACGCGGCTCGCTCCACGCGTCGGGGTGCGCGGTCTCGATCAGACGGGCCAGCAGCCACGGCAGCGCGCTGTCGATCGAGTTCGCCTGTTGCACGAGGGCGAGCCCGTGGTCCAGATCCAGGAGCTCGAGGAGCCTCTCAGCGAGCGGTTGCAGGCCATTGCGGCCGGTGACGTGCGCGCCTATCTCGACCAGGCCGCCCGGATCCACGATCTCCACTAGCGCCGCGAACGCCTGACGTCGCACCCTGTCCTCGCTGGAGTCGAGGAGGGCCCTGAGCGCGGGCTCGGCGCTCGCGAGCCGGAGCTGTCCCGCGATCGCCGCGGCCTGCGCAGCCACCTGAGGATCGCCATCTTCCAGGCGCGGCAGCAACCAACCGTCGGTGGCGCTGTCACTAGCGAGACCGCCCAGCGTCTGCAGAGCCCGCATCCGCTCGGCCGTGCTCGCCGAGCGTGTCTGCTCTTCCAGCTGGACGCGGCGCTCCTCGATCAGCTCCGGCCAACGCTTCGCGATCGCCGCCACTGTCATGCGGGAGCTTCGCAGCGCCCCGTCACCGAACACGCCGTATGCCACGCCGCGCCGCACATGCAGACCATCCAGGACCGCGAGGGCTTCGCGCGCGTCCTCGATTGTGCCACGAGTAAGGACAGTCCGAGCCCAGCGAGGCTCGTCGATCTTACGCAACTCGGCCCTCGTCGTGCGCTCGGCGTGCTCGAAGACGAGGTCGATTGTCAACTCGATGTCCTCGCGCAACCGCTCAACACCTGCGACATCAGCCGAGGCGAAATGCCGCAGCGTCGCGACGGGGTCACCGGCTTTGAGAATCGCATCGGCGCAGAGCCCCTCCTGCAGCGTTTTCAGCGGGAATGCCACAACGTCGGGGATGTCCGCCAGGAGCGTGGCCGCCACCAGCCGCGAACGTGCCTGCTCGCCGCCGAGCCCGTCAGGGCCCGGCACGCGCGCAAGCTCGGCTGAGGCGGCGCTCGCCCGCCCACGTAGCTCTAGGGTCACTGCCAGTGAGCGCATCCACTCGCCGAGGTCGGCACGGTGCGTACCCTCACGGCTCGCCTCTCGGGCGCTCGCAGCGTATTGCTCATCGACGAGCAGTTGCAGCGGACTGACGGGGTCCGCTGAGTCGTTGAGCAATCTGTCCGCAAGTCGTGCCGCGAACAGGGGTATCCCGAGCAAGTCGCCGAGGCCATAGCCGTCGAGCATCGCCTGCTCAACCCGGGCTTGCGGCACGCTTCGCATCTCCAGGTATCTGCGCGCCCAACGCCGGCTCGGCACTATCTGGAAGATTGTGAAGCCCGCCTCGATCAACGCCGATAGCTCGGCGCACGGCCGCGAGGTCACGAGCCAGCGCTGCTGCGGCCAGCGCTGCACGGCAGCCAGAATCGCCCCGACAGCGGCGGGACGGAGGTGCTGACCAGTCTCGTCGAACCCGTCAAGTGCGAGCACACCCTCGAGCGCGTCGAGATCCTCACGAGGCAGCGGCTCATCCCCGATCTGGAGCAGCCGCGCGACGGCGTCCTCCGCCGGCGCATCCTCGCCACCTGGAGCGAAGCCCTTCAAGCTCCCGTGAGCGCAAGGCCGGTCCGTGAGCTCGGAGAGCCACCCAACGAGCGTCGTCTTGCCCATACCGGGGCCACCAATCAGAAGCGAGCGGTGCCCGTCGAGCATCGCCGCCGGAGTTGTGATTGCCTCGTCGCCCGCCCAACCCTGGTCGAAACCGAAGACCTTCTGCGCCAAGTGCTCCTGGTCATCCTCGGGCCGCGCTTGCACGAGGATCGGTTGCAACGTCGTCGGGGTCTCGCGCGAGCTGCTCTCTTCACCTGAGAGCCTCTGCGCGCGCGGGGCGAGCGCGAGAGCGACCCGCTCGACTATCTCGTGTGTCGGGTCGGACGGGTAGCCGACGACGGTAAGAAAACCGAGCTTCTCGAGCTCTTCCATCTCCGCGGACCGCGAGCGCACCGCCGCTTCGTTAAGCAGCAGGTAATGCTGCGGCGGGTTCGTGAGTTTCTCGGAGATCCAGCGCAGGATCCCCAGCAGATGATGCTCGGCAGCGTCCAAGCTGAACCCCAGATACAGCACATTGCTCGAGGCCAACCTCGGTGAGACGAAGCGCTCGAAGACCTCGCTGTCCGCCAACTCGTCCATGCCGCGGCCCGGGAGCACGAGGCTCTCGGGCCGCGAAGGCATCCCGTGCAGATGTACTACCTGCAACTGCTTGTCACCCGGCGCCTGCATGGTCTCCACGTCCTCGGGCAGCAGCGAGACCGCATCGATGCCGCGGTAGCGAGCGGCGCGCTCGAGCCCGTCGTCGTAGTTCGTGGTGAACGCCCGGCCCGATGGAACCGCGCACAGCGCGATCAGCGCCGGTGTAGATCGAAGCCGCCACCCAGCGACCATTTCCGCCAAATGCCCCTGGACGGCGGCGGTCCCGACCGTTGCCTCCGCCGCCGCGGTTACATCAGGGAGGCTCGCGTCTGCGGGGAAGGCCACGCCGCAGCGGCGCGCGAGCTCGTGTGCGAGCTCTTGCGTACGAGGAGCGCCGGCGGCGACGGTCATCCCCGAGCCCACGAACGGGAGTACGTCGGCGCGCTCTCGACGCAGAACCTCAATCAGCTGCTGTGCGGTCACAGCCGCAAGCCTAGATCGCCCACCCAGGAGTGCCTGCAGCGGGCATAAACCAGCCCTGGCGACGCGCCGGCGGACAGATCGCGGAGGAGCCGCGGAGCCCCATGATCGTCTCACCGAGTCGGCGACTCGTCGCCGAGCTCGCGGGCATCGCATAGGTGCATGAGCGTTCGAGATCCCGATCCTCGAGGACTTCTATTCGGACATTGAGCGTTGCAGCTCGAGACTGAGACTCTGCTTCGTCCTCGTTCACTGTCACCAGTACCACGCTCGCCCAACAGAGGGCGCTCGACGTCGTGGTCACCGCTCCCGACCCGTGGCAACTTACAGTCCCCTCGGTTGCCTGATCAAACAGGTCGCCGTGTAAATCAATGAGGGGGTTGCAGGGTGAAGTCTTTTGCGTTCTATGGGCGCGTGTCGAGCGATGACGCGCAGGATCCATCGTTGTCGATCCCGCGCCAGCTTTCCGCCTGTGAGCGCGCCGTGGCGGCTTCCGGTGGTGAGATCGTGTGCTGCTACTGGGATATCGAGAGTGGACGCAAGGCTCTGGAGGACCGCGGGCAGGGCAGCAGCTCGTGGCGCGAGAGGGTCGCGGTTCCTTGCGCGGGCGGTCTGCCCGAGCTGCTTGCCGCTGCGTATCATGGAGAACCGTTTTACGCGGTGATCGTTGAGAGCATCGACCGTCTATCGCGGATGACCGTAGATGCGACACGGATCGAGCGTGACCTCGAACAACGAGATATTGGGCTATTCGCTGCTGATGAGCCGATGTCCACCGACGCAACCTCGCTGCTCACCCGGCGGATCAAGCAGGGCGTCGCGGAGTGGTACGTGCGCGACCTGATCGAGCGCAGCCGTCGCGGAATGGAGGAGAGCGTTCGCCAGGGCTGGCACACCGGCGGCCGAGCACCGTACGGCTACCTGCTAGAGGAGCATCGACATCCCAACCCGGCCAAGGCGCGGGAGGGTAAGCGAAAGCATCGTCTGATTCTGGACCCCGTGCGCGCACCGGTCGTGCTGATGATCTTCCAGGACTACTGCCTGCGCCGACTGGGCCTCGGGGAGATCATCAGCAAGCTCAACCGCGATCTCACGCGCTATCCGCCGCCGGCGGGCAACCCCACAGACGAGATCGAGCTCGGTAAGACCTGGAACCGCTCGCAGTTGTGGGCGATGCTGCGCAACCCGAAGTACACCGGCTACAACGTCTGGGGCCGCCACGACAAACGCCCCGGACGACCCCGCATCCGGCCGCGTGAGCAATGGGTCTGGAGCGCCACCCCAACCCACCCCGCGATCGTCCCGAAGGAACTGTTCGACCAAGTCGATGAGCGCGCCCGGGACAACCTAGACGCCACCAAGGAAGCACCGGCTGCCTACCCCACACGGCGCACCAGACGCACAGGACGCGTCTATGTATTGCGCGGCCGCGTGCACTGCGCTCTGTGCGGACGACGGATGGAGGGCACCCACCAGAAGGGCTCCAACTACTACCGCTGCCGTGTCAACGCCACCCGCGGGAACAGCGCAGCCCGCGTCGCGGGACATCCCGGCGCCTTGCAGATCAAGGAGGAAACCGTCCTCGATGCCGTGCTCGCGTTCATGGACCACCGCCTATTCGGACCCGAGCGGCTCGAACGCCTCCGCGACGAACTCGCCCGCGCGAGCGGCGATCAAGACGACCAGCCCACCGAAGAGCTGCAGCGTCTCCGAGGCGAGCTGAAGGACATCGACCAGTCACTACATCGACAGTCGCTGCGCATGGAGGAGCACGATGACCCCGGCCATCCCGTCGTCGCCCTCGCCAAGGAGCGCATCACCGAGCTGAGCACCCGCCGCAAAACCATCGCGGACACGATCCGAGCCACCGCAGGCCAACAGGCCCAAACCCTCCAGGCTCATGAGATCGTGGCGGCGCTTAACGCCGTCCCCGACCTACGCGACACACTCAAGTCAGCAACCGCCGATGAACTCGCAGAGATCCTCGAGACCTTCGACGTGACCGCCACGTACGACAAGCCCAACCGCGCCCTCAAGCTTGCCGCCACCCTTAAAGCACACCGACCGCCAAATGGCGGTCGGGGCAATCTCCAGGTAGCGGGGGCGGGATTCGAACCCGCGACCTTTGGGTTATGAGCCCAACGAGCTACCAGACTGCTCCACCCCGCGTCGCTTCTTATGTTTTAGCAAAAAACTCCGCTCTCGGCCGGCCTGGGCGTGGCCATGCGGCCTGTCCACTCTCCCCACCGCACTCAGAACGCGATCGGCTTCTCGTCCCGGAAGAACCCACCTGAGGGCCCGTCATCCGGCAGCGTCGCCAGCCACACAATGCCGCTGGCGCCGTCCTCCACCGGCTTCTGCGCGCCCATCGGTCCGCCCATGTCCGTGTTCACGAACCCCGGACACGCCGAGTTGACCAGAAACCCCTCGCTCTTCAACTCGGTCGACAGGATGCGCGTCATCGCGTTCAGCGCGGCCTTCGACACCCTGTACCCCGGCGACCACCCGCCCATCTCCGTCACGCCACCCATCCCACTCGACACGTTCACGATCCTTGGATGTGCGCTCTCGCGTAGCAGGTCCAGCAGCGCAATCGTCAGGCGGTAGGCCCCGTAGAAGTTCGTATCGAGCGCTCGCTGGATCGCGTCGAAGTCCGGGGCGACGCCCGACACGCCGAAGTCGCTGCCCACGCCCGCGTTGTTCACGAGCACGTCCAGCCGCCCAGGGTCGGCCCCCACCCGCTCGGCCGCTGCCGCAATGCTCGCCGGGTCAGCCACGTCGAGCGTCAGCGCCCGCACCGCCGCGCCCGTGCTCTCCGCCAACTCCGCCGCCACAGCGCTCGCCTTCTCGCCGTCGCGGGCGCTCAGCAGCACTTCATATCCACGCTCGGCCAACTGGCGTGCGACCTCCCGCCCGATCCCCCGGTTCGCCCCGGTCACCAACGCCACACCGTTCCCGCTCTGCTCGCTCATCGTGCTCCTCTCGCTTGTACATGCTCGCAATCTCTACCATCCTCGCCCATGCGCGTCGCCGTCGTCGACATCGGCACCAATTCCACTCGCCTGTTCATCGCCGATGTCGACCCTTCGACGGGCGCGGTCGCCGAGCTCGTCAGACGCTCGCGGGTCACTCGACTCGGCGAGGGCGTCGACTCTTCCGGCGCCCTCTCCGAAGATGCCATCGCACGTGTATTCCAGGCGCTCTCCGCCTACCGCTCCGAGATCGGCTGGCACGGCTGCACATCCAACCTCGCCGTGCTCACCTCCGCCGTGCGCGACGCCGCCAACGGCGACTCCTTCGCCGCCCGCGTGCGTTCAGACTATGGTTTCGACGCTCGCGTTCTCTCAGGCGAGGAAGAGGCGCAGCTCACTTTTCTCGGCGCGATGTCTCATCGCCCGGCCTCGACCGAGCCCACTGTCGTCATCGATATCGGCGGCGGCTCCACCGAGTTCGTCGTCGGCCGTGGAGGCACCGCAGGCTTTCACGTCTCCCTCCCCGCCGGCGTGGTCCGTATGAGCGAGCGCCACATCCACACCGACCCGCCTGCGCCCGAGGAGCTGCAGGCGCTCGCGTCCGATGTGCACGCGACTTTCAGCGAGGGCCTGCCAGCTGACGAGCGCGCAGCGGTCAAGCGGGGGATCGCCGTCGCTGGCACCGCCACGTCGGCGGCGTCGATCGCCCAGGAGCTCGACCCCTACGACCCTGCGCGCGTGCACGGCTACCCGCTGCTGCTGGGCACAGTCGAAATGCTGCTCGCGCGCCTGGCTGACATGAACGAAGCGCAGCGCCGCGACGTGGTCGGCCTACAGCCTGACCGTGCACCGACGATCGTCGCGGGCATGATTCTGCTGTCGCAGGCCATGAGCGCGTTCGCACTCGAGCAGGTCGAGGTTTCCGAGCACGACATCCTCTACGGTGCCGCCCTGCGCCTCGCCGGCCTCGGTTGAGAAAGCGGTTTGGGGAGATCTCTGCGCCGATTCCTACGTCGAGTGCTGTTGGCGCCGGCAACCACAGCACCGCAGCCGTTAGCGCCACAGAGCCGGTTACGGTCAGGCCAGGTTGGACTTGCGCGGGTAGACAACCGTGGGGTCGGTGAGCACATTCACGAGCGCAGGCTTCCCGGATGCGAACGCCCGCTCTAGCGCGGGGCGCACATCCTCCGGGCGCTCCACCAGCTCGCCATATCCACCGAGCGCTTCGACGACCTGGTCATAGCGGGTCGCAGGCCTGAGGTCCGCGGCAACCGAGTACCCGTACAAGAACTCCATCGGGTGCTTCTCGAGCGCCCAGATCCCGTTGTTGCCCATCACGCCGACCACGTTCACACCGTGGCGCGCGAGTGTGTCGAACTCCATGCCGGAGAAACCGAATGCGCCGTCGCCTAGCAGCAGCACCACCTGGCTGCCCGGTCGTGCAAGCTTCGCCGCAAGCGCGTACCCCGGCCCCGTGCCCAGGCACCCGAACGGCCCCGGATCAAGCCAGCATCCGGGCTTGAAGCTGTCGACC
>Ga0116214_1000186_pt1 | contig 26708 bp, 22 predicted proteins | sample Sb_taG_FD_88964 | JGI IMG/M metagenome (GOLD analysis project Ga0116214, IMG submission 88964) | Peat soil microbial communities from Weissenstadt, Germany - Sb_50d_1_NS metaG | ecosystem: Environmental > Terrestrial > Soil > Wetlands > Peat | place: Germany: Weissenstadt | collected 2010-09-21
GACGGGCCGGTGGAGCGACGCTCCGAGCGGACATGTGACCGATCCTCACTTGCGGCGTCCGGCCCGGTGCGCCCCACCGGGCCCGTCACGCAGGAGCGGCGCTGCGCTCCTTCATCACATCAGACACCTCGGCGCCCCCCAGGGCCGGACCGGCGCTCCCACCGGCGGAGCCGGGCTCGCACGGCCGACTTCTGTTCAGGCCAGCGCCTGCCCGCTGTGCCGGCGGATGAGCGCAGCCGCGTTCTTGGGCGGCTCGGAGAGTTGGGCTCCCGGGGCGGGCCCGGGGCCCGGCACCGCGGTGGCGATCGGGTGGAAGAGGGTCTTGTCCGACGATCCCGGTGGCGGCGAACCGATGAACGGGTTGAGCGGCGCGGCGAGCGTCGGTGGTTCGGCCAGCGGCCCGCGCCGGCCCGAGAAGTCGAAGAAGTCCAGCATGTTCTCTGCGTTGGCGTCGCGGTAGGTCATCGCCGGGAGGTTCCATTTCGTCTCGACCAGCTTGAGCACCGAGGTGTGGTCGTACACGACGTGGGAGACGAAGTCCTTCTTGCCCCACGGTGACACAACCACGCAGGGAACCCGGAACCCGGTGTAGTCGTAGCTGCCGGGCTGGTCGGGCGGCACGGTGATCTCCGGGGGGACGTTGTCGGGCCGGACAGCCGGCCGCGGCGGGACGTGGTCGTACCAGCCACCGTGCTCGTCGTAGTTGAGGATCAGCGCCGAGTGCTCCCAGTTCGGCGACTCGAGGAGCGCGTTGATCATCGTGGCCGCATACGCCTCGCCGATCGAGATGTCGCCGTCCTCCTCCGAGAAGTTGACGTAGGGGTCGATGATCGAGAACGAGGGCAGGCTGCCCGACTTCGCGTCGGCGAGGAACTGCTCGAAGTGGACGACCTTGCCGTCGGTCTGGTTGTCGAGGAAGTTCGGCAGGAAGAGCCCGCAGGTCGGCGCATCGGGGTAGTAGTCCTTCCAGCTGATCCCGTGGTTATCGAGACGGTCGAAGATCGTGCCGTTGGGAGCGTCGGTGTGCGAGATCCCGCTGCCGTTGGTCGCGATGTTGCCGAGCGCGGTCGCGGCGATGAGGAACCGGCGGTTCGGGTAGGTCTGCGCCATGACCGAGCTGAAGTACCGGTCGCCGATCGGGAAGTGGCTGGCGAGCGAGTAGTAGAAGGGGAGGTCCTGGCGCTCCCAGTAGCCCATCGACGCGGCGCCGCAGGCCTCGACGAAGCCCATGTTGGTGCCGTTGTCCCGGCTGATGTGCGAGGCGTTCCAGCTCTGGGAGATGTGGGTGTCGGCGTAGCCGACGGTGTTGGGGTTGTGGAACGACCGGACATACCCTCCGGCCGGGTTGGGGTTGTAGTTCACCGGGACGCCGCCGCGGCCGAGGGTGAGGCCGTCGCCCCGTCCGAGCATGCCGAGGTGGTCGTCGAACGAGTGGTTCTCCATCATCAGGACCACGATGTGCTGGAGCTTCGGCAGCATGTCGGTCCCCGCTGGAACGTGCGGGAAGGGGCGACTGTCCGGCTTCAGCAACGTGCCTCCCGGCCCGAGGCCCTTGGCCCCCGACGGGGCCCGGCCCTTGGGGTCGGTCGCCGCGTAGGCGCGCGCCCCGTAGAGGCCCGCTGCCACCGTGCCGGCCAGGCCGGCCTTCAGGAACTGGCGCCGCGTGAGATGGAACGGTTCGCGACCGTGCGTCACGGTCCGCGAACGTAGTGGTGGGAGCGGCGGCGCTGGAGGCGCCGCCGGTGATCCGACCCCGGCCTTCTACAGCGAGCGGGCCATCCGTGTGACCGCCTCTTCGAGAATCTCGGCGCTCGTCGCGAAGTTCAGGCGGACGAACCCGTCGCCATCCGGGCCGAACCGTGGGCCGGGGGCGAGCGCCACCCGCCCCCGATCGAGGAACCGGTCGCACGGCTGGGATCCCCGGCCGATTGACCGGCAGTCGAGCCAGGCGAGGTAGGTGGCCGACGGGGGGTGCCAGGACACCTGCGGGAGGCGTTCGGCGAGCAGGCTTGCCAGTTGCGACCGCCGGCGCCGGAGAGTGGCCAGCAACTGGTCAAGCCACGGCTCACCCTCGGTGAACGCAGCGATCGAGGCGAGCACGCCGAAGTGACCCGTGCGCCAGCGCACGTCGGGCGAGAAACGCCCGACGACCGCCGCCATGTCGGATGAGCCGGTCACGATCACGGCACACTTCAGCCCGGCCAGGTTCCAGGCCTTCGACGCCGAGAGCACGCTGGCCGACATCTCGGCGGCTCCCGGGACGGTCAGGATCGGGGTGAACGGCGGACCGTCGAGCACGAGCGGGGCGTGGATCTCGTCGCTCACGATCGTGACCCGGTGGCGGCGAGCCATCTCGACCACGGCCGCCAGCTCGTCTGCCGCATGGGCTCGTCCGACGGGGTTGTGGGGGTTGCACAGCAGGTACACCGCTGGACGTGTCGCGAACGCAGCCTCCAGCGCGGCGAGGTCGAGGTGCCATCCGTCCGTGTCGTGGGCAAGCGGCACCTTGAGGGCCGTGCCGCCCGCCTCGGGCACCCAGTCGAAGAACGGCGCGTACACCGGGGTGTTGAAGACCACCGCCTGTCCGGGCTCGATCAGCGCCCTCAGCAGCTCGACGACGCCCACCCCGACATCGGTCACCGCGGTCACCGCGCTCGGGTCGATGAGCCATCCCCACCGCCTCTGCGCGAAGGCGGCCAGCGAATCACCGAGCCCGCACGCTGCCGTCGCATATCCCGTATCGGAGAGGTCGACGGCGGCGCGGAGGGTCGCGGCGATGGGCGGAGCCAGCGCGACGTCGGCCTCGGCGACGAACAGGGGAAGGACGTCGGGCGGGAAGGAACGCCACTTCTCGCTTTGACGGAGTCGGAGCCGGGCGAGGGGGTCCATCGGGACATCGGGTGCTCCGGAGTCCCGGTCGTCCGCTCCCACGCGGCAAGGTTGGCACACGCTCCCGTCCGGCTTGGTCCGACCCGGACGGGCGAGAACAGCCGGAGCTGGCGAGCCCGACGGTTCGTGGTGGTGCCACCGGGAAGGCGGAGCCCAGAGTCCTCGGGCACCGCTCTTCGGGGCGGGAGCTAGACGCCGAGCTCGGCCAGGGCCTGCATTGCGTCGAGCTCCACGAAGGCAGTCGCGTACCGGAGCGCCAGGGTCAGGGAGACCTCCCTCGACTGGAACCCGTCGGACCCGAGCGTCGAGAGCCAGATGGCCAGGCCGTACGCTGCCGACGCTCGGTAGCGCAACCGTTCCTCTCGCCCGCCGGATCGGGCACCGCGCGAGGCGTCGAGCGCCCCGAAGTAGTCGTCGACGAGCGTGAACTCATGGGCCCGACGGTCGTCTTCGGTCATGGCCCCCATGAGGAAGTAACCGACGTCCTGGGACCAGTTGCCGCGCCTGGTCACCTGCCAGTCGAGGAATCCGACGTCGCCGCCCGGCAGGACGTAGGTGTTGCCGATGTGTGCGTCACCGTGGAGCAAGGTCATGCCGCCGTCTGCGAGGGTCGAGACGAAACGGGCCCACTGGTCGACGATCCCGTCTCCGTTGAGCCCTCGCACCGCGTCAGGCAGAAGGCCGCCGGCGCGTTCGAGGCCGGTGGGGAGACGCCGCCGGAGCCCGACTTGGAAGCCCTCGGTTGGTGCCCAGGTCTGCACCCAGCTGAGTGCCGGATGGGTGCGGGCCGAGAACCCGAGGTACTGGGCGTGAAGCCTGGCCAGTCCGTGCAGTCCGGCGGACACCTGGTCGACCGAGAGAGGTCGGGTCGCGTCGCGCGGATCGCCACCTCGTGCCGCCAGGTCTTCCATCACGATCACGTAGTCGAGCGCCGGGCGGTCGATGATCACCCGGTACGGGAGCGGATGATCGACCGGCAGGGCCATCCCGGACCCGTACAGCTCCGCCTCGTTGAACAGGTTGCCGTTCCGGGCGTGGAGCTCTCGATGGGCATCCGCCTCCGCCTTGAGGAACACGGTCGCAGGGCCGTTCCCGGCCGCGTACCGGAGCCCGAAGCGCGCCCGGCGATTGGTCCCGTCGTCCCGGACCAGCAGCGAGACGTCGGCGACCTCAGCCTCGGGATGCCGAGCCCGAATCGCGGCGTTCATCCACTGCGCCGTGACGTCGTCCCAGTCGGCAGGGATGTGATCGGGGCCTATGACCATCGCCACCTCCGCCGACCAATGTACGGACTGACCCGCCCCGTCGGACCAATCCCGGGGAAGGGACGAGACCGTGCCGACTGAGGGTCGTTACGACTCCGACGAACCGCGCAGAACGGGGGTCGTCCCGACGATCTCCTCTCCTCGAGAAGTAGAGAGAGCCTTAGAGGCTCAGCGGATAGGCACCACCCCGGGGCACCATCGGTTTCGCCAGTCGATGAGCTTCGCCGTGAGCAAGAACGCGATTGCCAGCGCGAGCTGGGCGAGCCGGTGGACGAGCTTGCGATCGGTGTTGCGACGCAGGGCGCCAAAGTTGGAAAGCCAGGAGTTGGTCCGTTCGACCGGCCATCGCAAGCCGAGGGGCACCGGCCGCGGTGTCGTTGTGACCCCTGGTCCGGGTTTGCGCTGTCTCGAGGCGACCAGGTCGTCGATGCCGCTGGCGTGACACAGAGCGCGGACTTTGGCGCTGTCGTAACCACGGTCGAGGTGCAGGGTCTCGACCTCGCCGAGCAGGCCCCGCCGGTCGGCCGCAGCCAGGGTGGGGCCGAAGAGCACGGTGTCGTGGCGGTTGGCGGCGTCGGCCGACCATCCAATCGGGATCCCCTGGCGGTCGCAAAGCACCGACCATTTCCAGCCGAGCTTGGCACGATCGGTCGGGTTCCTCCCGGTCCCCTCACCCCCAGCAGGGCTTTTGTGCTGGCTCCCGTCGAGCGCGACCTCGGAGAGGTCGAATCCGATCATCTTGTCGTAGCCGCGCAACGCCTCCTCGGCGATCGCGTCGAAGACACCCGCCTTCAGCCACTCGTCCCGGCGGGTCCGAGCGGTCGTGTCGGACACCTTGTGGCCACACAGGTGCTCGGCGTCCTCCCAGCTGCAGCCGGTCACCAGGCGCACCAGCATCACTTCGAAGCAGTCCCGGTCCGGGATCCTCGGGCGGTGACATCCGAGCGGATGGGTCTCTGGGTGCGCCGGGAGCAGCCATTGAATAGCGGCCCAGACGGTATCGACCACTTCAGGATCGAATGCGCGCATGATGGTGGGGCACCTCCACTTGTGGATGTCGGTTGGGTGGCACCCCGATGATCTCGGGGCCAACACGACGCCCGGTGGATGGTCCGGCCCTCAGGAAATGCTTGACAGGGCCGCGCCCTGGCGCCTAATCGCGCGGCCTCTTAGCCTTGGAGTCACGGTCGAGCCGTCGCCGATCGGGCGCGACATCGACGCGTATTGGTCCCTCCGGCTGGGCTCGGCCGGCGAGTGTGTAGATCTCCGATCCGTCGACGGTCTCGTGAGCGAGAAGGATCTCGACAACCTTGTCGAGCACGTCACGATGATCCTTCAATATCCCGATCGCCCGTTCCTCGGCCTCGCGGAGCAGCCGCGCGACCTCCAGGTCGATGGCGGCCTGCGTCTCCTCGGCGAAGGGCCGCGAGGAGAACTCTGGTCCGCCGGCATCGAGGTAGACCGAACCACCTGAGGGATATCCGACCGGGCCAACTGCGTCCGACAGTCCGAACTCCCTCACCATCTTGGTGGCAAGATCGGTCGCCTTGGCCAGGTCGTTGCTCGCGCCGGTCGAGCCCTGTCCGAGGACGACCAGTTCACTGGCTCGGCCACCCAAGAGGACCGACAACGCGTCCTTCAGGTAATCCTCCCCGTACAGGTGACGTTCGACCAGCGGAAGTTGCTCGGTGACTCCGAGCGACTGTCCAGCAGGAAGGATGGTGACTTTCGAAATGGGGTCGGCCTTCTCTGAGTACACCGCGACGAGAGCATGTCCGGACTCGTGGATCGCCACTGCATGTTTCTCCTCGTCCAGCAGGACGTTGGAGCCCTCGCGCCGACCCAAGATGACACGGTCACGAGCCTCGTCGAAGTCGCCGGCAGCGAGAACCTCGCGGTCGTCGCGCACCGCGACAATGGCCGCTTCGTTCACGAGGTTGGCCAAGTCAGCACCAGAGAAGCCGGGCGTGGCTCGGGCAACGACGTCAAGGTCAACCGAGCTGTCCAATCGTTTGCCCTGACAGTGCACAGCCAGGATGGCACTCCGCTCAGACAAGGTTGGCAGCGGTATTACGACCTGACGATCGAACCGGCCAGGGCGTAGCAGCGCCGGGTCGAGCACCTCGGGTCGGTTTGTCGCAGCGAGGACGATGATTCCGGTGGCCGGATCGAAGCCATCCATCTCAGCCAGGAGCTGGTTGAGAGTCTGCTCGCGTTCGTCGTTTGAGACCAACGCTCTTCCGCCGCGCCGTTGGCCGATCGCGTCGATCTCGTCGACGAAGATGATGGCAGGAGCCCGCTTCCTTGCTTCCTGGAACAGATCTCGAACACGGGCGGCACCGACGCCGACGAACATCTCGACGAAGCTCGAACCGGTCACCGAAAAGAAGGGGACGTCGGCCTCGCCTGCCACCGCGCGGGCAAGAAGCGTCTTGCCGGTGCCGGGTGGACCGACCATCAGTACCCCGCGTGGGGCCATCGCTCCGGCCCGGGCATATCGCTCGGGGTTCCTCAGGAAGTCAACCACCTCGCGGACCTCGAACTTGGCGCCCTCGTATCCGGCGACATCGGCGAAGGTCGTCTTTGGACGCTCCTCGTCGAAGACCTTGGCCTTGGAACGGCCGACACCGAGGGCGCCCTGCATCCGGCCGGCGGCGCCCTTGGAGAGTCTCCACCACAAGTAGCCAAGAATGAGGAACGGCAGGAGCAGGATCACCCATGTGAGGATTTCACTGCCGAACGATGTGCTATTCGTGTTGGCCGTAATTTGCACTCCGGCGGCCGACAACTTGTCCAACAGAGACTGGCCGGCCTGCGGAGGAAATGCCGTCGTGTACTGACCGCCGTTGGTCAGGGTTCCCGAAGCACTGCCCGACGTATTGATCGTGACCGTCTTGACCTTATGGATCGACACATCGTGAAGGAATTGCGAATAGTTCAGTGAGACCGAGCTCGTGTGAGTTGTCGGAAGCTTGAACAACAGCACGAGAAAGATTGCGAGTGCGATGATCCAGAGGTAGTGGCGCCACGCCGGGGGTGCGGGCGGTGCCGTGGGGATGCCCCGGTCACCGGTAGGGGGAACGCCAGCCTTTTTCGTCATCGTGCAAGATGTTTTCACCTTTGTGGCTCCGGGCGCGACCGGGAGCCGGCCCGGGCTCTGGGGCGCCCGTGGCCCGAACGATTCGAGCCCCGTGCGTCGCCTCTTTGCGCCCGCCCAGAACAATGGGGTCGACTATGCCGGAACGACACCGTAGGGATAGCCGCAGAAAGAGGACAGAAATGGAACTCGGACTCTCCGACGAGGAGGCGAACGAGCTGCGCCGGCTCCTCGAAGGGGCACTCAGTGAGCTCAGTTCGGAGATCGCCGACACGGACAACGCGATGTACGTGCGCGAGCTACGAGCCCGGCGTGACTCCTTGCGCGGGATCCTGGAACGCTTGGGGGCCGTCTCCTCCTAGGCCGGGAGAGGAACGGACCACGTGATGGTGGTGCCGTGTTCCGAGGTATCGATGTCGAACCTGCCCTTGAGCTTTTCGGCCCGGGTCCGCAGGTTGTTGAGCCCCAGGCCACCCTCGTTTGAGCGATCGGCGGGGAAGCCGTGGCCGTCGTCTCTAACCGCCAGAACGCACTGACCTCTGTCTGCACGGACAGTCACCGACGCGCGCCGCGCGCCGGAGTGTCGTGCCACATTGGTCAGTGCTTCCCGCAGCGCGAACAGCAGATGTTCCAGAAGGTCGATGGGGATCGCGGAATCAACCGGACCATCGAACGCGACGGGCACCTCGAATCCCAAGACCGAGCCAAGTTCCCGAGCCAGCGCAAGGATCTTGGCACGCGGTCCTTGCTCGTCGCGGACCGCGGAGAGCTCAAAGATCGACGATCGGATCTGTCGAATCGTGTCGTCGATGTCGGCAATCGCCCGGTTGAGCCGTTCAGAAAGCGAAGGAGTCTCAGCGGAGCGTGTGATGCCCTGGAGCGAAAGGCCTATTGCAAAGAGCCGCTGAATGACAGCGTCGTGGAGGTCTCGGGCGATCCGATCGCGGTCCTCGAATACCGCGCTCTCCCGGACTCGGCTGTGCAGACGAGCATTTTCGATCGCAATCCCGGCGGCTTGCGCGAGGGCCATCACCAATTCCTCGTCGTCCTTGGTGAACTCGGCCCAGCCGATCTTGTCCGTCAGGTAGAGATTTCCGTAGACCTGGTTGTGGGACATGATCGGTACCCCGAGGAATGACTTCATTGCTGGATGGTTTGGTGGGAAACCGTAACTATCCGGATGGTCGTTCAGATTCGCCAGTCGTAAGGGCTTCGGATCGAGGATGAGGAGCCCGAGCACACCCTTACCGGTGGGCCGAGTTCCGATCGCTCTTTCCATTTCGGCATCGATGCCGATGGTGATGAACTCGGCGAGCCCGGTGTGACTCTCGTCGAGGATGCCGAGAGCTCCGTATTGGGCACCCACCATGGAGCGTGCTTCCTCGATGATGTGGCGAAGAAGGACCGGCAAGGCGAGGTCAGCCTCGATGAGGAAGACAGCCTCGAGGAGCCGGCGGAGCGTGGCCGGGTCTTCGATGCTTCGGTAGGGCATGCGAGGCCGATCGTAGCCCCGTGGCCGGCGGATGCCATGCCAGAAGGCCCTGGATGCGCGGTCCTTCGAGGCTGTTTCGAAGCACGGGGGACGAACGACCCTGGTGCTCTCCGCCGCCGGGAGCGCATGCTGAAAACTCCGAGCTAGAAGACCGGAGACGACACGAACCGAGCGAGTGATGGCTTGGACTGCGGAGCAAGCGATGCGGGAGACGAAAGGCCCAATTTCGATGTATGGCGAACTGCTCCTGGCCTCCCTGGAGATCCAGGGGGACCACGATTTGGGCAGTGACCCGGCCGAGTTACGCGCCCGAGTTCTTGAGCTTCGGGCCCGTCTTGGCGATCCCGGAACGGTGCAGCCCACCGCTGCCGGAGTCGCCGATGACATCGCGGCGAACATCGACTACGACCTCGCACTTACTCGCCTATGCATGGCCTACGGCATCGACGTCGATCCGAAGCGATTTGAACGGCCGATGATCGAGCGGTGCCGGCTCGAGAACTCGCTTCGAGCGTTCGGCGTGGATTTAGAGCGAAGTTGACTTCAAGTTCCCTCGGAAGGGGGGTGCGATTTTGGATGGTCGCGTCGTTCCGCGAGCCGGGTTGCGAAAATGGCAGCCTCTGTCCGGCGTTCCATTCCAAGCTTTGAAAGCAGATTTGACACGTAATTCTTGACCGTCTTCTCTGCCAAGAAGAGAGCCTCTCCAATCTGCCGGTTGGTCCGGCCCTCTGCGATCTGATCGAGGATCCGCCGCTCCTGGGGTGTCAGCGACGCCAGTTGCTTGTCCTCGTCCGAACCGCGACGAACGCGCTCAAGCACCCGTTGGGCAATGCCGGGATCAAGGAGGGTTCCTCCGGAAGCGACCTTCCGAATGTCCGAAACCAGGTCGGTCCCGCCGACCTGTTTCAAGACATACCCCGCGGCCCCGGCCAGGACGGCCGCAAGAAGCGCTTCGTCGTCGGCGTACGAGGTGAGCATCAGGCAGGCAATCTCCGGATTGTCCGATCGGACTTCTCGGCACACCTCAACCCCACTGCCATCGGGAAGTCTCACATCGAGAATGGCCACGTCCGGCCGGGCCAGGGGGATCCGATTGAGGGCGTCAGCGACCGTGCCAGCCTCTCCCACGACCTCTATGTCGTCCTCGGTTTCGAGGAGGGCACGGAGGCCGGTGCGCACGACCTCGTGATCGTCGAGGAGAAAGACCCGGATCGGCACCCCGCAATTGTGCCAGAGCGGGGGTGTCCACGGCGGAGCACTGGCGATGGGGCCCGTCCCAGGTTGACGAGGGGCCTGAAGGGTGACTTTGGTCCCTAGTCGGCTCTCGATCCGTCTTTCAGAGTGATTGAGAGGTCCAAAGCCAGGTCATGACCAGGCTGTGGCTTGACCGAGAGGGGACGGATGTCAGTCATCGATACTCAGCCGGGACCAGCCCAGCCGGCTCCGGTTGACCAACCATCACTGTCGACCCGCAACCAGGAGAAGGCCCACGCTCTGGGTTTGACCTCGGCCACTGGGCTGGTGATCGGCAGCATCGTCGGCACCGGTGTGTTCACTATGCCGGCTGTGCTGGCCGGTGCCGGCACCATGGGCATCGTCGTTCTGGGCGTCATCGCTGTGGGCGCCATGCTCCTGGCGGTCCTGTTCGGTCAGCTCACCAAGCGGGTGCCCAACAGCGATGGCGGACTCTACGCCTACTCCAGACATGAGTTCGGCGACTTCGCGGGGTACTTGGTTGGTTGGTGCTACTGGGTCCAAGCCTGGGCGGGGAACGCTGCGATCGTTTCGTCTTGGGTGTTCTATGTGGACGCCCTGTTCGGCTTCGCTCACCCGACCGGAATGGAGAATTTCGGTATCGCGATGGTGGGGTTGTGGGTGCCCGCCATCGTCAACTTGGTCGGGATCCGCCAGATGGCGTGGTTCCAGAACGTCACCGTCATTCTCAAGTTCTTCCCGTTGCTCTTCGTCGCCATAGTGGGATGGTTCTTTGTGGAGAAAGCTCACTTTGGACCCTTTAACGCTTCGGGTGGCAGTCTGTACAGCGGCATCGGGATCGCCGCCGGAGTCGCGCTGTTCTCCTTCATCGGGGTCGAGGCGGCTGCGGTCACCGCCAAGCGGGTACGGGACCCCCGCAGGAACGTCATGCGCGCCTCGATGATTGGCACTGCTATCAGCGCTTTGTTGTACGTGCTGGTCACCGCGGCAGTGATGGGACTGGTCTCCCATCACACCCTTGTCAACACCGGGTCTCCATTTGTCAACGCCTTTCAGAGCATCTTCCCCGGCAGTGCGTGGGCTCCGAAGTTCATCGCCGCCATCGCCGTTGTCTCGGGGATCGGAGCGCTGAACGGGTGGACACTGATCGTCACAGAGACGTCGCGGGCGATCGCCCAGGACGACATGTTCCCCCGCCCGTTCACCTGGACGGACCGCAAGGGAACAGCCTGGTTCGGCATCCTGGTCGGCACCGCGCTGCCATCGCTCCTGATGTTGTGGCGTTACACCACGAGCTCTGGGCTCACGGTGTTCACCTATCTGGTGGACCTCACAGTGGTCACGGTGGCGATCCCCTACTTCATGTCGGCGATCGCCCAGCTCACCTTCCTGGTCTCAGGGCGTCGCCGAGTGCAGGGCTGGCTTCTGGCCCGGGACCTTTCGGTCGCTGGAGCGAGCGTCCTGTTCTCGATGTGGGTGACGTTCGCCTCGGGATACCAAGTCGTCTACCAGGCGCTGGTCGTGATCCTTACCGGGCTCGTCCTGTACGTCTTCTTGAATGCCCGTCGCCAGCGACTTGGTGAGGCGACCGAGCCGGTGGACCTCCCCGCAGAGGGTCCCGCCGTCGAGCTGACCCAGTCGTCGTGAATCGACCATGACCACCGGGTCCAATCGGTGAGCCAAGACCCCAGTCGCGTGTGATCTCGGGCTGGACGCCGGCGGTGCATTGTCGACCCCGGAAGGTCCAATGTGGGACCTTCAGCCCTTCCGGCACCCCTTCGGAACCGGCACGATGGAACCGTGACCCAGAGTCTCCGGAAGGAAGGCCGAATCGTCGTCGGTGTCGACGGATCCGCCTCGTCGAAGGCAGCCCTTAGCTGGGCACTGGGCCAAGCGAACCTGACCGGGGCCCGGGTCGAAGTGGTGGCGGCGTGGGGGTACCCCGTCTATGTCAGCGATGCCGACTCTTGGCCCGTCGATCTCGATCTCGAGTCCATCGTCACCCACCAACTCCAACGGGTTCTCGGAGAGGTCGTCCCCAACGACAGCCCGATCACTGTCGACGTCGTCGTGCGCCCCGGGCCTCCGTCCGTGGCACTGATCGAAGCCTCCAGGGGCGCAGATCTCCTCGTCGTCGGGACTCGGGGCCACAGTGAGTTCACAGAGGTGTTTCTGGGTTCCGTGAGCCTCCACTGTGTCGCCAGAGCCCACTGCCCGGTGGTCGTGGTCCGAGCGGACGGATATTGACCGAGCGAGTCGATTACGCCGATGACACCGGCCGGCCCTCCGACCCAAGCCTCGGTCGATGGCGAAGGGGCGGGACCTATGACCCTTCTGGTCGCTCCAGGGACGTCGTACGGTGGCGGTACGAAGACAGTACGAGCAGGTGCGAGCCACTCGAGTTCGCACGCCCTTCAGAATGGGAGGTGGTGACGTGACCTTCGCAGTCAGATCTGAAGTCGGCAAGCTCCGGCAAGCGATTCTGCATCGACCCGGGCTCGAACTCTCCAGGCTCACGCCCGAGAACATCGGTGAGTTGCTGTTCGATGACGTGATGTGGGCGAAGAAGGCCAAGGAGGAGCACGACGCCTTCGCCGAAGCGTTGCGGGAAAAGGGGGTTCGGGTTCACTACTACGGGCGACTGCTCAGCGAGACATTAGACGTGCCCGAGGGTCGCCAGTTTGTACTCGATCGCATCTGCACTCCCGAGATGCTCGGCCCGTCGCTCGTGGATCCCGTCAGGAAGCTGCTCGAACGGCTCGACAGTGAGACCCTGGCTGAGCATCTGGTCGGTGGCGTGCTGAAGGCGGACCTCCAACCCTTGAAGGCGAAGAGCCTGAAGTGGGACATGCTTCGTGCCGACGACTTTGTGCTGTCCCCGCTGCCCAATCACCTGTTCCAGAGGGACAATTCGTGCTGGATCTATGGCGGTGTGACGATCAATCCCATGGCCAAGCCGGCTCGGCGACGCGAATCGCTTCACACGCGGGCCATCTATCGGTTCCACCCGCTGTTCAGAGACTCCGACTTCATCACCTACTACGGAGACGACGACGAAGATCACCAACCGGCGACCCTCGAGGGTGGCGACGTGCACGTCGTAGGCAACGGTGCCGTGCTGGTCGGGATGGGGGAGCGGACCACGCCTATGGCGGTCGAGATCTTGGCGCGAGCTCTGTTTGCCTCGGGCCAGGCGACGAAGGTCGTGGCGATCGAGCTCCCCCGCTCGCATGCCTTCATGCACCTCGACACCGTGATGTCCATGGTCGACCGATCGACGTTCGTCCTGTATCCGTACTTCGACCGGCGCCTTCGGAGCTGGACCATCACCGCTGGACACGATGGCCAGGCCCCGGTGAGCCGCAATCACGACCTGTGGGAGACCTTGGCTCGGATACTGGAAATCGAGCAGGTGACGGTGCTGACGACCGACGAGGACATCCGTGCCGCCGAGCGTGAGCAGTGGGACGACGGCACCAACTACCTCGCGGTGGCGCCTGGGGTGGTGTTCGGATACGAACGCAACGTGGCCACGAATACCATGCTCCGAAAGCACGGTCTCGAGGTGGTGACGATCGCCGGGAGCGAGCTGGGTCGGGGTCGAGGCGGCCCACGGTGCATGACCTGCCCGATCGAACGTGACGCGGCGGACTAGGCCGAAGAGGAGGTGGCAAACACGATGAACCTGCGGGGAAGAAGCCTACTGAAAGAGTCCGATCTCACCCCCGATGAGTTCCTCTATCTGATCGACCTCGCTGGGGAGCTGCGTGCTGCGAAGCGATCGGGCACCGAGGTGGAGCGCATGAGCGGTAGGAACATCGCTCTCATCTTCGAAAAGCCATCGACGCGGACGAAATCGGCATTTGAAGTGGCGGCGCACGATCAGGGCGCACACGTGAGCTATATCGGACCGGGCGAATCTCAGCTCGGGAAGAAGGAGTCCATGTCCGACACGGCTCGCGTGCTCGGGCGCATGTACGACGGTATCGAGTACCGCGGCTTTTCCCAAACGATCGTCGAGACGTTGGCTACCCATTCCGGAGTGCCGGTATGGAACGGGCTCACCGACGAATGGCATCCCACCCAAATGCTGGCCGACATTCTGACAATGCGTGACCACGCGAGTGTGCCGGTTACCGATGTGGCCTACTGCTACTTGGGTGATGCCCGGAACAACACCGCCAACTCGCTGTTGGCGACCGGCGCACTGTTGGGGATGGACGTCCGCATCGCCGCTCCAGAGGCGCTCTGGCCATCCGGAGAGGTGCGGGCGATCGCCAAGGCCTTGAGCGAGCAGTCCGGTGCCCGCATCACGTTGACCGAGGACGTCTTCGCTGCCGTCCACGGGGCCCACTTCTTGTACACCGACGTGTGGTTGTCGATGGGCGAGCCCGCCGAAGAGTGGGACGAGCGGATCGACCTGCTGTTCCCTTACCAGGTGAACCACGCGGTGATGCACGCCACCGGGATCCACGAGACCAAGTTCATGCACTGTCTGCCGGCTCTCCACAACACGGAGACAGAAGTCGGTCGGATGGTGTTCGAGAAGCGCGGACTCACCTCCTTGGAAGTCTCCGACGAAGTCTTTGAGTCTCCGGCCTCGGTCGTCTTCGACCAGGCCGAGAACCGCCTGCACACCATCAAGGCACTGATGGTGGCGACGATCGGGGACTGAGATGCGCTTGGTCGTCGCGCTCGGGGGCAATGCGCTCCTTGAGCGCGGTGAGGTGCCGCTGGCCGAGGTCCAGCGGTGCCACGTGGTCGCCGGGATCGGAGCGCTTCTTCCGATTCTGCGCGCCCACGAGGTCGTGATCACACATGGGAACGGCCCTCAGGTGGGCCTGTTGGCGCTCGAGAGTGCGCGGGATCCGGCCCTGCCTCATCCCTACCCCTTCGACGTTCTCGACGCCCAGACGCAGGGGATGATCGGATACCTCATCCAGCAGGCGGTGGAGAATGCGCTGCCGGGCCGCCCGGTGGCCAGTGTCATATCCCAGACCCTCGTCTCGGCCGATGATCCGGCGTTCAACGTCCCGACCAAGTTTGTGGGGCCCACCTATCCCGAGGACGAGGCTCGTCGTCTGGCGAGCCGCCTCGGTTGGTCGATCGCCGCAGATGGGGACAAGTGGCGCCGCGTCGTGGCCTCCCCGGAGCCCAGGCAGATCGTCGAGATCGACACCGTGCGGACCCTTCTTGAGGCGGGGACGGTGGTGGTGTGTGCCGGCGGGGGGGGGATCCCGGTGTGTCGAGTGGAAGACCGCCTCGTCGGGATGGAGGCGGTGGTCGACAAGGACCTCACCGCGTCCCTGCTCGCGAGTGATCTCGGGGCCGATGCGCTGGTCCTGCTGACCGATGTCGCAGCCGTCGAATTCGACTATGGAACCGAGTTTGCTCTGGCCGTGAGGAGGGTGAGCCCGGAAGCCCTACGGGCCCATCGGTTCCCGGCGGGCTCGATGGGACCCAAGGTCGAAGCGGTATGTCGTTTTGTCGACGCCACGTCGAACGGGGCCTACATCGGTCGCCTGAACGAGGTCGGGCGGATCCTCGAAGGCACCGCAGGAACCTATGTTGGACCCGGCGCCGAGCTCGTGGTCGAGCCGGTCGATTCGGGTGGTGTCCCCTCCGGGGCCACCCGCCCGCATGCATCCTCGTGTGCGGAGAGAAAGGGGAGCAGGTGAGCGGAGCCCCGGGAGGCCCGGTTTTGGTGGGGATCGATGGGTCGCCTTCGTCCTTGGACGCGTTGGACTGGGCGGCACGACATGCTGCGGCCACCGCAACCGCACTGGAGATTGTGACCGCATGGGAGTGGCCGTCCACCTACGGGAGCCCGCTGCCCCTGCCCGAAGGTTTCGACCCCGAGGCGGACGCTGCCCATCTCTTGGACGACGCCGAGGCGCGGGTCCGCAAGGCATTCCCGGATGTGCCGATCCGCAAGGTTGTCCGCGAGGGGCACCCGGCATCCGTGTTGGTGGAGTGCTCCAAGGATGCGTCCCTGCTCGTGGTCGGCTGCCGAGGCCACGGGGCCTTCGTGGGAATGGTCCTCGGCTCGGTGAGTGAACACTGTGTGACGAACGCGCACTGTCCAGTGGTCGTCCTTCGCCCGTCCTAGGCCGACGGTGACGCACGGCGTCGCGACACGAAGAGAGGGCAGAGACAAACGTGCAGCCACCGGCGGTCAGAACTGAACGGCTGTCGAAGCGCTATGGCACGGTCGACGCGCTGAAGGATCTCGACCTTGACGTCGCGGAGGGCGAGGTGCTCGGGTTCCTGGGTCCCAACGGAGCCGGGAAGACCACCACGATCCGGCTGCTGCTCGGTCTGGTCCGGCCCACGAGTGGGAGTGCCGAGATCTTCGGTCTCGACTGCCAGAGCGAGGCCGTCGCAGCCCACCGAAGGCTCGCATACGTGGCTGGCGAGGCCAACCTCTGGCCAGGGCTCACGGGACGAGAGACGCTTCACCTCCTCGGGCGGGTCCATGGACAGGTCGACCCGGCCTATCGCGACGCGCTCATCGAGCGATTCGACCTCGACCTGGCCAAGAAGGTGCGCGCGTATTCGAAGGGCAACCGCCAGAAACTGATCCTGGTCGCCGCGCTCATGACTCGGGCGGACCTCCTCCTCCTGGACGAGCCCACTGCAGGGCTTGACCCGCTCATGGAGCAGGCGTTCCGCCATGCGGTCCACGAGGCGCGAGAAAGAGGTCAGACCGTCTTCTTGTCCTCCCATATCCTGAGCGAGGTCGAAGCGCTGTGCGACCGGGTCGGGATCCTTCGCAGCGGGTCCCTTATCGACATCGGCACACTGTCCGAAATGCGGCACCTCTCGGCACTCAGCGTCGAGGCGACCTTTGATGGGCCTCCGCCCGATCTGTCCCGGGTGCCTGGCGTGGACTCGATCGAGGTCGAGGGCCAGGTGGTGCGGTGCCAGGTCCGCGGGTCGGTCGAGCCACTTCTGCGCGTGCTCGCCGCGTCGGGTGTCCACGAGCTGCTCAGTCGCGAGCCGTCGCTCGAGGAGCTGTTCCTGGCGCACTACGGCGCGGAGGGGGAGGCCCGTGACGACCTTGTCTCCGACACTCGCTGAATCCCGCGTGGGGTCGGGTCGCCCGCGATGGGTGATCGCGGGGCTCACCGGCCGCAAGGCGGTGCGCTCGGGAGCGCTCTGGGGGTACGTGTTCGGGATCGTCGTCGCCTCCTCGGCACTTGGGTATGCGGCGACGTACAAGACACAGGCTGCGCGCGACCACCTGGCTGCCACCTTCGGCGACAACTCCGGCATCGACGCGCTCATCGGGCGGGCCCACGACGTCCAGACGGTGGCCGGGTTCACCGCCTGGCGGAGCCTTGGCGTCCTCGGGATCGTGGGGGCGGTCTGGGGGGTGCTGGCTTCGACGAGGCTGCTTCGGGGCGAGGAAGAGGCCGGTCGCTGGGAGCTACTGCTCGCCGGGCGGACCACTCGAAGGAGTGCGGCGGCCAAGGGGCTGTTGGGGCTCGCCGCCGGTGCCGGCGTCCTCTACGCAATCACCGCGGTGGTGGCGGTCGCCATCGGGCGCTCGGGCAGGGTCGGGATCGACGCCCCCTCCGCCCTCTTCCTGGCCCTGGCCCTGGTAGTCAGCGCAGTCGTCTTCCTGACCGTCGGCGGGCTTGCCAGCCAGCTCGCCGCGACCCGCCGTCGCGCCGCTGCGTACGGCGGGGTGGCGATCGGAGTGAGCTTCACCCTCCGCCTCGTCGCCGACTCCTCGGCGTCGCTCGGCTGGCTTCGGTGGACGACGCCGCTCGGGTGGGCGGAGAACCTCCGCCCGTTGAGTGGGAGCGACCCGGTCGCGCTACTGCCGATCGCAGGGTTGTGCGCCGTGTGCGTCACGGCGGCCCTCCTGTGTGCTGGGCGCCGGGACATGGGGGCCAGCATCGTCCCGGACCGTTTCGAGGCCCCGGCCCATCTGGCGCTGCTCGGCGGGACGCTCGGGCTCGCCACCCGGCTGTCGCGGGCGAGTGTTCTCGGATGGCTGGCTTCGATCGGGGGAGCAGGGCTGATCACCGGCTTCATCGCGAAGGCGGCGGGCGGCGCGCTCACGGGGTCGGCCAGCGCACGCCATGCCCTCGCCCGTCTCGGTGCATCGGGGACCGGGCCCCGGGTCTTTCTCGGCGTGACCCTTCTTATGGCGGCGCTGCTGGTCGGCCTGCTCGTCTCGAGTCAGGTCGCCGCAATCCGAAGCTCTGAGGCGACCGGGCAGCTCGATCACCTCCTCGTACGGCCGGTGCCCCGCATGCGATGGTTCGCCTCCGGGTTCGGCCTCGTCGCCTTGGGAGCCGTCCTCGGCGGAGTGTTGGTTGGACTCTGCGCCTGGCTAGGCCAGGCCAGTCAGCACGCTGGGGTGCCGTTCGCTTCCCTGGTCGATGCGGGGCTCAACGTCGTACCTCCGGCCCTATGCGTGCTCGGGGTGGGCGCGCTGGCCTTCGGGGTGTGGCCCCGAGCGACCGTCGTCGCCACCTACAGCGTCCTGGTCTGGTCCTTCCTGCTCGACCTGGTCGGCGGGATCGTGGGCCTGAACCACTGGCTGCTCGATACGTCCCTGTTCCACCAGATCGCAGCTGCTCCGGCCGAGACCCCCAACTGGCCCACGAATGCCGTCATGCTCGCCGTGGCGGTCGTCGCGGCTGTGGCCGGAGCCGTCGGATTTGCTCGGCGAGACCTGGCTGGGGAGTGAGGTTCAGCTCGTCACGATGAAACCGGGGGATCGGCTGAAGGGCCGCCACCGCATCGGGGTCCATCGGATGGGCGAACAGTAGCCCTGACACCTGATGCACTGCGCGTGGCAAAAGGGAATACAACTGGTTGCGGTACTCGACTCCTTCGGCCCGAGGTTTCGATTTTCGAACGCTCGAGCCCCGAGGATCAGGCTCGACACGAGCATGTGGCCCAGGACTGAGTCACTTAGTTTGGCCGAGCCTCAGACGCGACTCGGCCCGGCCGGACTATGTCCGGCCGGGCCGAGTGCAACCGCTGTGGGTGTGTTCAGGCTGCCTTGCTCGCAACCGTGTGCAACCCGACCAGCTCCACCGACTCGCTCGTCCGACGAGCGTGGAACATACCCAGCCCGACGAGGATCAGCATCAGGAAGCCGAGTGACCAGGCGACGATGGCGCCCACGAAGGCGATCTCACCGAACACCGAGAACGAGTACGCCTCGAGCAGCAGGCCCCGGAGGGTCGTGCCCTGGAAGACCGTCGCGGACTCAGCCTGGTACTTGGCTGCCGCCGCGGAACCTGCGGGGAGAGACCGGGCCAGCGTGCTGAGCTGGGCGTAGGTCTTGCCCCCACCGATCTCCTGAAGGTGCACGGCGATGAAGTCGTTGGCGTACACCTCAGCCTGGGCGCCCGTGGTGAGCGCCTGGCCGGCGTACTGCGACACGCTCGGGATCATTGACGGGGTGATCTCCGTCCCGACCTTGGCATGTGCGAACGCGGCCGCCGGCGGGAACACGATCTTCTGCTCCGCCAACTGGGTGTGCACGTTGTTGTTGGCGAACGTGTAGCCCCAGTATCCGAGCGCACCGGCAACGATCAGGACGACGGCCACGATCAGGCCGCCCCCCGAAATCAGCACATCGAATGTCTTCCTTCTCATTTGTCTTCTCCTTGTCTGAGCGAACTGTCGTGCCGTGAATTCACGGCTTAGGAGAAAGGATCCACCTCCGGGGTTCCCGGACACAGGGTCAAAGGTCCATTCAGAAGGGACTGAAGTCCCGAGTTCGGAGGCCCTGTCCGAAGGCCCTAGATCACGTGCCCAGACCCTGCCTTTGATGCCGAGGCGGTCTCGGCGGCTCCTAGATCAAGCCGACGAGGCTCGCCGGCATGACCGGCTCCATCGCGACGATGCGGCTATCGGCTCCTCGGCGAGGGTGTTGATGGGGCCGCCGTCGGGTCGGTCGGCTCGTCGCAGGGACCTGAGAGCGAGACCGAGAGTCGTCAATCGCGCGAGAGTTTGGATGGGGGTTTCGCCGTACCGACCGGTCGGTCCACAAACGTCAGAGCCGCGGACCGAGCCAAGCCGGAAGCCCCGGTTGAAACTTCCTATGCTTCGCAAACCATGTCGTTGACCGACACGCCGAGCGAGGCGGCCGCCAAGGTGCCGACTCCGCGCCTTCCTCCCTTGACCCCGCATTCAGCGAAGCTGATGGAGGTTGAGAGAGTCGCGCTTCGCCTGTTCGACGAGCGCGGGTTTGGGAACGTGACCGTGCAGGAGATCGCGGCCGCCGCCCAGATCTCGGTGCGCACCTTCTACCGCTGGTTCCCGGCCAAGGAGGATGTGTTCCAGGTCAGGATCGACCGGCGATCCCAGGCGCTGCGCGCGGTGTTGACAGGCTTGAGCCAGGTCGAGCCGCCGATGCATGCGCTCCGCCTCGCGTACGAACGGGTCCTGGCGGACGATGATCTCGAGCTCCTCCGCCTGTGGTCGTCAGTGGTCCAGAACTCGCCCGGCGTGCTCCGCGGGGTTGTGGGTGGCATGCACATGAAGACCCGCCAGGTGCTGGCCGACTTCTTCGCTGATCGGTATTCCCTTGCCAGCGACTCCCTCGTGCCGGCCGTGCTCTCGGCCGCCACCATGGGCGTGATCGAGGCCTCGCACATCCAGTGGTACATGGCGGGCGGCGACCTGCCTCGGCTGATCTGCGACAGCATCGAGGTGTTGGAGAAGGCCATCGGAACGGACCCGGGGAGCTGGTTGGGAGACGCCGTGTCGGTGCTCGGCGGACGACCGGCGCGGGCCGGAGCTCAGCTTCTCGAACAGACAGGAGCCTTGTCCCAACCTTGACACCCTGAGACCCCGTTGGCATGATCTTTCTTCGCCGTCGGCAGGGTCGATCACCGATTGGGGGCGCCTGATGGATCGTCTTGCGATCATCTCCGTGGACGGTCACGTCCGTGGCTCTCGTGAGATCTACCGTGACTATGTCGAGTCGCGATTTGTCGAGGACTACGAGTCGTGGGCGAAGGCGTTGGAGGGCACGCCCGACACCGGCAACCGGCAGCCGCAGATCCCGGTCGAGAACCAGTGGGACTCGAAGGCCCGCATGCGCGACCTTGAGAGCAACGGGGTGATCGCCGAGGTGCTCTTCCCGAACGGTATGCCGTTCCAGGCGCAGAGCCTCGACGATCTCGGCCGTTCCCAGGATCCCGAGGTAATGCGTCAGTCCCGCCTCGCCTACAACCGGTGGCTCGCCGACTTCTGCGCGGATGCGCCGGGACGGCGCTCCGGTCAGGCCGTCGTCGCATTCGACGACGTCGAGCAGGCCGTGGCCGACATCCACTGGGCCAAGGAGAACGGTCTCGGGGGGATCATGATGCCGCCGCTCCTCCCCGGCGGGACCTTCTTCTTCGACCCGGTCCTGGACCCGATCTGGAACGCCTGCACCGAGCTCGAACTCCCGCTCAGTCAGCACGGCGGGTCGGGCGCCCCCGCCTACAGCCCCGGCGGCTTCGCCGCGATCATGACGCTCGCCATCGAGCACTCCTTCTTCTCTGGCCGGTCCCTATGGCAGATGATCCTGGGCGGGGTGTTCGACCGCTTCCCCGACCTGCGGATGGTGTTCGTCGAGACCGAGGCGGATTGGATCGCCCCGATCATCAAGAAGCTCGACCGCCGCCTCAGCTGGGGTGACGATTGGATGGGATTCGCCCGGTTCCTCCAGCGTGATCGGGCGTTCGGGAAGACCGCCCACGAGTACTGGGCCACCAACTGCTACGCCGGCATCTCGCCGTTCACCTGTACTCAGGTCTCGCTCGAGGAGTTCGACTCCGACTCCGGTGCGGCGGAGACCGAGACGTTCCATATCAGCGCCGACCGGGCCATGTTCGGGGTCGACTATCCGCACTTCGAGTCGATCTTCCCGGGGACCCATGACCACGTGACCGAGCTGGTCTCGCACCCGAGCATCAGCGAGTCGGCCGCCCGCCAGGTGCTCTACGAGAACGCCGCCTCGATCTACAGATTCGACCTCGAAAAGCTGCAGCCCGACATCGATCGGATCGGGTTCGACCTCACCGATCTCTCTTTGACGCCGGTTACCTGACCGGCCGCGCTCCCGACCTTCCCGCACCGGAGGCAGACGTGTCAGGCAGTTCGCCCACCGCTGGCGTGACGGATGTGCGCGGGCCGGTTCCCGGTACGCCCGCGCTCCAGTTCGCACCGTACGACCTTGGCGCTCTCGGGTACCTGGAGGAGGAGTTCTTCGTCTCCGGGCGGGCCGAAGCGTTCGCGTCGGAGAATCCCGAGGTAGCCGGTGCCCAGGTGTCGGCGGTCGACGGCGCCGACTATCTGACGAGGTTGGTCGTTCGCCGGCCGATCGACCCGGCTCGGTTCAACGGGTCGGTGATCGTCGAGTGGCTGAATGTGAGCGGGGGTATCGACGTCGAGCCCGACTGGGCCCTCTCGCACCGCCACATCATCCGGGAGGGGTTCGCGTGGGTTGGCGCCTCCGTGCAGAAGGCCGGCATCGACGGCGGCGGCCTGATGGAAGGCGAGAACCATCTGAAAGCGCTCTTTCCGGAGCGATACCAGACCCTCGTCCACCCCGGCGACTCGTACTCCTTCGACATGTACAGCCAGATCGGCCGGCTGCTCCGGGGCGGGGACGGCCCGCTCGCACCCCTCGTGCCGGTCCGGCTCATCGGCGCCGGGCACTCGCAGTCGGCCGCCTTCCTCGTCAGGTACATCAACGACATCGACCCGCTCGCCGGCGTCTTCGACGGGTTCTACGTGCACGGCCGGGGTGCCACGGGCGCCCGGCTGGACGGCTGGCGGATCCCACCCCGGGACGGTGCCGGCGGCGAGCAGTCCGGCGACCTGATGAATGGGGTGCCGACCCCAATCCGAGCCGACGTGCGGGTCCCGGTGCTGACTCTCCAGAGTGAGACCGACGTGGTGCTGCTCGGCGGCGGACGAGCGCGGCAGCCCGACAACGACTCCTTCAGGCTCTGGGAGATCACCGGCTCTGCCCACGCCGAGACCTATCTCCTCGTGGCGAGCCGCGAGGACACCGGCCGGGAGTCCCCGGCCGAGCTCGCGACGTTGCTCAACGCCACCGAGGGCGTGAGCGCGCTGTTCCCGACCAAGGTCCCCATCGCGTCGGGACCCCAGCAGCACTACGTCAGCCATGCCGCGTTGGCCCATCTGGACCGCTGGATCGCGGGTGGGGAGCCACCGCCGCACGGGGAGCGCCTGGAGACGGGCGACGCCGCCGACACCCTCGTGCCGGACGAGCACGGCATCGCCCGCGGAGGTATCCGGACGCCGTGGGTCGACGTGCCGGTCGCAACCCTGTCGGGCCTCGGCGGAGCCGGCGCAGGCCAGATGAACTTCTTGTTCGGCACGACGGTGCCGTTCGACCAGGCGACCCTCGCCGAGCTGTACCCGGGCGGTCGCGCCGACTACCTCCAGCGCTTCGAGGAGTCGCTCGACAGCGCGATCGAACGTGGGTTCCTCCTCGAGGCCGACAAGCCCGAGATCCTGGCCGTCGTCGAAGCCGGGTACCCGGGCTAGGGGCATCGTCCTGCATCGCCACCAGCGGTGGCGGGCTCGTCCACGTCGGGTCGCTCCGCCCGCTTCACACCGTGGCGGGTGAGGGAGATCCGATGAGACCCGCCGAATCCGCGCTCGTCGGCGAGCGTGGCGGGGCCGGGTCGGCTGGCCAGTCGTGGCGGGCGATCCGATTCTCGGTGTCACGCCGCATCGGGCTCGCCGTCGTGCTGAGCGCGAGCCTTGCCCTCGTCGCCGGGGCGCTCGGCATCTCCTTCGCGCTCCAGTCCGAGGACCAGGCCCATATGGCGCTCACCTCGCTGCTCCCGGCCACCGCCACCGCCAACGAGATCCTGGCGGTGCTCGTCGACCAGCAGACCGGCGAGCGCGGATACGAGATCACCGCGCAGGCGAGGTTCCTGCAGCCCTTCACCAACGGGAAGGCCGAAACGCCGCGGCTGCTCGGCACGCTCCACGGCGAGCTCGCCGCCGACCCCCGGGGCCGTGGGTTGCTCGCCACGGTCGGCGTCCGCTACCGCACCTGGCTCACGACCTTCGCCGATCCCGAGATCGCCGCGGTCGCGGCCGGGGACGGTGCCGCCGCGATCGCGACCGAGCGGACCGGCATCGGGAAGTCCCTCTTCGACGCGTTACGAAGGAGCGTCACGACGCTCGACGGGCACTTGGCCACCGAGGTGCAGGCGGCCACATCGCGGAGCCTCGGCCTCCAGGAGGACACCCTCTGGATCGTGGTGGCGATCCTCGCGTGCCTCGTGGCCGGCGCGGTGCTGGGGCTCGTGGTGCTCACCCGTTGGGTGATCCACCCGGTCCGGGAGCTGGAGCACGAGGTGCGGGTGGTGGCGGCGGGCGACATCGACCACGAGGTCGGCTCGTCGGGACCCTCCGAGATCGCCCGACTGGGGCAGAGCGTGGAACAGATGCGGCGTCGGGTCCGCGAGCAGTCCACCGAGATCCGCGAGCAGCGGACCATCGCCGAGTCACTGCAGCGGGCGCTCCTGCCCAAGTCGCTCCCGGTCCCGGACGGCTTCCGGGCCGCCGCCCGATACGTCCCGGGCACCGCCGACATCGAGGTCGGCGGGGACTGGTTCAACCTGAGGGTGGCCGGGCCCGGGCGGTCGTTCTTCGCGGTTGGAGACGTGTGCGGCCGGGGGCTCCGGGCCGCGACCCTCATGGCATCGCTCCGCTTCGGGATCAACGCCTATGCCGCCGAGCGACCCGACCCCGCCGAGGTGCTGGCCCGACTGGGGCGGCTCATCCCGGCGAGCACCGACGGCGCCTTCGCCACGGTGCTCTGCGGCCTGGTCGACGCCGAGGCCGGCCGCCTGACCGTGGCCAGCGCCGGGCACCTCGCCCCGTTGCTCGTGCCGGCCGGTGGCCCGGCCGAACCGGTGGCGGTCGCGCCGGGCCCGCCGATCGGACTCGGGCGCGACCGGTACCGGGCGGCGGTCGTCCCGGTGCCCGAACGGGCGCGGCTGCTCGCGTTCACCGACGGCGTGGTCGAGCGCCGCTCCGAGCCCATCACCGAGGGGATCGAGCGACTGGCCCTGACCGCGTCCGCCGACCTCGCGCTGGAGGAGCTTCTCGACGACATCCTGCGCACCCTCGTGCCCGATAGCAGTCACGACGACGTGGTGCTGCTGGGCCTCGAGTGGTCGCCGGACCCGGGGGCGCCGACGACCTGAGTCCGGGCTCGTTCAGACCTCAGCCCGCGCCCCGACCCTCTCCGACGGCGTCCCGGCACCCGCCGGGCCGTCGGTCTGGACCGGGCCCCGCCGGCGCCGTGTGCCGACCGCCAGTGCCGCGAGCGGGACGGCCCCGAGCAGCGCCAACCCCGCCAGCGTGAGGATGACGCCGAGCGCCACCCCGGGCGCGTCGTAGAAGAAGGACAGCACGCCGCGCCCGGCCGGGACGTCGACCTCCTGGACGACGCCGCGGGCGCGTACGGGGAGGGCGCGGCTGACCCCGGAGGAATCTCGCCACGTCGCCCGCCAACCGGGGATGTCGCTGACCGCCCGGACCACCTCGACCCCATGGGGGCTCGTCACCGAGGCCGACGTTGGTTGGAGGGCCGGGCCGGCGCCCGCCCGGACGGTCGCCCCCCGGGTGGACCTCCCCGGCAGCGGGGCCAGGTGGAGCGGCGGCTCCGGCCGCAGGTCGGTGAAGTACGCGTAGGCCCCGAGGGCGCCCGCGAACGACCACCCCGAGGACAGCGCCCCGGCCAGGGGCCCGTCGAGCCGATAGGCGGCGCCACCGGCGCGCACGACCGGTGCCGTGACCGTGACGCCGGGTCCGTTGGCCTCCGCGACCACGGCGGTGGCCGGGACCGGGTGGGGGAGTGAGAGCGTGAGCGATCCGTTCTCGGCCTCGGTCCGCCAGCTGGGCCATCGGAGCGAGCCGTCCGCCGACTGCAGCCCGACCCGGAGGTCGGCCGAGCCCCCCGGCCCGTGGGGTGACGTCACGCCCAGGGTGACTGCGTTGACACGGAGGGTCTCGCCGAAGAACCAGCGCGACGGGGTGCCCCGCGACAGGGGCCGCGACCCGGACGCGGCGGCGGTCGACCCCGAGGTGGGGGTGAGCAGGTAGGCCGGCAGCGTGACGAGCGTGGTCGTGTCGAGTTGGTCGAGTGTCCCGTCGGCGACCGCCGAGGGTGACAGCGTCATGAGGCCGGCGCCGTTGGCGGCGTGACCGCCCGTGGCGGCCGCGTAGGGGGCGTCGACGATCGAGCTGTACCCCTGGATGCTCGATCGGCTCTCGTACAGGTTGGTGTCGGGGACCTGGAGGGGCACGTCCCGCACCCCCTGGAGGTGCAGCGGGTTGTAGATCGCGTACCGGCCCGACGTCCCGATCCCCGAGGCGAGCCGGCCGAGCGCGGAGCCGAGCGTCGAGGCGGCGGCGGGTGACACCGGCGGCGGGAGGGAAGACGAGGCCGCCACCGGCCAGAGGGCGGCCACGTTGAAGGTGACGAGGTCGGCCGTGGCGATCGCGAGGACCGCGAGCCGACGCCCCCGGAGGGCGAGCCTCCCGAGGGAGACGATGTACCCGGCGGTCGCCGCGCACACGACGAGCGTGACGGCGAAGAGCGGGCGGTCGGCGGTGCTGTGGGTCGACTGGTCGACGGTGGCCCCGACGAGGTGGGCGATCCCGGCCGGGGTGGCCAGCGCGGCCACGGCGAGACCGGCGGCGCCCGCGACCGGCACGAGCGAGCACACCTGGA
>Ga0116214_1000190_pt1 | contig 26269 bp, 23 predicted proteins | sample Sb_taG_FD_88964 | JGI IMG/M metagenome (GOLD analysis project Ga0116214, IMG submission 88964) | Peat soil microbial communities from Weissenstadt, Germany - Sb_50d_1_NS metaG | ecosystem: Environmental > Terrestrial > Soil > Wetlands > Peat | place: Germany: Weissenstadt | collected 2010-09-21
CGCGCCCGCGGCGGACGCCGGGTTGCTGACGATCAGCGAGCGGGTGATGTTTCGTCACCCGCTGGTGCGGTCGGCGGTGTACCGGGCCGCGTCGTCGGCCGAACGGCGGGCCGTGCACCAGGCGCTGGCCGGCGCGACCGATCCGCAGGCCGACCCCGATCGCCGGGCCTGGCACCGCGCGCAGGCGGCGCTGGGGCCTGATGAGGACGTCGCGTCGGAGCTGGAGTGCTCGGCGGGCCGGGCCGAGGCGCGCGGCGGGCTGGCCGCGGCGGCCGCCTTCTTGGAGCGGTCGGCCGCGCTGACTCTCGACCCGGTGCGCCGGGCGGAGCGGGCGCTGGCCGCGGCGCAGGCCAAGTACCAGGCCGGCGCGTTCGACGCGACCCTGGGACTGCTGGCCACCGCGGAGGCCGGGCCGCCGGATCAGCTCCGGCGGGCCCGGGCGGACCTGCTGCGCGGCCAGATCGCGTTCTCCTGCAGCCGCGGCAGTGACGCACCCCCGCTGCTGCTCAAGGCGGCCCGGCAATTCGAGCCGCTGGACTCGCGGCTGGCGCGCGAGACGTACCTGGACGCGCTGGCCGCCGCGACATTCGCCGGCCGCCTGGCTCTGGGCGGCGGGATGCGCGAGGTCGCCGAGGCGGCGCGGATGGCGACGCCGCCGCCGGGGCCCGCGCGCGGGCCCGATCTGCTGCTGGATGGCATCTCCCTTGTAATCTGCGAGGGCTACCCGGCGGGGGCGCCGGTACTCCGCCAGGCGGTGAGCGCCTTCCGCGGGACGGATGTCTCCAGGGAAGAGGAGCTGCGCTGGCTCTGGCTGGCCTGCCGCGCCGCGCTGATTATGTGGGACTACGACAGCTTTGAGGTGCTGTCCGGCCGCCAGGTCACGCTCGCCCGTGACGCCGGCGCGCTTATCATGCTCCCCATCGCTTTTAACATGCGCTCGACAGCGCACACGTACGCTGGGGAGTTCACCCCGGCCGCCGCGATGGTGGCGCAGGCCGAGTCGGTAACCGAGGCGACCGGGAGCAGCATCGCGCCGTACGGCGCCGTGGCCCTGGCTGCCTTCCGCGGCCGGGAAGCGCAAGCCGCTCACCTGCTCCAGACCGCCACCGACGACGCGGAGCGCCGGGGTGAGGGCCGAGCGCTCAGCTTCATCGGGTGGGCGGAGGCGGTGCTGCGCAACAGCCTGGGCCGTTATGAGGAGGCGCTGGCCGTAGCGCAGCGGGCGAGCGAGGACTCCCCTGCCGTGCACTTCGCCGACTGGGCGCTCGTGGAGCTGGTTGAGGCGGCGGTGCGCAGCGGGGTACCCGAGCGCGCGGCTGGCGCCGTCCAGCGGCTCTCCGGCATCGCCCGCGCCTGCGGGACCGACTGGGTGCTTGGCGCCGAGGCCCGCTCGCGGGCGCTGGTCAGCGACGGCGCAGCCGCCGAGAACCTCTACCGCGAGGCGATCGACCGCTTCGGCCGTACCCGCCTGCGGGTGGACCTGGCCCGCGCCCACCTGCTCTACGGCCAGTGGCTGCGCCGCGAGCGGCGCAGGCGTGACGCTCGCGATCAGCTCGGCCGCGCGTACGAGATCTTCGACTCGGTCGGCGCCGCGGCGTTTGCCGAACGGGCGCGCATCGAGCTGAGGGCGACCGGCGGGCACGCCCGGCAGCAGACGACCGAGACGCGGATATCCTGACCGCGCAGGAAGCGCTGATCGCCCGCCTGGCCGGCGACGGCGCCTCAAACCCGGAGATCGCCGCGCAGCTGTTTATCAGCCCCGCCACCGTCGCCTACCACCTGCGGAAGGTCTTCACCAAGCTCGGCATCAGCTCGCGCCATCAGCTTGCTCCCGCACTTCCCGACCGGCAAGGCGCAGCACCGCCGGTCACGCCGCAGATCTGATTCCCAAGGCAGACGCGCGCACCGGGGCAGCAGTCCCGGCATGGCCAGCTATCAAGACGCAATCCACTATTGGGTCACGACTATCAACTCTTACGGATGCGCACCGGTACGCATCGAACATAGCGTGGATGTCATAGCTCAAACAACCACATGTGGTCGCACTAGACATTTGGCGGACGATATTCGCGGCCGTATTCCTGAGCATCAGCAAAGCTTGCGTGTCCGCCTTTTGGCGCCAATTTCCCAGGAGAAACCAGAGAGAAGAAGAAATAGGTGATACCCGGCACAAAGGACAGGAAGTCATGACAACGCGAAAGAATCCCGGCCGAGGCGGCAGCGGTAGCGCGCAGCGGATCAGCAGCAGCCCAGCCCGCTTCCGGATACTCCTGGCGCTGCCGGCCGCGGTGGCAGCCGCGACGGCTCTGGTCGCGTGCAGCTCGGCCGGAGCCTCCTCCCCCTCGTCCTCCGGCAGCAGCGCCAGCAGTCCGCCTGCGGCGGCCGTGGGCACTGTAAAGACCGCGACGATCGCCGGCGTGACGGTGCTGACCAACAGCAAGGGTTTCACGCTGTACTCGTTCGCCCCCGACACGTCCACCACGTCGAAGTGCAACGGGACGTGCGCGCAGAACTGGCCGCCGGTGACGGGACAGGTGACCGCAGCCGGGGTCACGGGCACGTTCAGCACGATCAAGCGCGCTGACGGCTCGGTCCAGGCCACCTTCGACGGGCACCCGCTGTACACCTTCGTCGGCGACACCGCTCCCGGCCAGAACAAGGGCAACGGCCTGAACGCGGCCGGCGGCCTGTGGCACGAAATCACCACCTCCGGCACCGCCGCACCCGCGCCCGCAGGCGGTTCCTCGTCCGGCTCCGGCGGCTACGGGTACTGAGCCGGACGGCGCCCCGACCGAGGCAAATCACCACCACGACAGGACGGACGGACGCGATGACGCGGCGGGAAACGACGACCAGGCAGGCGGCGATGACGGCAGCCGCGCGAGCCGGAAAGCAACACGCGGAGCCGCCGGGACTTGACTGGCGGACAGCCATGCTGCGGGTAGCGGGTGCCGGCCTGCTGATCGCCGCCGGGGCGATCCACCTGGACCTGTACCTGACCGGCTACCGGACGATCCCGGTGATCGGCTGGCTGTTCCTGCTACAGGTGATCGCCGCCTTCGCCCTCGGGCTGGCCGTGCTGGCGACCGGCGGCCGGCCTGTCCTCGCCGGCCGGCTGGCGGCCGCGGGGGGAGCGGGCTTCGCGCTGGCTACCCTCGGAGGGTACCTGCTGTCGGTCTGGACCGGGTTGTTCGGGTTCCGAGAGGTCCGCACCACCGCAGGCGTGGTCGCCGGCGTGATCGAGGTGGCCGCATTCGCAGTCCTGGCCTTCCTCGCGCTGGCCCCTGCCCGGGCCGGCGCCCCGGCCGGCGGCGCGGCGGCGACCCCGGCCAGATTCCCCGCCCAGATCCCCCCAGCGATCGCCCGGGCGGCAGCAACGACCGCGGCGGCGCTGGCGGTGGCGGCGCTGGTGCTGCTCGCAGTCGCCGTAGCCGGGGCCAGTCCTCCCGCGCCCGCCGCCACCAGCACGGGCACGGGCACGGGCCTGAAGACCACGGTGATCGGCGGGACGACGGTACTGACCAACGCCCGGGGCTTCACCCTCTACTCGTTCGCCCCGGACACCCCGACCACGTCGAAATGCTACGGCAGCTGCGCCGCGTACTGGCCACCCGTCACCGGCACCGCCCCGGCCAGCCCCAGTCTGCCCGGCCGGATCGGCACGATCACCCGAACCGGCGGGTCCCGCCAGCTCACCTACAACGGGCACCCGCTGTACACCTACATCGGCGACACTGCCCCCGGCCAGGCCAAGGGCAACAACCTCAACCTCAACGGAGGCCTATGGCAGGAGGTGCGTGTCTCCCGGTAGAGGAGAAGGCAAATGAGGCACAGAATCCGCGGCGGAGCCGGGGGGTATGACAGGCACGCCAGCAGGTCATGGACGGGGGGCACGCCGCCGTTGGTCGCTGACGTAGAGAAAACGTAGAGCTGAGGAGGAGAGATCATGTCGAAAGAACTGCTGATAAAGGGCGGCTACGTCGTGACCGTCGACCCGGACCTGGGCGACCTGCCGGTGGGCGACATCCTGGTGGCAGACGGCCTCATCATTGCCGTCGGCCCGGATCTGGAGCCCGCAACCGCAGCCGCTGAGGTGATCGAAGCGGCTGGCCGCCTGGTGATCCCCGGCATGGTGGACACTCACCGTCATGTGTGGCAGGGCGCTATCGGCGGCTATACGCCCCAGATCACCGGGGCCGGGTACGGGCCCGCTGTGCTGACCGGCATCGCGCTGAAGTACTCCCCCGAAGACGTGTACGCAGGCACACTGTGGGGCGCCCTGCAGGCCCTTGACGCGGGCATCACCACGATCGCCGACTGGGCGCACAACGACCGGTCCCCGGCGCACGCCGACGCGGACCTGCGCGGCCTGCGGGACTCAGGGATCCGCGGCTACTTCCTCTACGGCGGACCCGGTCCGGCCACCGGCGATCCCAGCCCGCCGCACCCGGCGGACGCCCGCCGTATGCGGGATCAGTACTTCGCTTCCGGCACGTACGGGCGGCTGCGGATGGGGATGGCGCTACGCGGGCCCTGTTTCACCAGCGCCGAGCGCAACGCCGAAGACTACGCGTTCGCCCGCGACCTGGGACTGCCGATCTCGGTGCACGTGGGCATGGCGGGCACCGCCGACGCAGTCACGACCCTGCAGCGCTACCGCCTGCTCGGAGCCGACGTCAACTACGTGCACGGCAACATGCTCACCGATCGGGAGTTCGACCTCATCGCCGAAACCCAGGGCACGGTGACCATCACGCCGTCCACCGACATGCTGATGCAGTTCGGCACCTTTCCGGCCACCGGGCCAGCCCTTAGCCGGGGAATCGTCACCGGCTTCGGCATCGACACCATCTGCAGCGCCGGCAACGACCTGTTCTCCGAGATGCGCCTGGCACTGGCCGCAGAACGGTCCCGGGCCAACGCGCCGGCCCTGGCCAGCGGCAAGCAGGTCCCGACCGTGGACCTGCACCAGCGGGACATGCTGCGCCTGGCCACCATCGACGGAGCCCGGGTGTGGCACCTTGAGGACGAGATCGGCACCCTGACGCCAGTCAAGCAGGCCGATATCGCGGTCATCGACATGCGATCCCCGCACCTGGACGGGTTCGGCGACCCGGTCGCCGTCATGGTCCTCGGAGCGGGTCCCGCCGACGTTGAGACGGTGATTGCTGGCGGCGACGTCGTAAAGCGCGACGGCAAGCTCGCCGACGACAACGTCGGCCACGCCCTCGAACTGATGCACGCCGCCCGGGAGCACCTGGGCGCGTTACCGGATCCTGGCAGGAAGCAGGCCAGCCAGATGAGCGATGGGCTCACTCAGGCGCCCGCATGCGATGAGCGAGGAACACGTCAGAGCAACAGGAGGAATCAAGTGCCGACCGATACCGCGCCCGCGAGGGCCGGGATAGCCGCCGGCAGCCAGCTGATAGATCGCGGATTCGCTTTCCCGATCCTGTCTGAAGGGAATTGCTGATGTCACGCGTGCTCATCACGGGCTCCAACCAGGGCCTGGGACTGATGGCGGCCAGGCTGCTGGCCGACGGCGGACACTCGGTCACACTGCATGCCCGCAGTGCAGCCAGGGCCGAGGACGCGCGTGCGGCCCTGCCCGCGGCCAGGGCCGTCGTCGTCGGCGACCTGTCCAGCATCGCGGGCATGCGGCAGGTCGCCGAGCAGGCTAACGCGGGCGGCCCTTACGACGCGGTCATTCACAATGCCGGGGTCGGTTACCGGGAGCCGCGGCGCATCCGCACCGATGACGGCCTGGAGCACGTCTTCGCGATCAACGTGCTCGCCCCGTACCTGCTGACCGGCCTGATCGAGCAGCCTGGCCGGCTGGTCTACCTCAGCTCGGGCATGCATCGCGGCGGGGATCCTGCCCTGAGCGATCCGCAGTGGGAACACCGTCGCTGGAACGGCTCGCAGGCATACTCCGACAGCAAGCTGTTCGACGTCGTGCTCGCGTTCGCCGTCGCGCGGCTGTGGAGCGGGGTCCTATCGAACGCCCTTGAGCCTGGCTGGGTACCTACCAGAATGGGCGGCCCCGGCGCACCCGACGACATGTCACTCGCCCCGGTGACCCAAGCATGGCTGGCCGTCAGCCCGGATCCGGACGCAAGGGTAACGGGCGGCTATTTCTATCACCAGAAACCCCGCACGCCACATCCCGCCGCCCGCGATCTCAAGATCCAGGACCGACTGCTCAGATATTGTGCCGCGCTGACCGGCGTGACCCTGTAACCCCCTGAGCCAGCCCGCGGCCCAGGCTTTCTGGCGGTCAGGGCTGGTGGGCAGGTTCGTTGCGTGATGGGCTGCCGGATCGGCTGGATGGCTGTCGCTTGCGGGGGCGGAGGTCAGGTAACCAGGGATAGGCGGCTGGCTGGGTCCTGGTCCTCGGCGGCTCTCGGACCGGCATGGGCCTAGGTTCCGGTGAAGAGCTCGTCCATGATCTCGGCGCCGGTGGTGATGACCGGCCGCAGTTCCCGGCGGTAGACGATCTCGGTGGTCCGGGTGGAGGCGTGCCCCACTAGCCGGGCGATCTCCTCGATGCTGACGCCGCGGTGGCTGAGCAGGCTGACGAACGCGGTCCGCAGCTCGAAAAAAGTTCGCATGACTTATGAGCGCGCCGGTGGCGCCTAACGGCTGCTGGCGGGGACTGGACAGCTCAGCCAGCGCCGCTCGGGCGAGACCCTGCCGACAGGCTCGAGGATGCCTCGGGCAGTCCGTGAGATCCCGGGGACCCTTCGTAACCACGAGAACAGAACGCCGGACAGGCCTGGCCGCACCCGGCTGGCCCGGAAAACGGGCCGGACGGCGGGCAGCCTCATGGGCGCGCAGGATGTCGGGGTCGTCCGGGTCGTGCACGTCGGCGACGTCCTGGGCAAGCTCGGCGCGGCCAACCGCACCGAGGCCGTCGCCCGGGCCCGCGAGCTGAGCCTGATCCCCCGACCCGGCCCAGTTCCACCGGCGGCCGCGGAAGATTCCGCCTGAAGCGTCCACTTTTTCGGGCGACGCCCACCGCGTCATCGGCTTATACCTTCCTCGCCATGAGCGACCAGAGGAGGGTGAGGACGATGAATCCGACACCGGTGGGCATGACGCCCGTCGTTTCGTTCGAAGACGTCAGCAAGGTGTACGGAAAGGTCCGGGCGGTCGACCGGCTGTCGCTCGAGCTCTGGCCAGGGCACATGGTGGCTTTTCTCGGCCCCAACGGGCGGGCAAGTCGATGTCGCTGGACATGCTGCTCGCGCTGCGCAAGCCGACCAGCGGCCGAGAGCGCCGCCATTCTCATGGGGTTCGTCGCCGCGCCGCACGAGCGCTGGGCGGAGCTCGCCAGATGCATGCACGGTACCGAGCACGCCGGCGACGACGCCACCACTATTAGGCCTCCTGCGGCTTCGCTCTGATCAGTGGCAATGGTCCAGCGCTTCGCGCCGCGTGATGGCCTCGCCGCTATCTGGCGGCGAGCCGGCCATGACCGGCAGTGGCGGTGCGCTGGGCTGCTCGTGCATGGCCGGCCGCTGGCCTGCGTCCAGGCGGGGATCGTCGTAACTGAGCGTCCCGCTAGCCGGAAGCCTGAGTCGCATGGACGGCGCGCGACGCCGGGCCCGGCACGCCTGGCGCGTCAGGCGTTCATCCTCTGCTTTCGCGTGCAGCTCCCTGATGTGGTCGGCTGCGAGTTGTCGCATGATGACCGGATGCATGATCTCCTCCTGGTGTTTCCTGCGCGGACGGCCGGGCAGCCGGCGAGGCGCGATGGTCAGTCTGGATCGAGGTGGCGTACCGAGATCAGGAACAGCCCGAGGTCGCGTACCTTGGTCAGCAGCCCGTGCAGGGCGGCCTGATCGGCGACCGGGCCTGAGATGACGGTTTCCTCCCCGTCGCTGGTCACCTGGAGGTCCTCGAACCAGGCGGTCCACCGCCCGTCGAGGATGCCCTTGACCCGGATCTCGTAGCGCGAGTTCAAGCCCATGTACCGTCCTTCGGTTTAGGTCCGTGGATCTGCACGCTACGAACCCAGGACGGGATCGGCGTCACCCGAAGGTGCCCATGCGGGTGGAATCTTTCCGCGACCGCGACGGCACGATGGTGCCGTCCGGATCAGGGCCTGGAGTTCAGGCCGGGAGGCTCACGACTACGATGGGGTCCGGCAGCGACGCAAGATCGCTGGAGGCGCCGATCGTGCAGGTTACCGATGGGTGGGTCGGCCGCCGAGGCCGTGACGTCGGAGCGCGATGTCCTCCTGGCCACCAAGCTGAACGTGCCCGGGTTGCGGCCAGGTCTGGTGCCGCGCCCGCGGCTGGCACAGCGGCTCGACGAGGGCCGGGGACGAGGACTCGTCCTGGTCTGCGCGCCGGCCGGGTACGGCAAGACTGTCCTGCTGGCCGAGTGGATCCGGCACGGCCGGCATCCCGTGGCCTGGCTGTCGCTGGATGCTGGCGACAACGACCCGGCCAGGTTCTGGCGGCATGCGGTGGCCGCGCTGGACCGGGTGCGGCCGGGGATCAGCGAGCGGATGGGCCCGCTGCTCGGCCTCCCGCGCCACCGTCGCTCGAGCCGCTGGTGACGGCGCTGATCAACGAGGTAGCCGGCCGGCCTGACGCAGACGAGGCGCTGCTGCTGGTCCTGGATGACTATCACGTGATCAGCTCGCAGCCGGTGCACGAGTCGCTCGGGTTCCTGCGCGAGCACCGGCCACCGGGGCTGGCCCTAGCGCTGACCAGCCGCAGCGACCCGCCACTGGCCCTGGCGCGGCTGCGGGCCCGCGGGCAGCTGACCGAGCTGCGCCCCGCGGAACTGCGCTTCACCCCTGGGGAGGCGGCGGCGCTGCTGGCCCAGGTCGTGGTTGCGCCCGGCCGAGCGCGGCTCGATGCGCCGCTGCCTGACGCGGTCGCCGCGGCGCTGGCCGCGCGCACCGAGGGCTGGGCGGCGGGGTTGCAGCTGGCCGGCCTGTCGCTGCGCGGACAGAACGACGTCGACGGGTTCGTCGCCGCGTTCACCGGCAGCCACCGCTACGTCCTGGACTACCTGGCCGAGGAGGTGCTGGAGCGGCAGTCTGGCCGGGTGCGTGAGTTCTTGCTGGAGACCTCGGTGCTGGAGCGGCTGTCGGGGGAGCTGTGCGACGCGGTCACCGGCCGGACCGGCAGCCAGGCGCTGCTGGAGCAGGTCGAACGGGCGGGGCTGTTCGTGGTGGCGTTGGATGCGGTGCGCGGCTGGTGGCGTTATCACCACCTGTTCGCCGACCTGCTCCGCGCCCGCCTGCAGGCCGAACAGCCCGGCCGGGTTGCCGGACTGCACCGTAACGCGGCGGCCTGGTACGCGGAGCATGGCCTGGCCGATGACGCGATCCGGCACGCGGCGGCCGCCGGGGAGATGACCTGGGCCGCCGAGCTTATCGAGCAGCACTTCGACGAACTCTTCTACCTGCGCGGCGAAGGGGCGACGGTTCAGCGGTGGCTGTCGGCGCTGCCCGATGACCTGGTCAGGTCGCGCCCCCGGCTGTTGCTGGCGCAGGCGCAACTGGCGGTCACCAGCGGCCGGGCGGAGGCGGCGGAACCACTGCTCGACGCGGCCGAGCGCGCATCCGCACACGCCGCCGAGGAGCCGTTCGAGCCCACGGTAGGCCGGGCTGGCAGCCTGCTGGCGAACGTCGCCGCCGGGGTCGCGCTGCAGCGAAGCTATCTCGCTGCGCTCCGCGGGAACGCCGAGCGCACGGCCGCGTTCGCATCACAGACTCTGGCCGAGCTTAGCGAGGGCGAGCAGATGCTGAGTTCCATCGCCCAGTGCAACCTGGGCATAGCCGAATGGCTCCGCGGTCGGCTCGTGGACGCCGAGCGCGCGTTCGTGTCCGGCATTGCTAGGTGGCGGGCGGCCAGCCAGTACACCGTGGCCGCCTGGGGCTGCTATCACCTCGGCCAGGTCCAGCGTGCCCAGGGGCGCCTGGACGCAGCGGTCCAGACGTACCGGCAGGCCCTGGAGACCGCTGTACCGTCTGGCCGACCGCCCGCGCCGACCGCGGGCCCCGCGTATGTGGGTCTGGCCGAGGTAGCCTACCAGCGGAACGAACTCGACACCGCGCTGCGGCATGCCAGCGAGGGCATCCGGCTGTGCCGCCAGTTCGCCTACACTCCGCCACTGGCCGCGGGCCTGGCGAGGCTGGCATGGATCCGGCAGGCCAGCGGTGATCCGGCCGGGGCCCGGGAGGCGATCGGCGAGGCCACGCGGGCCGCGCTGGGCCCGGCCGGGTTGCTCAACCCGGTCCCGGCGCAGCGGGCACGGCTGCTGCTGGCCCAGGGCAACCTGACCGAGGCCGCCCGGTGGACCACCGAGGGCGGTCTCAGCGCGGATGACGAGCCGGACTACCCCCGCGAGGGTGGGCACCTGGTGCTGGTGCGTGTCCTGCTGGCCCAGGGGGAGACCGAGCGGGCGCTTGCCTTGCTGGGCCAGCTGCGTGCGGCCGCGGCCGCCCAGGACCGGGCGGGCAGCCTCATCGAGATCGGCGCGCTGCGGGCGCTGGCGCTGGCCGCCAGGGGCGAGGAGAGGGCTGCGGTGGAGGCGCTGGCCGGAGCGCTGATGGCGGGCTGCCCGCAGGGTTATGTCCGCGTGTTCGCCGACGAGGGGGCGCCGATGGCCGCGCTGCTGGGCAGGCTGATAGCGGCGCAGCGGTCCGGACAGGCCGCGGCGGGGGTCCCGCTGGGCTGCCTGGCCCGGCTGCAGCACGCGTTCGATTCCGAGCATCCTGTGCCAGATCATGGGCGGGCCACTACCCCGCAAGGCATCGTCGAGCCGCTGACCAGCCGCGAGCTGGAGGTGCTGGAAATGCTGGCAGCGGGCCGATCGAACCAGGCCATCGCCGGCCAGCTCGTGGTCACCCTCGACACCGTCAAAAAGCACGTCACCCACCTCCTGGACAAGCTCGGCGCGGCCAACCGCACCGAAGCCGTCACCCGGGCCCGGCAGCTGGGCCTGATCCCCTAGCGCCGCGCCCAGTGCCAATCCGGCCGCATGCCGGCGGCCTCCACCGCAGCCGTCGGCATGTGCACCGGTTCACCGGTGGCTAGCCGACAAATGCAGCTGCGCGTGGCTTGGCCAGTGCGTCTCTGGCCTCCACATACTGACCCTCCTGCAGCCCGGACAGGCCGTGATCCTGCACTGATAGCTGTCCGCCGTACAGCAGGTCCGAGGACGCACCGAACCAGGCGATCTGCGTACCGCCACTCGCGCCGGCGGCTCAGCTCTCGGCCGCTCCGATTCGGCAGGGAAAGTATGGCCTGGCCAGACGGTGGATCCGACGCGTGCTTACCCTCTGCGAGGGTCCACAGGCCGCGGCGAGGCCCTTGGCTAGGTGAACTGACGTTCGGCTGACCCGTGCGGAGCTAGCAGGTGCAGCAGCGTGATCGCGATGAAATACAAGACGGGTCCCGAGGCGTAGACAGCCAGGCTAGCCTGCGGCGAGACCCCGGCGATCGCGAACGCGACGATGTAAATGACCACGGGAAAAGCAGACAGTGCCAGCCCGGACCAGATGGACGCCCGGTCCAGCGGCTCATGTATCAGGGATGGCCTCCGCGTCGCGTAGGCCCAGATCGCGGTCCGGGCTATGGACGTGCCCATCAAGATCAGGCCGAACATGCGCAGCGCGAGCGGGTCCTCGTAATAGTGGCTGAGCAGCGCGGAGCCGAATGGCAGCAGGCAAACCGCGAACAGGGTCAGCAGATTGAGCCAGATGATGCCGCGGTCGGTGTACCTGATCAGCGTGAACAGGTCCCGGTGGCCGGTCCACTGCATCGCCGCCACGATGAAGGCGATCACGAAGCTGATGAAGCTGGGCCGCACGTCCGAGATGGCGGTCCGAAGGTGCTCGTGCGCGCTGAGTTCCGGTACGTGAATGTCGAGCACGAGCAGCGTGATGATGATGGCGAATACCCCGTCGGTCAGAGCCAGAACGCGTGACGGATCCCGACGCCTCTCCGCCCGGGTCGAGCCGCTGACCGCAGTGACCTCGTCATCTTCCTGCACGGGCGTTGCCTCGCTTTTCCGGGCACCCGGACGGGCACGGCGCAGGTTAGGGCGGACCTGTTGTGAAGATCTGCCTTGGCGAGCACCGGCATCGTCAAGCGCCAATTATGCGGACCGGCTGTGCCGGGAGAAAAGCGGTGCCACTATCATGACCGCTGACTCCATGACAGATCGCCATGCAGCCATTGTGCACCGTGAGCCGAATGTCCCGGATAAAGAGAAAAATGAACTTCAGGTGGCCAACTGGTTACATAACACTGAGCGCCTCCGAACGCGCCCGAAACACGCCTGGCAGGTCCACTCCGTGATAAGGAACCCTATAGGTCTTTGAATCCACGTGGTCCGGGCCGATCGACCATCCGGCACGTCGTGCCCGTTGATACCCGATCGGGGGAGTAGGCGAGGGGCGAGACGGTCACCCACGGACAGGTCAGCTCGGTCACTGAGCTGCAACATGATCAGCCGCAGGCTGGCTGTGGACGAACTCCCGAGCAGTCGCTCGTGGCTCTCGGCATCGCCTCCCGGCGTGGCCTTGAACGCAGGAACGGCGGTCGTAACGATAGCGGCGCCCCGTTCGTTCCGGCTATGGGCATGGGAGACAACGGGACACGCAGTCGCTCTGACTCGAGACGAAGAGGTCAACGTCAGCATACCGAGCATGGCTGACGGGACTGAAACAACCACCGTTCGGAACTTTTATCGGCTGCCCTAGCTGCGGCTCGCTCACGGACGGTGTTCGCTGGCTGGCGCCGGGATGTCGGCTGCTGGTGTGGGTTCGGCGGCTGGCCACAAGATGGTTGCGCCCAGACCGATCAGGCCAAGGAACGCCAGGACGATCATGGCGATCGCATAAGACCGTTTGGGGTCGGCCAGACCGGCGACCAGGATGGTGCCCGCGATCGCGGTGCCGAACGACGACCCGAGGTTAGAGACGCTTCGCGACAGACCAGAGATTTCTCCCTGGAGGTTTTCCGGGAAGGCCGATTGCACGACGTTGACCGACGGGGTGAGCATGACGCCGACGCCCACGCCGATCAGGAACAGGCCAGGGGCGAAGTACCACGCGCCGGGGTGACCCTTCACCATGACCAGCAGGACGACGATGCCCGCGATGGTCGTCACGAACCCGGTCATGACGAGCGTCCGCTGCTGGAACCGCCTGGCCAGGGGGCCGGCGGCCAGCGATGACAACAAGATGCCCACGGTGGCGGCGGTAAAGATCACGCCGGTCTGGATGGCGTTGTACTGCAGCACCACCTGCAGGTAGGCGGACACCACGAATGACGTCCCCAGGAGCACCGCCCATTGCACGTTCTGGGTGACCAGGGCCAGGTTCGAGGTGCGGTTGCGGAACAAGCTCGTGGACAGCAGGGCCTCCTTCCCGGCCCGTTCCCGGCGGCGGATCCAGGCGAAGAACCCGGCCAAGATCAGCGCTCCGACCACGATAAGGACCGCCATCAGCGCCAGATTGGTGTCGGCCGCCATGATCCCTCCGACCAGGACGACCAGGCCGACGGCGGACAGGATCGCTCCCACGGTGTCGAAGGGACGGGTGGGGTCCGCGGGCAGCGGATCGGTGACGCCGCGGGCGAGGACCACGATGATCACGATGATGAGGGCCTGGAAGACGAACGCGGCTCGCCAGCTGATCGCCGTGGTGATTGCCCCTCCGATCAATGGGCCGGTGGCGGCGCCGATTCCGCCCATGCCGCTGATCACCCCGAACGCCCGCGCCCTTGATTTCATGTCGCTGAAGAGCAGGGTGGTGAGAATGTACACAGGTGGGATCAGCAGGGCGGTGCCGACTCCTTCGAAAATGGAGTTGCCCAGGATCAGGACGCCCAGTCCCGGCGAGACGGCGCTGAGCACGGCGCCGACCCCGTAGATGGACAGCCCGATGATGAAGCACCGTTTGCGGCCCCAGCGGTCGGTCAGCTTGCCGCAGGGGATCATCAGGGCGGCCATGACCAGCAAGAACAACGTGATGCAGACCTGCACGCCCTGGACGGTGGTGTGCAGGTCGTGGCTGATGTCGTTGATCATCACGTTCATGTTCGAGCCCGCGAAGCTGCAGATGAACTGGGCCAGGGCCAGCGGCACCAGCATCCGCCGCACCGACGAACCCGAGATCTGCAGGGAGGCGGTGCCGGTCATGACCCCGACTCGCCGTCGAGCCGACTACCGATCGCGTGGCTATCCTCGCCCAGCGTCCGTTCCATATTCGACACGGGACCTCCTCACGGTCAGCTTGGCCAGTATTGCAAGTCCCTGACTGTCCTGCGGCGCGATGACTGGCATGCGGGCTCTCGGGGCAGGCGCTGATCGGCGCCCGACAATGGATATCCCGGGCCTAGATCGAGGACCCGGTGAGATCCCTGGTCATGGGCCTGCCGCCCGCAGACCTGACGAACCGCCACCAGCCGAGCCCGGGGACCGTCCCGGAACTCGGGCGCCTGCCCGCCGCCTGCCTCCTGCGGCCCAGCCCGCCTGGCCGCACCGCGCACTGGCTCGACTGGGGACGCCGCCATCAGGCCCGCTCCCACTGCTACCACCAGCGCACCCGGCTCGCCACAGAAACGCGGTGATTATCCTGTTCAGCTACCGAATGGCTGCCGCCGTAGTAGACTCACTGGGCGCCTGGCAGGCCACCGTACCTGCCGCCCGCGACTGAGCGGCAGGTACGCTCGTACGCCGCCGAGCTAGTCGAGCTGGCTGCTCGGCATGGGATCACCGCCCTGGCCTTCGCCTCACCTGGCCGCCTGCGAGGACATCTCGCGAATAACCGGGACCTGTTCGACATGTTCGAGTTCCAGCGGGCGGCCGCGGACCTCCAGTTAGTCGGAATATTTCGATCTTGATTTCTAATTTGATTCCAAGATCAAGTGACTAATCATTGACGGAGCGGCTCCAGCTGGCAGCAGGCACAGCGTGACGTAGCTAGATACCAGTGCTCTCTGGCCTGGGTAATCTGCCTCAATACGTTATCGACAGTCGGGTGTGCAGCACTCGGGCGGGCCGCCCGTCTCCGTTGCCGAGAAAGTAGGGTTCGGTTCCCTGGCCACCACAGGCAGTCGGCGCATGAAGTTCGCGTCTGGTCGCCTTCGAAGAAGCGCCAACTCCTCGTTCACGGACGAAAACGGCGGATCGTCTGGTTCGCATCCGCTCTCAGTTTCTTCCGCTGTCCCGGGCCGGAAGCGGAGCGGAGGACAGTAGGGTCCCAATAGGTAGGACATGGCGGCTCTCGGGAGTGGCTTCACGCGCCGCGCGGCTGACGCGCGACACGTTGCCGTCGGCCGAGGCGGTCACGTGCTTGGCCGGGCGGAGGAGACAGGTGGCACCACGGGTCATGAACCGGGGTGGCGACGAGCGGTCGCTCGCCTGCCTTGTCGAGCGCAGCGCGGAGCTGAAGCGGGCTTTGGTTGGCTTCGCGCTCAGCTCGCGGATGGAACGGCATCTGGAGCGGTTTATCTCGGAGAGCGCCGGTCCTCATGGGGCGCTCATCGGAGACGAGGCGATCGACGCTATCGACCGGTTCGCGCTTCTGTACCGCTTTCCGAACGGCAAGACCGTGCTGGACCAGTTCCTGGCCGGCTGGCCGGATCTGAGCGCGGCTGACCGGGAGATGCTGCGCGGCTGGCGCGACCCGGTAGACGGGATCTTCGAGATCTGCGGCAAGGAGGGGGACTCGCTGATCTTGCTGAATCTGATTGATGACCTGGAGTACCGCGCGTACTCCAATATGGGCGCGGCCGCTTTCCGCCCGCTGCCCAAGCACGGATTCGTATACGCCCGCCTGGTTCCCATCGGCCCGGTCCTTGACGCCTGGCTGGTCTCGGGGTCGATGCGGTCCTACCGCAAGTCCGATGCCACGCAGGTCGCCCAGGTTGCTCTCGAACTGGCGACGAGATTGCCCGAATTGGTCCACCGCAATCACCGGAATGTCGAGCAGGCGTGGCAGCAAATGCGGGCGGAGCGGGCCGCGTTCGTGGACTTCTGCGGTGGCGACGAACTGGTCCTTCCACCCGCCGAGGCCCAGGAACGGATCAACGCTTTCTACCGGGACCGGCAGGAAGCCGCGCTCGACGGGCGGGCCGCCAGGCGGCCACCGAACATCCCCGGGGTGGATGTGCTCGCGTTCGAGCTTCCGCCCGAACTCGCCGATGCTGACACGATCGGTGTCATCTACGACGAGATCGACGGGCTGAACTTCTATAACGAGTACGGGATGCTGCGCGACTTGTTCGCGGACCCGGCTCTTGCGTCCGACAAGCGGTACGCGGACGTGCTGCGCGGGTACCTGCGGGCGGAGACGATCGGCCCGTTGCCGTTTCGCCGCCTGGCCGTCTCCCATCCGCAGACGGTCGACGCGGTGTTCCGGAAGATCCTGCGCCAGCCGCATTTCACCTGGGCCGAGCACGGCGAGGCTCTGCTGCGCCGGAGCAAGTCCTGGTACTTCGAGCACGAGCCCCGTCCCAACCGTACCGTGATCGGCGCCCGCCTCAGCGAGCTCATCAGCCGGTAAACCAGCCAAGACCGGGAGGAGATGGCCAGCCATGGAATTCGGTGCCGAAGAATGGGGACGCAAGGGCGCGACGCTGAGCGATAAGACAGCTTGCTCGCAGTACGGGTTAACGCAGGAGGAGATCTACGGGGCGATCGACGCCGGCCAGCTCCAGTACCGGCCTGCGGCGATGCATGGCAACCCGTGGCTGCGGCTTCTCCGCCGCGAGGTCGAGGACCTGGTCGCGACCCGGAGTGGTGACCGTTACCTGCGGGAGCGGAACGCGCGGACCGAGTTGGCGCAGATCAACCGCGAGCTGAAAAAACTCCGGGCTCAGCTCGCCGCCCTCGAGGAAAGGCGAGCCGCGCTCCTCGCCGAACTCGCCGAGCAAGCCGATCGTCCAGCGTGACCGGCAAAACGCCCCTGCTTGACCCAGGCTGGGCTCGCCGCCCGACGGAGTGTGCCGCAAATTCGCCGCCATACTTCCCTCGTAGTCCCGGACGACCTGGGTTCCTCGCGCGGTAGCATCTGGAGCCATCATGGCCAGCAGTAACCGCCGTAAGAAGCAGAACCGGGCTAAGGCCGTGGCCAAGCATGCGGAGGCGCGGCGTCGGCGGGCCGCGACCGATCCCCGATGGCCAGCGCGAGGCGATGATGGCAGAGGCCATGGCGCAGTTGCGAGCCCAGGGTCACAAGGAAGTCGAGGTACCCGAAGGTCCACAGCGCTGGGTCCGGGGTGTGCTGCGGGTCCGTGGCCGTGAGATCACCGTCGAGGTGAACTCCGTGCAACGGCTTACCCGCCTTATGGAGATACTCCGCAAGGTCGGCGCCGACCCGGTGGTTACCTCGGAGAAGCGGATCGACCCGGCGCTCGACTTCGCCTGGGCCGCTGGCCAGCGCGCTGCCCAGGACGGCGCCGCGGCCGCGGCCGAAGGCTGGGAGAAGTTCTGGCTCGATGAGAGGGTTCCTGCGTTGTTCGGCCGAACGCCCCGGCAGGCCGCGCGCGCCGCGCGGCGTCGGCGAAGACCAGCCAGCTGGCCAGCCGGTGCGGCGACGCCGGGCAAGGCCCCTCCATCTCATACATGGAGGGGCCTTGCCTGATTCTGCCCGGCAGGAACGTCTTCGCCAGGGCGGAACGCCGGCAACGCCGGGATGCCAGCCGCCATGATCCGGGGTCAGGACACAGCACGGGCGAGGTCCTCGGGCGGCCGCGGCGGGGAGGCAGTGAGCGCGGGAGCCGCCGCGCCGGCAACCAGACCCGTGCAGGACGGTCCGAGCGCTGGCCCGCAAGACTGGGCGCCGCGTCGTCGCGCGAGGGGGGTCTGCCCGGCCGGATCGGACGGCCGGAGATCCCGGATCGGGCGACCAGAGATCTCGGAGGGCGCGGGCGGGCGGCTAGGGGACGCAGGCCGGCTCTCCTGCCGGGTGTGCGGCGAGCATCCGGTGGCCGCCTTCTTGGGCGATCTCGTCCGGGCCCAGGTCAGGTCCTGGCGTCTGGCGTGCCGGCCGCCTCACCGCAAGCACCAGTACGCTGACCCGCTAGTGCCTGCCAGCCCGGCAGGAGAGCTTCGTGCCGGTTTGCTGTGCACAACCATGTGGATCACTTGTGTAAAACGGCGCCAGTCCTGTGCGCACATTGGGGAAATGCTGGGGATTGTGTTGCCGGGCCGCGCCCTGACAGGGCTTTCACCTGGGAAAGTACGGCCCGCGCCCTGTGCATGGAAAAGAAACCGGAATTGTCCACACGCCGCGCCGCAATAGCTCATAAATGAGCCGAACGTTTACCGCAAGTATATCCAGCCGTGATTCTGGGCCGGGACCGTCGATGAATGAAACCCACCGACGGTGAGCCTCGGGGCGCTTTGACAAGGGGAGGGCAAGCCGCAACGACGGCACGCGTGCACCGGGGCCAACCAGGCGCTCGCTGACGGCAGGCCGCGATCCCCGTGCCTGCCGATGACAGCCCGGCATGACCGTGTATGCAGCGTCGCAGCACCGGAATTCGGCACACCCGAGACGTGCAGCCGCCGCCTGGTCCGTCATCCCGGTGCACGTGACTGTCCAGGGCAGGTCACCTGTAACTGCACCGCGCTCACCACCGGCTCAACGGGAGGGCCCGACATGAAGATCAAGATCCGGCCAGACGACGCGGGCGTGCTCCAGGAGGAGGACTGGCTCCAGACGGACGACTGGCTCGCTGCGCTGCGAGACGATGGCTATGCCGACCCGGTCGGCGATGGCCACGTCCAGTCGGCGAGCGGCAGCAATCCCTGGCCAGAAGTTCTTGCTGAGGTCGCTGCCCGTGCCGAGGCAGTTGCCCGTGCTGAGGCCGCTGCCGGCGCCGAGATGACTGAGCGGGCGGTGATCGGCGATCAGCTGCGGATGCCGATCATGTGGTGCGAGATGGGTTCATGCATCTCCTGGCATGCCGATCCCGCAGCGCTCGGCGAGGCCGACACCCGGGCCCGCGCGATCGGCGCCGGCTGGCGTATCGACGCGCTCGGCCGGCTAGCCTGCCCGCGATGCCAGCAGGCCGACCCTGACTTCTGGGCCACTGGCCCGGTCGTGCTGTGGGACCGGTACACAGCCGTCGCCAGGGCCGCCCGGGCCGCCGCCGTGCGCAGCGACGGTACCGCCGACGCCACCTGGGGAGACAGCGGTGACCCCGGCCGCGCTGCCGGCTATCCGCCCGCGGAGCCGCCGGAGCCGGGATGGCAGAAGCCAGCACCTCCGTTCCCTCGGCGATGGTCATGACGGCGGTCCGAGGCTGGCGAGCGTTCCGCGGCCGCCAGACGGCACCCGTCAAGCCAGCCAGACGGCGGGGGCCTGCCGATCCAGGAACATGCACCTGCCTGTTCTGCCTGTGCAACGAGATTGACCGGACCGCGATGGCGGCGCACCCGTCGCACCTGGCAGGCAGCACCGGCTGCCACTGGCTGCTGCCCGCCGCGGAGATGGCCGGCCTGGCGGGCGGCACCTGGCGGCCATCACCGGAACCCGCCGCCGTGGGCTGGGCTTGCCTGGCGCGGATCGCCACGCGCGCGCTCAGCGCAGAGGCCGGATCGGTCCGCGCTGCGCGGGACTTCACCATCGCAACCTTGCGCCGGTGGGGCACGGTAGAACGCAGCCAGGACATCGCGTTCGTGGTGTCTGAGCTGCTGACCAACGCACTGCAGCACGCCCTGCCAGGATCCGGCGATGCCGGGCGACGAGGGCCGGTCCGGCTCGGCCTGCTGCAGCAGGGACGCTGGCTGCTGTGTGCGGTCGCCGACCCAGGCAAAGCGGCTCCGGTGCCGCGGGCGCCCGGTTCCCTGGCCGAGGCCGGCCGCGGGCTGCAGATGATCTGCGCGTTCAGCGACCGGTGGGGTTACACCGCGCCGAGCGATGCCGGGAAGGTCGTGTGGGCCATGTTCAGCCCACGGCAAGCACCGCCTTCCCCGGCCCGGTAAGCGGGCAGGCCAGGCCGCGACCGGGTACCGGGAACGGCACGCTGACGACCCGGGACCAACACCGCCCGGGACCGTTCGCGCAGCCAGAGCCGGCCTGGCGGATACAGCTCCGCCATGCCCAGCCTTGATCGGATGCCATCGCTGGCAGGGGATCGGCGGACCGGTCCGCCGATCTGTTCGGCCCGATCCGGCCCCACCGGTAGCAGGCTGGTGCCGTCGGCACGCGGAATATGAGCCTGGCCGTGGGCCCAGGGCCCGCCGCCAGTCCCTGCGGTACACGGTCCCACCCTCGCGACCCTGCCCGGGCTGGTGGTCCGGACGCCGGCCGGCGCCAAGGTGCCGGTGTTGTCGTCACAGCCATGCCGCGCTCCGGGCGCCGCCGGCGCCACTACCGCGACGGCTCCGCGGACGCTGGCCGGCGACCCGTCATCCACAGGTCACGTGTGGATAACTATCTGGCGCCAGTACGGACGCGATCCCATCCGGATCTTCTCGCGACTCAGCCAGCCAACGGCATCTGTCCTGGTAACCGGGGGTAGGGCAGTCAGGGTCTCCGGGCACGTCCCCTAGCACCGCACCGCCATCCGTCGTATTTGCCCAGTCCATCGACGAGTCTTGTGCACAGCCTCCCACACACTCGTGATCTCGCCGCGCTGGCGTGATAGGAGCGTGCTCTCAAGCCGGCCCCGGCTGCTGCAAGATTCTCGATCATCAGCTGATCACAGTCGGTGAACCGGCGCATGACCTGTTCGTCTACCGTGATCCTGGCCTGCAGCTTCGCCGGGTCAGCCGGCCCGGCTACGCGCCGAGCTGGACAAGGACCCGGCGGCCCGGGGCTGGAGCGAGGACCAGCGGTGGACGCTGGAGCGGGCCGCCACGCTGATCGGCGGCTGTTCCACGTGCGCTACACGTCGTACCTGCTGCACCGGATCGGGTTCACCCGCAGGTCCCCGCGCACCGCGCTGCCGAACGCGACGAGGCCGCGATCGCCGCCTGGCGGGAGGTGACCTGGGTCAAGCTTCGAGGCTAGCGGCGGCGACCGGGGTGAACCTATGCTTCGAGGACGAAGCCGGCCAGACGCTGCGGCCGCACCCCCGTCATCGCGGTGTCCGGGAAAAGCTAGGGGCGCGTGTCAGCGGCCGGGATGACCTGCTTCCAGCCCGGTGCCCGCAGCCGGTTCTTCTACCGGAACCGCCTGCACACCGGCCGCAAGGGCGAGCGCCGCTGCGCCAACGGATGCTGTGCGGCATAGCGTCCTCTGCACAAGCCGTGCATCTCTGGGGACGCCGAGGGCTTGGCGGCGGCGTGACTGCTGAACGCGGGTGAGGAGGAACTCGTGCTGACGGATTTCTACATCTCCTTCTCCGCGGTGTGTTTCACGCTGCTAGGTCTTTGGCTCGTTGTCGTGCAGACACGTCATGCTGAATGGCGGGGAAGTCCGCTTCACCGGCGGCGAGCTTACGGAGTAGCCATGTACTTCTCATTGCCCGGATTGATGAGCCTGCTCGCCCTGGTCAACCCGGCCAGCTCCGCGCTCTGGCGGACATCGTTCGCCATCGCCGCGATCGGCGGAGTGGTCGTGCTGATCGCAGTACGCGGTCCCGTGCCAGGCAAGCTCGGCCTATCCGCCTACATATTGGCGATTGCTCTTTACGGTCTGATCGGGATAGTTGCGATCGCGCCCCGCATTGTCGGCGGGCTCGGGCTTCAGGCTGCTCCTGTCCGCGTTGAGGCCGTGCTGCTGACCATCCTGGTGTTCGCCGGCGTGAACGTCGCCTGGCTCCTATTGTTCGAGGAAGCACCATCTTGACCGTGCCACCACCGGGGGCGCCGAGGGGAACGTCATCACATTTCGCGCAACGACCCCGATAGCACGGTCGTTGCTGATGGCCGGACGTTCGCTACCACTACTCCCAGAAGAACAACGGGCTTGCCTGGAGTCTGGCTCCTCGTCCGGCTCCATACCGTGAACATGATTTCGAAGATCGGTCCTTACTGGATTGAACCAGTGACCTCTTCCGCAGTCAGGGCGCCGATCCGGCACTTCGGGGCAAGTACTACTGAGCCCCTGACCTGCTGTCTTGCCCGGCAGGACCCCCGGCGGGGCCCTAGCGATTCCCTGCATTTACCCCGATTATCCAGCGGCGGGGGTGCGCCGAGCCTGGAGGGCTTACCAGCTGCGTCGTCACGCCAGGCAAGCCAGGCGCGAGCAGGAAACTGGCCACCAACGGCGGGCCCGGCCGTCGATTGTGCCGACGGGGCGCTTGGGGCGGCCCCGGCCCAGCATGTCACGCCGCCGCCTCGGCCGGCGGCGGTGGGCCGCGGCGGGGGTCCGGGCCTGCGGAAGCTCTGTCCTGCTTCCGCAGCCCGCAATTCCGGTAGGCGTACCGTCCGTGCATCCTGCCCCTGCCCGGCCGTCCCGCGGCGGCTGGCATAATGCGTTAATGACGGGTCTTTGCCTCGCCCTGGCCAATCTCAAGCCGGGCACGGGCAAGACCACCTCCGCGGTCTGGCTGGCGCACGTGTTCGCCCAGGCGGGCAACGGCGTGCTGCTGGTGGACGCGGACCCGTCGGGCAGCGCCCTGGAATGGTCCGACCTGGCGGCCATGGACCCGCGGATTGCGCCGCGGCAGGCGTTCCCGTTCCGGATCGTGGCGCTGCCCTCCCGCCAGCTGCACCGTCGGCTGCCCGAGATCGCCCGTGACGATGACGTAGTGATTATCGACACCCCGCAGATCGAGGACCACGCCGCCATTGCCCGGTCGGCGCTGCGGTACGCCGATGAGATCGTAATCCCGTGCGCGCCCAACCCGATTGAGATCAACCGCACCACCCCGGTCCGGGACGAGATCGCCGAGGTCGGGCCCGTCCGTGACCGGCCCGCCCGCTCGGTCGTGCTGCTGAACCGCTGCATCACCCGTGCGCATTCGATATCCGATGCCCGGCAGGCGCTGCAGGAGCTGGGCTATGAGGTGCTGGCCACCGTGGTGCCGCAGCGGGAGGTGTACGCCCAGAGCTTCGGCCTGCCGGTCCCCGACACTGGCCGCGACGTGTGGCGCCGGGTGGCCCGCGAGCTGATCGGCCCGGTCAGGATTCTCCTCGCGCTGAGCATGGCTTACCGGCACCTCCCGGTGGGCAGAGCCTGCCACGCTCGCGTTTGAGCGTCCCGAGTCGCCCTAGCGGACTCCTATCCCGGAAGGACCGAGATAGCGCGGCCGGGTGACGTCCGGGCACTGGAGGAGCGCTACGCCGGAAGGAATGCCTGACGTTACCATGCGTCCGCCCAGGTAGCGTGACCCGGGGATGACGGCTGGCATGACCGCTCGGCAAGCTGGCGCGTGGTGCGGGCACCCGGCCAGGTCGAGGACGGCAGCAGGACCAGAGCGGATGAACGGCGCGGCGGTAACGCCGGGCGGGGCACCACCAGCCGGTTGCCTAGTTCCCATGACCGCAACTATCCAGCCGCCGGCCCCTCGTCTGGCCGCGGACGGGCCACATTGACTGGCAACAGGCCGCGTTACGTGTCACGGGACACAGCGGGCTCGGTGTCCGCGTTTGCAGATCCGTCAGCTGACGGATGTCTCCTGCTGCAACTTGCAGAATTATTTTCTATGCAACCAGCACCGGGCACTTCCGCAGCTGCCCGGGCCTCCCCGAGAGCAGCCGAACCGTGACGGGCGATCTGGCCGAGGCCAGTTCCAACCGGTCCGTCGAGGAACTCAGATGAACGTGATGGCGCCGATGATAGTAACCGACAAGTACTCGGATGAGGAATTGATGACCCGCAGGCAGGTCGCGTACCTGTTTCGGGTGACGTCAGCGGCGGTGGCGATCTGGGCGCGGCGCGGGCGGCTGCCCGAGGTCCGCACCGAGACCGGGAAGCCCCGGTATCGGCGCGCGGATGTTGAGGCACTGATGCAGCGCGGTTTCAGGCGGCAGACGCGATGACAGGCAACCACATCAAGATTCCCATCGGGCCGGCGCGGCAATGCGCACGGTGCGGTGCACTCGGTACGCACTACCTGACCTGCCCGATCCTGCGGTTGCCTCGGGGTTACCGATTCGGCGACCCTGCCGTGAGCACGCCGGTCACTTTGGGGGAGCAGCGCATCACCCGCCGGCCAGCAGCGGATGACTCGAGCTCCGCCGGCGCTATCGTTTACCGCCTGCTGGTCATACGGGCGGAGCCGGGCCGTGCCGTTCGGCGCGGGGATGGGGGGAAGTGACTACTCACCGGATAGTTACATCTCAATAACTAAACGTAGCGCAGTCGTGTCGTTTGTTATCATTGCCGACATAGCTTCCGCGCGCCGGAGCGTGACGATGTGTGATGGTGCATTCCCTGGAGCTCATCCCTGGGTCACGCGGGAAGCGGTACCGGCTTGCGAGAGGAAGCCTTATGCAAGACACCTGGACTTGACGGGCGCGAGGCCCGTGCCGATCAGTCGGCGTTACCGCGAGAGGAGCGGGCGCGGGAACCCGTGCCCGCCGGTCGGCGCTACTTCTCAGTCAGCGGACGTTTTAGCGCTTCGGACACCACGGCCGGCGCTACGGCCACGGCAGCGCCGGTCGGCGGCCTGAACTGTGATAATGCTGATGAGCTTCTCGGCCGTGTGCGTGCTCATGACACTTGCGTTCCCGGCCGATCCACTGGCCTGGACGTTGAGATGACGCCAGGCATGGCGCTGGAGGACTTGTGGAGCTGAAGCTGGGTCACTACAACAAGGACGATATCGAGGTCGTCACCGTCGAGGGCGAGATCGATATCCATACGGCACCGAGGCTGCGTGAGCTGCTCATCGATCTGGTCAGCAAGAACAACTATCAGCTCGTCGTCAATATGGAGAAGGTGGAGTTCCTCGACTCCACCGGCCTCGGGGTGCTGGTCGGGGGCCTGAACCGGGTGCGGGCTCACGACGGCTCGCTAGATCTGGTCTGCACGCGGGAGCGGATCCTGAAGATCTTCCGGATCACCGGGCTGACGAAGGTCTTCGGCATCCACGAGACAGTGGATCAGGCCATCGCGGCCACGAAGGGCCGCCGGTAAGGAAGGTGTCACCGGGGCGAAGCAGCCGAGGGCTTCGAGGCTATCGGCAGGGGCGCGGTCACACCCCGGGACTGCGGGAGAAACGGTGCCGGCCCGGTTGCCGGACACGCCGGCTTTGCAGTGCTCTTGCGACAGTCACCGGGGGCGGTGCCCGCGCGGTCCGGGCCGCCGGTGGTGATCATGCGGCCTGGGCGGGCCAGCAGTCACGAGCGCGCCGGGCACCTCTGGTGACCTTCTGTACGCACGCGGCGGACCAGGGCTGGCGTGAGAGCTTGCTCCTATCACGCCAGCCCTGGGCCTGCCAGGGTAGCGTCCTGTGGATAGGCCTGTGGGTGATCTGAGTAAAACGCTGGTCAGCCGGTACACAGCTGTGGACGAACGTGGCTGTGGAAAAGTGGATAACCCCGCCCGGACGGGCAGCCCCGCCAGGTCGCCAGCCCCCTGCCATCTTTGGGCGAGGCGAAGTATCCACAGGCGAACCGGGGCCGCGCGAGCCGGAAGTTGCCGGGCCCGCTGCGGGCCCGCATCCTCGGCGACGAGTGGGGACCTGGATCGAAGTTGCCGCGCCTGGCGGACCTTGCTCGCGAAGCCGCCCTTCTGACCAGCCATGGCAGAGCACCCGCCCGCGCCGTGCCTCTGCGCGGGTGCTCTTGCGTGCGACGGTCAGCCGTCCTCATCCTCACCTGGCCCCTTTGGGCGCCATGGGTGACAGCCGTATAGTCGGGGACTCACGGCGTGTCCGGAACGACAGGAAGGACCAGGCGATGGCCCGGACCGTGCCGATCCCGGCCGGGCGGCCGCTGGACGCAACCTGGAAGGCAGCCGGGCAGGTCGTCACGCTGGCCGCCGCCGAGGCGGCGGCGGCCGTGCAGGCGGCGGCCTCCGTCACGCTGGCCGCCCTGCTGTGGCCGCTGATCCCCGCAGCCCGCGCAGCCGCCGGCCTGGCCAGCGCGCTGAGCCCACGGCGACCGCTGCCGGAGCAGGAGGCCAGCGCGCCGGCCAAGGTGCTCGTGGTCATGCCCGGATCGGGCGGTTCAGGACGGGCCGCGACGGTGCCCGGCGGCCCGCCGGGGGCCGTGCGCGCGGCCGGCCCGGTCACGCTGGGGGTGGAGGAGGAGTTCGTGCTCCTGGACCCGTCCACCGGCGCCGCCGTGCTGGCCGGACCCGAGCTGGTGCGGATGCTCGGCGGGGAGCCGGGGGTGCAGCAGGAGCTGATGCGGTTCCAGGTGGAGACCGGAACCAGGGTGTGCACCA
>Ga0116214_1000203_pt1 | contig 25149 bp, 28 predicted proteins | sample Sb_taG_FD_88964 | JGI IMG/M metagenome (GOLD analysis project Ga0116214, IMG submission 88964) | Peat soil microbial communities from Weissenstadt, Germany - Sb_50d_1_NS metaG | ecosystem: Environmental > Terrestrial > Soil > Wetlands > Peat | place: Germany: Weissenstadt | collected 2010-09-21
AGGACCGTGCGGAAATGCGTCGCGGTGTAGCGCCCGAGGCGGCCGATCGGTCCGACCTGCAACCCCTGCCCGATCGGCGCGCTGGAGACATGGGCGGCCTGTGGCGCGACCGTGGCGCTCATCGGCCCGCTCCCGCCGGCAGCACCGCGTCGAGCTCGTCCAGCTGACGGCGCAGTCCACCGCAGACCTGCTCGCACAAGTCGAACACGCCCTCGTCGGCGATCGCGTAGAGCGAGAAGTTGCCCTCCTTGCTACGGCTCACCAACCCGCTGCGAAGCAGCAGGCCGAGATGCTTGGAAACGCTTTGCTGCGATGCGCCGGTCGCCCGCTGGAGCTCCTGGACGGTAGCCGGAGCCTCGCGCAGCGCGTCCAGGAGACGGATACGCATCGGCTCGCCGAGGACGCGAAAGCGCTCGGCGATCAGCTCGACAAGCGGCGCCGGTAGCGGGTGGGGAATCTCCGTGGTAGTGCTCATGTCGCCCACCATATCACAACTGTATCGTTGTATGCTACTGTCGTTGTATGAGTACAAGTTACGGATCGGGTCGGGTAGTTGCGCGGGATGACATCGCAAGCGGCTCAGGGCAACGTGTTCAGCGATGAGCATGACCGCGACAGCCTGCCGCGCCGGCAACGGCCTCAGACACGAGGTCGACGTCAACGGTCGTCACACGATCGTCACCGACGAGCCCGAGCGCCTCGGCGGCAGCGACCGGGGGCCAGCGCCGCACGAGTTGCTCGCCGCGACGCTCGCCTCGTGCGTTGCGACGATGATCGCCATGTACGCCCAGAATCGCAGCTGGAACATCGGGCAGACGGCGGTCACCGTGGAGTACGACCCCGACAGCACGCCGCGGAACTTTCGCATCGACCTGCAGCTCCCCACCGACCTCACGCCCGAGCAACGACGCCGGCTCGAGCGGGTCGCCGAGACCTGTCCCGTGCGGCGCGCGCTCGAAACAGGGTTCAGCTTTCAAGAGCGGATCGTCGAGGCACAGGCTCCGAGCGCTGCCGCGTAGGCGCATCGCCACCCGGAGCGACGGTCTGCCCGCCAGCTGGAACGCTGGCTCGTCCGGAGCGGTCGTCTCCCGCGGCGCTGGTCGAGAGTGCTGCTCCTCGCGCCCGGCGACAGCATGGCCCGAGTCGCTATTCGATGAGTTCAGCGGCGACGGGTCGTGGAATCCCGCCGCGTAGGTTCTTGCTGACTCATCATGAATCGGTCACGACATACTACGGCGCATGTGGGTGCGCAGGCGACGCCATCCGAGGGCAAGGCAGGCCACTCCAGGGCGCGTTGAGCCAAGCCCGAGCCAGCGAGTAGCACTCCCCACCGATCGGAAGTTCATCAGGTGGACGTCCCTGGCGATGATGACGGTGGGATCCGTCGGCTACCTCGGGTCGGCGCCTGCGACCTCTGTGTTCGGGCTCGCCTCGGTGTTTCTGTACGTCCTGCCCGCCTTCGTCTTCCTCGTGCCGGTCTCACTTGTCGCGGCGGAGCTTGCATCTGGCTGGTCAGGCGGGGTCTACAACTGGGTGAGGGCAGGCGTCTCCGCGCCGATGGGGTTGCTCGCGGTGTGGTGCGAGTTCTCGCAGACCATCTTCTACTACCCGGCGCTGCTCGGCTTCGTCGGCAGCGCGCTCGCGTACGTCATCGATCCGAGCCTGGCCAGCAACGGGGTTTACACCGCCGCCGTGATCATCGTGCTGTTCTGGGGCAGTGTGCTGGTGACCTCGCGTGGTCCCTCGCTGGTCGCCCGGCTCTCCTCGAGCGGGACGGTGATCGGGACGTTGATTCCGGGAGCGGTACTCGTCATCCTCGGCGTGACCTATCTGCTGCAGGGCAACCCGTCCGCAGCGCCGATGAACGTCCACCACGTCCTGCCGCCATGGCATGGCCTGGGCAGCATCGTCCTGGTCGTCAACAGCTTCTTCACCTATGCCGGGGTGGAGATCAATGCCGTCCACGTCGACGAGCTGCGCGATCCGGGGCGCGAGTATCCGAAGTCCATCTTCTTGGCCATGGGGCTCGTCCTCGCCGTCTTCATATTGCCGACCCTGGCCATCGCGTGGGTGATCCCCGAACATCAGATCAGCTTCACAGCCGGTGTGATGCAGGCGTTCGACAGCCTCTTCACGCACTTCGGCATCTCGTTCGCGGTGCCATTGATCGCGGTCACCCTGGCGGTTGGGGCGCTCGCCGGAATGCTGGCCTGGCTCGACGGACCGTCCGAGGGGCTTCTGAGGATCGGCCGCGAGCAGGGCTATCTGCCTCCCTACTTTCAGAAGGTCAACCATCAAGGCATTGAGGTCCACATCCTCGCGGCCCAGGGCGCCACGATCACGATCATCGCCCTGCTCTACGCGTTCGTCCCGACCATCTCCCGGGCCTACTGGATCTTCACCGCCATGGCCACCCAGGTGTACCTGATCATGTACGTGCTCATGTTCATCGCCGCGGTCCGCCTTCGGCGCATGCAACCGGATCACCCGCGAGGATACAGGGTTCCATGGCTGGGCCCGCTGTGCCTGCTCGGCGGTGTCTCCTCTGTCACCGCGTTCGTAATCGGGTTCGTGCCTCCGTCGCAGCTCGGCCACGAGAGCCCGCTCCTGTACGGGCTCTTGATACTTGCCGGGATCCTCGTGATCGGGATCATCCCGCCGCTGCTTCTCGACCGGTTGCGCAAACCCGGGTGGAAGACAGCGGCCGGGGATCGGCCAGCCAGCTCGTAGTCCGGCCAGAGCAAGGGATCCGCCACAACCTACAACTAACCGAACCCATGTCCCGAACCGCGCGGTTCGTCCCGCAATTGTCCCGAGATCGGGCTTATGCAGCCCGCCCGGGTCACGCCTAGCCTGTGAGCCTGGGCGAGCCTCTTGGTGGCGATTTGCCTGTGCCTCACGGCATGGGCCACCACGTGGCGCGCTAGCGCTTTGTGGGCTGAGCAGGCGTCCTCGCGCGAGCCGTTCTCACGCTCGCCTTGGACGAAGACCGGATCTGAGGCCGCGCGGCGAGGCGAGCGCTTACGCTTCGCCCAGCGCAAGCGGGGGGCGATCGCTGTTCGCCTTCCTCCTACGTCCGACGGTGCACTTCAGACCTATGAGCGACGGGGTCAGAGGCGCCTACCGCCTCCAGCTACCCTCCCGCTCAGCCCAGTACCTATCAATACGAATCGAGAGGAAGCTAAATGTCAGCGACGGACCTTCAGCAGCAGACCCCGGTCATGAAAGATCCTCTGCGTCACCACAAGCACTACCAGCGGGGCGGCAAGAACCCGTCGCCGTACGCCGGTGGAAGCAGCTTCATGGAGCGCGTGGCCGAGAGCGTCGCTTCGGGCATGGGCACCGTGCAGTTCGTCATCATCGGCTCGCTGATCATCCTGGGCTGGGTGTTCGCCAACGGCGCGGTGCACTACATCGAAACGACCGTGAAAGCGTTGGAACACGGCGGCCAGTTCGACCCCGAGCCCTGGATCCTGCTGAACCTGATCTTCTCCGGCGTCGCGTTCTATACGGGCGCACTGGTGATCATCGCCCAGAAGGCGCAGACGCGGACCGACAAGGCGAACGAGGAAGCTTCGGCGAAGCACCGCGACGAGCTGGCCCAGTTCCAGAGCGACCTGCTCACCAAGAACACCGACCTGACCCAGCAGATCCATACGTTGAGCGAGAAGATGAGTACGCTCACCGAAGAGGTTCATCAGGCCACCTGCAGGGGGAGCGCTTCTCCAACCTGACGCTGGTCAGCTCATGAAGAACTGTTGGTAGAGCAGGAAGACGTTGAGCAGGCTGATTACGCCAGCGCAGCCCCAGGCGAGGATGGTGGTGAGGCGGCGGTTGACGTGGATTCCCATGACGTCTCGGCGGCCGGTGAGCATGACGAGTGGCACGAGGGCGAAGGGGATGCCGAAGGACAGCACGACCTGGCTCAGGACGAGGACCTTGGTGGGGTTCATGCCGATCGCCAGGACGACGATGGCGGGGATCATCGTGACGGCGCGGCGCAGCATCAGCGGGATGCGGATGTTGATGAAGCCTTGCATGACGACCTGCCCGGCGTAGGTGCCGACGCTGGATGAGGAGGCGCCGGAGGCGAGCAGCGCGACCGCGAACGCGAGCGCGGCGGTCCCACCGACGAGGTGCCCGAACTGCGCGTGGGCTTCAGAGATCGAGCTCAGACCCGAGAGGGCGGGGGTGTGGAAGAGCTTGGCGGCGACGGCGAGCATCGCCATGTTGACCAGGCCGGCGAGGCCGAGCGCGATGATCACGTCCAGGCGCTCGAAGCGCAGCACGCGACCGCGCTCCTTGTCGTTGCGGCAGGGCATCCGGCCCTTGGTGAGCGCGGAATGCAGGTAGATGACGTGCGGCATCACGGTCGCGCCGATGATCCCGACGGCGAGGTACAGCGAGGTGACACCGTGAAGGCCTGGCAAGAGGCCGCGCAGCGAGCCGTGGGTGGAGGGGCCGATGCGCAGCGTCTCATAGAGGAAGCCCAAGAAGATGATCCCGAGCAGCGCTGTGATCGCCAGCTCGAAGCGGCGGAAGCCGTGGGTCTGCAGCTCGAGGATCGCGAACGCGATCACGCCGGTCATCAGGCCTGCCGGGAGTAGCGGCACGCCGAAGAGCAGGTTCAGCCCGAGTGCGGCGCCGAGGAACTCGGCGACGTCGGTCGACATCGCCATGATCTCGGCCTGCACCCACATGCCCCAGGTAAACGGGCGAGGGAAACGCTCGCGCACGACCTCGGGATAGTTGCTGTCGGTGACGATCCCCAGCTTGGCCGAGAGGTACTGGATCAGCATCGCCATCACGTTCGCCAGCAGCACGACCCACAGCAGCAGGTAGCCGAACTGCGCGCCGCCTTCGACGTTGGTGGCGAAGTTACCCGGATCGACGTAAGCGATCGAGGCGACAAACGCCGGCCCAAGCATCATGAGCGTCGCGCGCACACGACCCCTGGACAGAAGCTGCTCAAGCGCGCTCGGGCCCGCGAGCGTCCCGCCGAGCTCCCCGGGCAGCGCTACGGAGGCGCCCTCGACGGCGCCCTGCAGCGCCGGCGTACGATCGGGGCGCAGCGGTGTTATCTCTGACCCTCTTCGGTCTCGATGCGCATAGCGCGCGCGAGCGCGCCGCCGAGCGGATGTTCACGCTCACCGAAGCGCACGAACACCGGCCCGCCGAACGGCTGACGCTCGACGACCTCCAGGTGCTCGCCGATCGCGATGCCGTGCTCGGCCAGGTAGCGCAACATCTCCGGGTCAGAGTCAGAGACGCGCACGAAATGTCCCACGGCGCCGGCCGTCAGCTCGTCCAGACTGTGGGTCTGGCGCTCCTCGATCCCGAACTCCGGCGTGGGGATCGGATCGCCGTGCGGATCAACAGTCGGGTCACCCAGGCGCGCGGCGATCAGCTCCTCCAGCTCGTCGGAGAGCACATGCTCGAGGACCTCGGCCTCGTCGTGCACACGATCCCAGGGCATACCAAGCTCCTCAGCCAAGAACAGCTCCAGCAGCCGGTGGTGGCGCAACACCTCGAGCGCCACCCGGCGACCCTCACTTGTGAGCCTCACGCCACGGTAGGGCTCGTGCTCGACCAACCCGACCTCAGACAGCTTGCGCACCATCGCCGAAACCGAACCCGGCGTGACACCCAGCCGCTCGGCCAGCTCAGTGGTCGATACCGCCCCGCCCTCACGGACCTCCAGCGCATACACCGCCTTGGCATAGTCTTGAACAGATGCAGAAATTGCATTAGCCACAGCCACACGCGTATTTAGGCAGACCAAACTCTGTTTGTCAAGCGGCAATAACTCGAACGTTCGTTGATCGGCCGCTGCCAACCTCAGCGCAACGTGCGTTAGTCTGAGCCTTATGGCCGACGACCGCTGCGATCTGCTGTGTCTGGACCTGCCGCGCGCTGAGGCGATCCGCCAGCGCTTGGATCTCGACCTCGCGGCAGGGGCATCCGCTCGCGCGAAGGCGCTCGCCGACCCCACGCGGTTTCTGATCGCGCTCGCCCTGCGCGACGGCGAGGAGCTGTGCGTGTGCGACCTCTCCTGGATCACCGCGCGAGCGGAGAACCTCGTCGGCCACCACCTGCGCACGCTGCGCAGCGCCGGCCTGGCGAGCTCGCGGCGCGAGCACAAGATCGTCTTCTACGCACTGACCGACGCCGGCCGCCGGCTGCTCGACGCGCACCTCGAGCTCGCCGAGGTGGCGCTATGAGTACCCCGTCGCTTGAGCTGCCTACCATCGCCGAGCCGGCGCAGGCTTCGCTACGACAGAGCCTGCTCGGGTTGGCCGAGCGCGACCGCCTGATCCGTCGCGCGAAGGCGCTGTCCTGGCTGAGCCTCGCCTACATGACCGCCGAGGGCGCAATCGCGATCACCGCCGCGATCCTCTCAAGCTCCGTCGCACTACTCGGCTTCGGCCTCGACTCCGCAATCGAGGGCCTCGCCTCGATCATCGTCATCTGGCGCTTCACCGGCACCCGCCGACACTCCGAGCACGCCGAGCTTCGCGCCCAGCGACTCGTCGCCATCACATTCTTCCTGCTCGCCCCCTATATCACACAGGACGCCGTCCGCACACTCGCAGGCGGCGAGCACCCCCGCACCAGCTGGCTCGGGATCGGCCTGTCGATCTCAAGCATGATCGTCATGCCACTCCTCGGCAAAACCAAGCAGGCAATCGGCCAGCGCCTGGGCTCAGGCGCAACCGCCGGCGAGGGCACACAAAACATGCTCTGCGCCTACCTCGCCGCCGGCGTCCTCACCGGCCTGGCGCTCAACGCCGCCTTCGGCCTGTGGTGGGCCGACCCCGCCGTCGCACTCGCCATCGGCGCACTCGCACTCAACGAGGGCCGCCAAACCTGGCACGGCCACGGCTGCTGCGCCACCCCGCCACTCCCCGGCGAGACGCTCGACGCATGCCAGGTGCGGGACACCACACTGGAGTGATGATTCGCCCCTGCAGCCCTGTCTCTTGCTTGATTTGGGAAAAGAGAGATGTGCTCATTTCAATTTTCAGTCCTCGAGGTTCGTCAGAGCCGCCGAGAAGGCGTCATATGGCTCGACGATCGAGGAGGCGGATGCGGGAGGTAGGTGTGCTGGGAGCGCTGGGAGCGTGAAGCACACGCGGGTTCCGGACTGGGCTGGTGCGAGCCATATCTCTCCGCCGTGGGTGTTGACTATGGCGCGTGCGATCGCGAGACCGAGGCCGGTGCCGTCGTCCGAGCGGGACGTGTGCTCGCCGCCGCGATAGAACGCCTCGAATACGTGCTCGCTGTCCTGGGCGTGGATTCCGCTGCCGTTGTCGGCCACCTCCAGCTCGACCTTCGCGCCTACTCGCCTGGTGTGCACCCTCACTTCGCCTCCGCGTGGTGTGTGGCGGATCGCGTTGTCCAGGAGGTTGAGCAGCACTCGCCGGATCTGATCGGGGTCCGCTCGAGCGGTCAGCGTCACGCCGGGGGCGTGACCCGCGCCGGGCTCGGCGCCCAGCGTGACACCACGCTCTTCGCCGGTGGCGAGCATCGCGGCCACGGTTTCACTGGCGAGCTCGCCGATCTCCACCGGCTCGGTCTTCAGGTTGATCTCGCCGGCCTGGACACGACTGAGCTCGAACAGGTCGTCGATCAGGGCTGAGAGAATGGCCACGTGGGTCTGCATCTCGCGCAGATAGCGCGTGCGGGTGGCGCCGGTGGCGATGCCGTCCTGGATGGCCTCGGTGAGGACGCGCAGCGAGGCGATCGGCGTGCGCAGGTCGTGGGAGACAGCGATGATCAACCGTTCTCGCGCCTGCACCGCGGACGCGCGGCATGCCTCCTCTGAGGCGAGTTGCTCGATCATGGCGTTTACGGCTAGGGCCAGGTCGGCGAGCTCGTCGTTGCCGCCGAGAGCGAGGTCCGTGCTCCGGTCCCCGGCGCCGACCGCGCGCAGACGGTCACGCAGCGTCTCGATGTCTGCAACCAGGGGATCGGTCAGCAGCGACGCGACGCACACGCCCACGACCGCTATCACCGCGGCCATCACGGACACCAGCCGCGCATCGTGGCTGGATATGAACATCACCGTCGCCGCGACCCATACGGCGAGCAGGATCGCGCCGAGGGGGATCCCAACCGCGAGCGCGAGTTGGCGGCTGAGCGAGCCGGCCCTCGCACGTGAGTGCCTGATGCCCAGCGCCGCCACCAGTGCGGTGACGGACACGGCGAGCAGCAAGCCGAGGGTCACCAGCGCCGCGTGCAGGCCTGACAGTCCCCCGACGATGCTGGCTCCGATCGCGCATGCCAGCATGCTCATCGCCAGTGCGCGTCTCATCGCTGACCTCGCTCGATCGGCTTGCGCGCCGGCGCTCGGAAGCGGTAGCCGGCGCCCCGCGCGGTCTCTATGTAGCGGGGATGCGCGGGGTCGGGCTCGATCTTGCCGCGCAGTCGGCGCACGTGCACGGTGACGGTGCTCGTATCGGTGAAGAACGACGTGTTCCACACCGACTCCATCAGCTGGTCGCGGCTGAACACGCGACCGGGGTGCGACGCGAGATGCAACAGCAGATCGAACTCCAGCGCGGTGAGCGGCACGTAGCGGCCGTCGATCTCGACCGTGCGGCACTCCGGATCGATCACGAGGCCCTCGATCTCGATCGGCCGAGAATCCGCTGCGTTCCCGGTGCGTGCGGCGCGTCGCAGAACGGCGTCCACGCGGGCCACGAGCTCCGCTGGGGAGAAGGGCTTGACGACATAGTCGTCGGCGCCGCGCCTCAGGCCGGCTATGCGGTCGGATTCCTCCGCGCGCGCTGTGAGCAAGATCACCGCCGGCGCCGGTCCGTTGCCGGCGCCCTCAGATCCCCGATCGCCGCGCAGACGCGTCATCACGTCGAGTCCGTCGAAGCCGGGGAGCATGACGTCGAGGACAATCAGGTCGGGTTTCCAGGAATGCGCGATCCCGACCGCCGCCGGTCCGGCGAAGGCCTGGCGGGCTTCGTATCCCGCGCGCTCGAGGTACCGGGAGACGACCTCCGCGATCGTGCGCTCGTCGTCGACTACGAGCACGCGGCGGCACACCCCAGGGCGCTTTGCCGCCGACTCGAGGTGACCCGCCATCGTCAACCGAACGTGAAGTCGTAGAGCCGCGTGCCCGCCTGCGGCTCCAGGGTAAGCGTGTGCCTCTGCACGCCCGGAAGGCTCACGAGGGTGTAGAGGCGTTCAGAAGACGGGTTCACGGACGCTTCGTGGACGTCTGCTCCCGCCTCGGATGCCGGGATCGGCTTGCCGTCCAGCAGCACCCGCACATGGTGGACCCCCCCGCTGCCGCCCATCACCAGATAGACGTGCTGCGCTTTGAAGCTCAGCGACAGTGAGCCGCCTTCTGAGATGGCCGCTTCGCGGCCGATGTTCCAGCGTCCGCTGTAGGCGAGCTCGTCAGGCCCCGGAGCGCGTGGCGTCCCGAAGTCCTGCGGGCTGTCGGTGATCTGACCGTTGGTGAAGCGCTCAGCGCGGTTGGCGCCGAGATAGCTCTCGGGAGTGATGTCGGCTGCCGCGGTGATCGCTCCCACAGGCGCCGCATGCGCAGTGGTAGCCTCGCCGGCTTCGGCCAGCAGGGTGCGGATCACGCGTTCGTCGGCGCCGTAGTCCCCCTCGCCGAAGTGGGCGTGACGCACGTATCCGTGTGCGTCGATGAAGTACTCGGCCGGCCAGTATTCGTTGCCGTAGGCGTCGAAGGTCGCGCTGTTGTTGTCCTGAACCACGGGATAGTGGATGCCGTCGTCCTGGATTGCGCTTGCCACGTTGCTCGCGACGTGCTCGAACGCGAACTCGGGCGTGTGGACCCCGACGATTTCCAGTCCCCGCGAATGATAGGTGGCGTACCAAGCCTTGATGTACGGCAGTGTGCGGATGCAGTTGATGCAGCTGTAGGTCCAGAAGTCCACGACGACGACTTTTCCACGCAGGCTCGCGAGCCTGATGGGTTTGTCACCGGGCGTATTGAACCATTGCTGGGTGTCCGTGAATTCGGGTGCGCGACCGAGGATCGGCAGGCGCAGCCTCGCTTCTGGGCGCTGAGGAGCGCCGGCCTGCTTTGCCTGGGAGCCGGCGCCGAGACCGTTTGCCGCGCTCGCGACGGCCTTGCCGAGCGCGTTCGTCTGGCCTCCCTTCAGCGCCACCAGCTGCTTGTGTACCGATGCCTGAGCCTCGAGGCCTTTGGTCGGATCGACGAGGAATTCGGGCGCATCGCGGGCGATCGTATTCTCGAACTTGATGTCGTAGTTGCCGATCATCAGCAGGCCCACCACGACCATTATCGCTCCCATCCCCATCTGCAGCGCACCCGATCGGCGGGCCAGGCGCGAGGTCACCCTGCGCCCACCGAGCATCAACAGATAGAGCACCACCGCCGAGCCCAGACCGTAGGCGAGCGCCACCAGCAGACGCCCGACGCTGAACGACTGCGACGCCGATACGGTGATCACCCCCGCGAGGATCGGCCCAGCGCACGGCGCGTAGACCAGACCGAGGCTCGCGCCCACCATGGTGCCCGACCAGAACCCGTCCCCTGTCCGCTTGACCTGCGCGCCGCCGGCGAGGCGACTCACGTAGCCCTCGAGTCGAGCGGCGAGTGGCGGGATCAGCAACGTGATCCCGAACCCGAGCAGCACGATGATCGCCACCTTGCGCAGCAGGTCGTCAGGCAGCCCCAGCGCCGATATCAGGTAGACGAGCGCGACCGTGGAGAACGTGAACGAGGCAACGAGCCCCGCGACGATCCCGAGCGGGCGCCGACGCCCGCCAGACGCGCCAGCGGCGAGCACTATCGGCAGCACCGGCAGCACGCAGGGAGACAGCGCGGTCCCAGCGCCCGCGATGAAGCCAAATATGATCAACAGCAGCATGTGCGCAGGAGCGTGACAGGCGCCGATTACGTTCTCGTGAACTGATGCGCCGGTGCGACGATCCTGACGGGAGTCCCCAGCGGCAGGATCGCCGCGAGCCGCTCGATCACGCGATTGCGCACACGAATGCAGCCATGGCTGACCGTATGACCGATCCCCGACGGGTCATCCGTGCCATGGATGCCGACCTGCCCATCGCCGCCGCCGAAGTGGCTCAACACGGACGAGTGGGCCGAGAGGGCAAACGCCCACGGACCATAGAGTCCGTTCGGGTCAGGCTGGCGCAGCAGCTCGGCGACGTAGTAAAGACCGGAAGGGGTCGGGGTCGCCGCGCGCCCGACACCCACCGCAACGTCGAGCAGCAGCCGCCCCGCCTTACGCACCACCAGCCGACGAGCTCTCAGATTGACGAGCACCGAGTAGGGGTCGGAGCGCAATTCCATGCCAGCCGCACGCACCCAGCCCTCCGAGCCGTTCGGGCGGCTCGGCAACATGACACGCAGCCACGAGCCCCTGCGCTCGCGAACAAGGAACACCAATGGCGTTCGTTGCGCAGTCGGGTTGGAATAGCGCCGCCAAGGACGCCGCCCGCCAGGCACGCGGTACACGACTGCCTGACGGCCCTCGACGTTGGCAACGACGCTCGCCGCAACGGGCTCGCTTCCCGAGCGGCCATCAGCTACCGACGCCGGTGCGCCGACCCGATCCGCCGCACGCACGGCCACCCTCACCAAACCGGAACCACCCGACGCCAACAGCGAACCCGCCAAAAGCCCAACGACAACCAGGCTCGGCACCGCGAGCGCGACACCGAGCCACCGCCAACGCATCCGCTAGCCCGTCAGATCAGCGCTACTCATCGCCGCGCCGTGGTGCATCGCGGCTCCCTCCTGCTTCATAGCCTCTTCGTGCTTCATGGCCTCTTCATGCTTCATCGCAGCTTCATGCTTCATCGCCTCTTCGTGTTTCATCGCGGCTTCGCTCTCGCCCAACGCAATCCCACCGCTCAGACCGCCCACCAGCAGACCCCCGGCGATCGCAATCGCCATCCACTTCCGTCGTGCGCTCATGTTCATCCTTTCGCTCAACCAGCTGTCCAATACATGCGCCCGACCCTATGGACCAAATGTGACAATGCGATGAACTCGCACCGAACCCGGGGGTGCAGCCACCTCGAGAATGGCGCGACGTTCCTTCCCCACCGACGAAGGTCGCCGACTGCTCGCCCCATGGCGCTCCGCTCAAAGGGCTTCGCACCTGATGCCAGCGATCACGGCCATGTCCGCAGATCCTCAAACGCCACGACTGGCGGCCACGCTCCGCGCTCCCCATCCGGCAAAGCGAAAGTGTCCGTCGGCGTCTCGCTCACGCTCGCAAAGGACGACAGGCAGGCGCACAGACGATGGCTCGGTCCACGCCTGCTTTCGGGCAGAAGAAGTAGGCGTGGGTCGTTGTTCGCGCGTGGGTTTGGTGGTCTCGCGGGAGTGCCGGAGGGACTTCCATGAGCTGCGTCACTTCGGTGCGTTATGCATGCCAACGAGCCTGAGCCCTACGGCCACCCGGACAAGCGGAGGGGGTCGACCGGATCCGACGCGCGTTAGGCGGAAAACCTGGTGACGTTTCGCTCAGGTTGGGCGGAATATGGGCGGAAAGCCGTGCCAAAAGGTGCCGATTTGCAGGGATGTCCGGCGAATCGAACCAGTATCGCCCATTCTGGACCATTGGTTCGAGTGCCTCCATCAAAGCCGGGGCAGATCACCTCCGCGTGTTTGCGTAAGATGGAGGATCAAGGACACGGCACCTGCGGCCGATCTTTCTGCTGGACTGTTTGTTATGGCTGCCCGAACTGAGAACGAGATTCGTGAGCTGACTCTTGAGCAGGGTGAGCAGCTGCTCGACGAGAAAGCTCGGCAGTACCTGGGCATGAGTGGAGAGGAGTTCGCGCGCCGCTGGGAGGCAGGCGAGATCGACGCCGATGACGAGCCGGACGTGATGCGAGTCGCGATGCTGCTCGGCTTTGCCCGCTAGCAGCCCGGCCGAGGCCGTCGAGGTCTACCGCTCTCGGCGCGTCGCGTTGCTCTCGTGTCTGACGCCCGCCTATGTCGAGCTGCGTGGCTATGCACCCTCACCGACGCCGCATCCGTTCGCGCTCGCCAAGGGCGAGACCGTGCGACTGCGCGGACAGAGTGAGCTCGGCCTCTCGGTGATCGAGGCGTACGACATCGCGCAGACCCTCGACAGCAACTGGCAGGCGCGAGTGGTCGCCTACTTCTACGCGATCGAGCACGAGGGCGCGGAGCTGCTCGCCTACCACTGGCACCCACACGGCAGGAGCCAAGTCACCGACCCGCATCTGCACGTACGCGCTGCCATCCAGCTCGGGGAGCGCTGGCTCGGCAAGGTCCACCTACCAACTGGCGCGATCAATCTGGAGGACATCGTGGCGCTGACGATCAATGAGTTGGGAGCGGAGCCGCTGCGTGAGGACTGGGAGCGGCTAATCCCAATTCCGTTTGCCTAAGCCCGCGGCGTCGAGTCGTCGTGTGCCTGCTTCGCCACGGAAGCGGCTGTGCCTGCTCAACGGTCTCCCGCAAACCGGCCCGGCTTGTGGGCCTCTTACCGGACCCTCACGTCGGTCGCACCGGCGTCCGTTGTCACTCGGGCTGCTGCTCCTGTGTGGGGTGAGTGGGCTCGGGAAGCGGTCGGCGCGCGATCTCGGCGGCCTCGCTGCGGTTGAGGCCGAAGCTGCGCAGCACGCCCTCGGCATGCAGCACGTCCGCCTGCTCGCTGCCTTCTCCCACCAGCTGGCCGTGGATGACCGCGAACAGCGCGCCGCCGCTCGCGTCGAGAGCCAGACCGGGGTCGGCGACGTCGAAGCGGCCGGCCTCGATCGCGCAGCGAAGATCGCTGCGCGCCGACCGCCCCAGCACCGACCACGCGACGCGGAAGGGAACCTCGAGCCGGAGGAGCAACCACGCCCAATCCGAGTCGCTCTGAGCCGCGCGCACGAGGTGGCGGTGGGCGATGCTGATCTTCTCAGCCGGGTCGTCCACGTGGGCCTGGCGTAGCTCCAGGAGCGCGAGCTGCTTTGACAGCTCCTCTTCGAGCAGGGCGTCGAGCAGCTCCTCCTTGGTGCGGAAGTAGTTGTAGAACGACCCGATCGCGATGTCCGCGTGCTCGGCGATCTGGGCGATCGTCGTGTGCTCCATCCCGCGCGCGGCGAAGAGCTGTCTCGCCGCCGCGAGCAGGCCCGCCCGCGTGCGCGCCTTGCGCCGCTCCACCCGAGTCCCTGCGCGGGGTGCGTAGTGGCGCGGGCTCGCGGGCATCCGCCTATTCTCCGACACCGGCATCATCTGAATATACCATCAGGATTGAATATAGATTCATCTACTGCTAAGGTCATCGCTCCAGTGACCGAGGGCGTTGGGAGGAGATGAGATGACCGAGGAGGTGCCGGTGCTTGTCGTGGGCGGCGGCGGCGCGGGCCTCACCGCATCGATGCTCCTCGCCCTCATGGGCGTCGAGCACCTGCTGATCAACGCGCGCGCGGAGACCTCCGACCTGCCGAAGGCGCACGTCCTGAACCAGCGGGCGATGGAGATCCTCGAGGATGTGGGGGCGGCCGAGGAGATCGCGCGACGCGGCACGCCCTCGCAGAACATGGCGGCCACCGCCTTCTACGCGGGCTTCGCCGGGCCGAGCGAGGAGTACGGCCGCAGGCTGGCGCGCCTGGAGTGCTGGGGCGCGGGCGGAGCCGACGAGAACTGGCGCGCCGCGAGCCCATGGGTCCAGCAGAACCTTCCTCAGATCCGCCTGGAGCCGATCCTGCGCAAGCGCGCCGAAGAGCTCTCGCCCGGTTGCGTCCGCTTCCGCCACGAGCTGATGCGGCTCGAACAGGACAGCGAGGGCGTCACAGCTCACGTCCGCGACCACGACGGCGCGCGCGACTACACGATCCGCTCTCAGTACCTGATCGGGGCGGACGGCGGGCGCCGCGTCGCTGCGGAGATCGGCGTGGAGTACGTCGGGCTCGGCGTCGTGGTGCAGGCCTCGACGCTGCACGTCACCGCGGACTTCTCACGATGGGCGCGCGACCCTGACGTGCTGATCCGCTGGATCCTCTCGCCGCAGAGCGGCGTGGGCGTGGTGATGGTGCCGATGGGCCCGGAGCGCTGGGGCCCCGACTCCGAGGAGTGGGTGATCCATCTCAACTACCCGGTCGACGACCCCCGCGCGCAGTCGGACGAGCAGGTCGAGGCGGATGTCCGCCGCGCGATGGGCATCGGCGATCACCCGATGCACGTCCACAAGATGACCCGCTGGTCGGTCGACGCGATGATGGCGTCAGCGTTCGGCGTCGGTCGCGTGTACCTCGTGGGAGACGCCGCCCACAGGCATCCGCCGACCGGCGGCCTCGGGCTGACCAGCGCCATCCACGACGTAGGCAACCTGACCTGGAAGCTGGCCGCCGTGCTCGCCGGTCACGCGGCCCCGGCGCTGCTCGACACGTATGAGCCCGAGCGCCGCTCCTCCGACGAGCAGAACGCCCAGCGCTCGCTTGAAAACGCCGTCAACCACGTCACGATCGCCGCTGCGAGCGGCGTCGGTCCCGAGCAGGGGGAGGAGCAGAACCTCGCCGTCCTGCGCCGTATGTGGGGTGGCAGTGCGGAGGACGCCGAGCATCGCTCGACGCTCCTGCGCCACATGCGTGCGCAGTCGATGGAGTTCTGCGAGCTGAACGTCGAGCTCGGCTACGAGTACGAGTCTGCGGCGATCATCGACGACCGCGCACCGCATCGACCCCCCGTCGACCCGATCCGTGTCTACGAACCCTCCACGCGACCCGGCTCGCCGCTCCCTCATGCTTGGATCGACGACGAGGACGGACAGCGACGAGCGATCAAGGACCTCGTCGGTCCCGGGCGCTTCCTGCTGATCGCCGGCGAGCAGGGCGAGAGCTGGTGCGAGGCGGCACGCGAGCTGGCGGCCGCCACGGGCCTACCTCTCGATGCGCTGCGCATCGGCCACCTGGACGGCGACCTGTTCGATCCGCGCTGCACCTGGCTGCGCCACCGCGAGATCGGCGCTGACGGGGCGATCCTCGTGCGTCCCGACCGCTTCATCGCGTGGCGCAGCATGGGCGCGGGCGCGAGCCCGCTGGACGAGCTCGCCGCCGCGCTCGGCCAGATCCTTGCCACGCCGATCGCCGCAACCGCTCAGGCCTGACGAAGGCATGCGCCCCACTCCCCACGACATCGACGTCGACGTCGCGATCGTCGGGTTCGGCCCAGTCGGGCAGGCGCTCGCCGCGCTGCTGGGCCGTGCCGGACACTCCGTGCTCGCGGTCGAGCGCTTCGCCGAGATCTACCGCATGCCGCGCGCTGTGCACCTCGACCACGAGATCATGCGGCTGCTCCAGGGCCTCGGGGTCGCGGACGAGCTCGCCGACGAGCTGCTGCCCGTCCGCGACTACCACTGGTACGGCGCCGATGGGGAGCCGTTGATGACGCTCGAAGCACCCGTGCCCGCGGCATCCGGCTGGGAGCCCGACTACATGTTCTTCCAGCCGGCGCTGGAGCAGGCGCTCGCGCGCCGCGCAAGCGAGCAGCCCTCCGTGACGGTCGAGCGCCGGTGGGTTGCGCAGGCGCTGAGCGTCGAGCCGGAAGGCGCGTTGCTGACCGTGCGTTGTGTGAGCGAGGAGCGCGATCTGGCCTTGGGCGAGGAGCTCCGCTCGATCCGCGCACGCTGGGTCGTCGGCGCGGACGGCGCCAACTCGTTCGTTCGCGAGGCGCGCGGCATCGCCCGCCGAGACCTCGGGTTCCAAGAGCGCTGGCTCGTGGTTGACCTCGAGCCGCACGACATCGACGCGCTCGAGCTGCCTGTGGCGTGCCAGTGGTGCGACCCGGCACGCCCGACCACGCATGTTCGCAGCGGCCCCCGTCATCGGCGCTTCGAGTTCATGCTGCTGCCCGGCGAGGATCCCGCCGACTTCGAGGATCCCGCCCGGGCCTGGGAGCTGCTGAGACCGTGGTTCACGCCCGCCGACGGAACGCTGGCGCGCCACGCCGTCTACGAGTTCCGCTCGATGCTCGCCGAGCGGATGCGCGACGGCCGCGCGCTGCTGGTGGGCGACGCCGCGCACCTCACGCCGCCGTTCCTCGGCCAGGGCCTGTGCTCGGGGCTGCGGGACGCGGCCAACGTCGCATGGAAGCTCGACCTCGTGCTGAAGGGTGTCGCCGAGGAGGCGCTGCTCGACACCGTCGATGCGGAGCGCCAGCCGCAGAACGAGTGGGTCATCACCCTCGCCGTCGAGCTTGGGCGCGTGCTGTGCCAGCTCGACCCCGACCTCGCCGCCGAGCGCGACGCGGCGCTGCGCGCCGCGGGAGCTCCGCCCGCCCCCGAGCTAGCCCCGCTCACCGGAGGGCTGCTGCGCCGCGGAGCCGACGGTGCGCCCGGTCCGCTGGCCGGCCACCTGTCCGTGCAGGGCCTGATCTCGACGCAGTCGGGCGAGGTGCTGCTCGACGATCTGACCGGCGGCGGGTTCACCCTGATCGCCGCCGCCGGCGACCCACCGCAGGAGCTCGACGGGCGCCACCGCGCGCTGCTGGACGCACTCGGAGCGCACGTCGTGTCGCTCGACCCCAGCGCCGGCTGCGGCCGGCGCGATGCCGACGGGCGCCTCACCGGCTGGCTGCGCAAGCATGGGGCGCACGCCGTGCTCGTGCGTCCCGACTTCTACGTCTTCGGCAGCGCAGCGTCCGCCGCCGATCTGCCCGCGCTGATCGACGAGCTGCACGACCAACTGCCCCTCCCGACCCCCGCCTGACCACAAGGAGCCACCGATGTCCGATACCACCGCGGTCCACCCGAAGTTTCACCATTTCAACCTCAAGACCACGCGCCTGCAGGAGATGATCGACTGGTACGGCGCCGTGGTCGCCACCGAGGTCGTCTTCCAAGACGCAACAGGAGCCTGGCTGAGCAACGACGGCGCCAACCACCGTGTGGCGCTGCTCGCGTTTCCCGGCTTCACGGATGACCCTGACAAGGACACCCGGACAGGCATACATCACAGCGCCTTCGAGTTCGAGAGCTTCGACGAGCTCAACTCCAACTACCTGCGGCTGCGCGAGCACGGGATCACGCCGGACATCTGCATCGACCACGGGATGACGTTCTCCTACTACTACAAGGACCCCGACGGCAACCACGTCGAGCTGCAGTGCGACAACTTCGGCGACTGGGCAGCCTCCAAGAAATGGATGCAGACCAGCGAGGAGTTCCATGCCAACCCGATCGGGCACTTCGTCGATGCCGAGAAGGTGGCCGCCGCGGCGGCCACCGGGGAGCCGTTCGCCGAGATCCACCGCCGGGCGATGGCGGACGAGCTCGCGCCCGCGCAGGCGCCCGTCGAGATCCCCACCGAGGGCTGAGGTCGATGCGCCTGGTCACCTACGAGGTCGGCGCCGGCGCCGAGGCCGGCGTGCTCGTCGACGAGCAGGTCGTCCCGGTGTCCGCGCTGGATGCGCCCGCGCGATCGGTCCGCGGCCTGCTCGAGATGCTCGACGCCGCCGGACTCCTGGCGCTGGGTGAGCGCGCCGCCGCCAGCGACGAGCGATTGGCGCTGGCAAGCGTGCGCCTGCTGGCGCCGGTTCCGGACCCCGAGAAGATCATCTGCCTCGGCCTGAACTACCGCGACCACGCGGCCGAGACCGGCCAGGAGCCACCGGCGGCGCCGCTCTGGTTCGCCAAGTTCGCCAACTCCCTGATCGGCAGCGGCGAGGACATCGTGCTGCCCGCGGCCCATCCCGAGTACGTCGACTACGAGGCCGAGCTCGCAGTGGTGATCGGGCGTCCCACCCACCGCGTGCAGGCCGATCAGGCACTCTCACACGTCGCCGGAGCGATGCCGTTCAACGACGTCAGCGCCCGCGATCTGCAGTTGCAGAACCCACTGTGGACGAGCGGCAAGGCAATCGACACGTTCGCCCCCTGCGGGCCCGCGCTGGTCACCCTCGACGAGGCCGGCGAGCTCGGGGCTCTCGGCCTGCGCACGCGGATCAACGGCAAGCAGGTACAGGAGGGCAACACCTCCAACCTCATCTTCTCCGTCGCCGCCGCTGTCGCCTGGCTTTCCAGGACGATGACGCTCCTCCCAGGCGACATCATCGCCACCGGCACCCCCGCCGGTGTAGGTGGCCCCCAGGGCATCTTCCTACGCGCCGGCGACACAGTCGAAGTCGAGATCGACCGCCTGGGCACTCTCACCAACCACGTACGCGCGGAATAAGCGCAGATCAAGGAGCTTCTGAGAAATGAACACGATCCTCTGGGTAGCGCAAGGCATCCTGGCAGCCGTATTCCTCGCCGCCGGCCTGCTGAAGCTCACCAACACCCGCGAGACGCTGAAAGACAAAACACCCTACGTGGAAGACTTCACCGACAGCCAGGTGAAGACCATCGGGACGGTCGAGGTGCTCAGCGCCATCGGAGTCGTACTGCCGGGCGCCCTGAAGATCTTGCCGGCGCTCTCGCCGATCGCCGCGTGCGGCCAAGCGCTCACGATGATCGCCGCAGCGGCCACGCTGATACGCCGCCGCGAATATGCACACGTGCTCCTGAACCTCGTCATCTTCGCCCTCGCCGTGTTCGTCGCCATCGAGCGATTCGGCGCGTACGCGCTCTAGCCCCGCCGCGACGTGGGCGATGCGCGCGTCTCACCATGTCTGCACGTGGCTTGCGCTCAGGACGCTTGGATCAGTGCCCAACCGCGCTCGTGTTTTCGCAGGAGCGGGCGTATCCGCTCAACCAATACCTGCGGCGAACTTGCGAGCGAGACCACCTATGCCACGAGCCGCTCGAGTTCCTCGTGTCTGGAAGCCGAGAGCACCGGCCAGTCGGGCTCGTAGCCGAACACATCAGCGAGCGGGGCGGAGCCGTAGCGCTCGGTGACGATCTCGATGTGCTCGGGTGTGACGAGCGCGGGATGCGACACGCCGCAGGAGCGCGCCAGCGCGAGGATCTCCGCGCGCAGCGCGACGAGGTAGTTGGCTGCACGACTTGACTTGAGCTCTGGATCGAGACCGTGCATAAGCCAGCGCGACTGAGTAGCGACGCCGGTCGGGCAGCGGCCGGTGTGGCAGCGCTGGGCCTGGATGCAGCCGATCGAGAGCATCGCCTCACGGCCCACGCTGATCATGTCGCAGCCCAGTGCGAACGCGAAGAGCGCGGAGTCCGGGAAGCCGAGCCGGCCCGAGCCGATAAACACAACGTCCTCGGCCAGCCCCGCGCGCGCGAACGTGCCATAGACGCGCGCGAAGCCCAGCTTGAACGGCAGGGCGACGTGGTCGGCGAACGAGAGCGGCGCGGCGCCGGTCCCGCCCTCGCCGCCGTCGACCGTGATGAAGTCCGGTCCTGCGCCCGTGGCCGCCATGCGCTCGGCGAGCGTTTCCCAGAAGCCGTTCTCGCCGACTGCGGACTTGATGCCGACCGGCAGGCCCGTGTCAGCCGCGACAAGCTCGACGAACTCGATCAGCTCATCGACATCTGAGAACTCTGAGTGTGCGGGTGGGCTGACACAGTCCTCGCCGACCGGTATGCAGCGAATGTCCGCGATCTCCGGTGTCACCTTGACGCCGGGCAGCAGTCCGCCGAGCCCGGGCTTGGCGCCTTGGGACAGCTTGATCTCGATGGCGCGCACCGGCGCCTGCTCCACACGCTCGCGCAACCGCTCGAGGCTGAAGCGGCCTTGCGCGTCGCGGCAGCCGAAGTACCCAGTGCCGATCTGAAAGACCAGCTCTCCGCCGTGGCAATGCGCGCCCGCAAGGCCGCCCTCACCGGTGTTCTGAAGGCAGCCCGCGAGCTCGGCGCCGCGGTTCAGCGCCTCGACGGCGACGGGGGAGAGTGAGCCGTAGCTCATCCCTGACAGGTTCACCAGCGAAGCGGGGCGGAACGCGTGACGTCGCCCGTGGCTCGCGCCGAGGATCTTGGCTGCGGGGATGCCGTAGCCCGGCGGCCCGCCAGACTCTCCCGCTGCCGGCGCGGGGGCGGGAAACGGCGAGTGCTTGATGATCAGCAGGCTCTCGACAGCCTCCATCTCGTCGTCGGTTCCGAACCCGAACACATTCGGTTTGCCCTCCGAGGACGCGTAGATCCAGCGCCTCTGATCGCGCGAGAACGGGCGCTCCTCGTTGTTGGAGGTGACGATGTACTGGCGCAACTCCGGGCCGAACGCCTCGAGCGCGTAGCGCAGGTGCCCGAGGATCGGGAAGTTACGCAGGATCGCGCGCCGGCGCTGTAGGAGGTCGTAACCCACGACACCCGCAAGTGCTGTGGCGGCGGCGCGAGAGCGAGAGCTATTGAGCATGGCCACTGCGTGCGACAGCCTCGCAGCGTGGGCGGACATCGCCATCGGCCGCTTGTCTCTGGTGCGGTAGCGTCGGCCTGGTGCGCGAGGTTCTGCCCGGCGTGTTCCATTGGCCAGCGATCCATCCGCGGATCCACATCGAGGTCTCGTCTTACTGGCTGCAGGACGGCGGCATCCTCATCGATCCACTCGTCCCACCCGACGTCGGGCTTCAGTGGTTCGAGCGCCGCGCGACGCTCCCGGCGGCGATTCTGCTCTCAAACCGTCACCACTATCGCGACAGCGCGCGCTTCCAAGATGTGTTCGGTTGTCCTGTGTACTGCAACCGAGCCGGGCTGGGAGAGTTCATCCACGGTGAGCTCGTCACCGCATTCGATCCGGGCGACACGCTCCCGGGCGGCAGCGGTGCCCAGGAGGTCGGTGGGCTGTGTCCCGACGAGACGGCCCTGCACCTCCCCTCAAAGCGAGCGGTCGTGATCGCCGATGGGGTTGTCCGCGGAAGCCCGGTGGGGCGGGTGGGGCTGGACCACGGCAGACGGGCCAATAGCGATGCCGAGCGGCTACGAGGCCCAGTAGTCCTCACGGAGCGCGTATGGGCAACTTGTACCGATGTGAGCTTGGTACCCGGCGGGATAGCTTTGGCGGCGTGATGAACGTACCGTCGATGATGCACCTCGCCACCGCCATGAATGATTCCGAACCGGCCCCTTCGGAGCGCCCTTCGGAGCGTTGGTGCGTGCTGCTCCTCAGCAGCCGGGCAAGCCGGATCTTTTGCGGGGACCGTGAGCGGCTGGTGGAGGTGGGGGACGTCCACGACGATGTCCATCGCCGTCACAGCCAGGGTGGCTGGTCACAGGCGCGTTTTCAGCGCGGTATCGAGAAGGAGATCGAGGATCACATCAAGCGAACCTGCGAGTTGCTGTTCGCGCGTTTTCAGAACGAGCCGTTTGACCACCTGATCCTCGGCGGCCCATCTGAGCTCTCGCATCGGGTGGAGCACGACCTACACACCGACCTGTGCCAGCGACTCGTCGGGCACGTCGACATCGACGTGGAGCGAGCCTCTGTGGAGGAGGTCCACCGGCGGGCGCTCCCAGTCATCGAAGCACAGGAGCGCCAACGCGAACAGGATGCGTTGGCGCGGCTCACCGAGGGCATCGCACCGGATGGCCACGCAGTGACCGGGCTCGACGAGGTTCTCGAGCTGCTGAGCGAGCAGCGCGTGGAGACACTCCTGCTCGCGCAGGGCTTTGTGGCACCCGGGCTCAGCTGTCCGCGCTGCGGGCGCCTGTCCACGACTGGGACATCGTGCCCGATGGACGCCGCAGAGCTGCAACCCCAGGAGAACATCGTCGATCACGCAGTCGAGCGCGCCCTGAGCCAGTCAATCGAGGTGCTCATCTTCCGTGAGCACCGGAGTGAGCTCGAGCGGCATGGCTCGATCGCCGCGCTTCTTCGCTACTAGCCATCTCACAAACAGGAGTCCACATGACCGTAACAACCGAGGAACTAAAAGCCGAGAAGTGGATCGAGTACTTCGACTCGATCGCTCCGATCATCGACGGGCACCTGGTCACGATCGAGGTCATGAGTGAGCAGCTGGGCGATCAGGTTGGCGTCGAGCGGCTACCGCTCCAGGCGATCGGCTACGACCCCAAGGACAACGTGCTGGAGGTCGCTGTGGGTGGACGCGGCGTGCGCTACCCCGTCCTGCTGCGACACTTCATCTCCGATCCACAGACGATCAGCGTCGAGGAGTCGGGCCAGCTCGCTCCCAAAGCGATCCTGGTAACCGATGCGAGCGGCGTTCGAACACTGATCCGACTCATCGAGCCCGCCGCCCTCGACGCCTAGCGATCCCCCCGGTTGGCTGCGTGATGCACGATCGCCTCGTGATCTGCTGGGTAGACGAGAGACTCGTGCCCCTCGTCCCAGCGAACGCGGAAGTGGGTGTGCCCGGGCGCGCCGAGGATCTCCCTGATTTCCCCGCGCCGCGAAGGGCTGCCCGCTACGCCGGCGACCTCGAGCCAATCGCCGACGCGGGCGGTTGAGCCGTCTTTATTGTGGGGCTCCATCGGCGGGTACCATCACATTACGTCATAGACGCCCAAGCATCCGGTTTCGCTACCGAGCTCGATGTGGTGAACTACCCGTTGTGCCGCGAGCAGGTGTGTGGCTGATGGACGTAGTTCTCCGCAGTAACTCGCCGGTAATCGACCGATGGCACTCGGCTGGGCGGGCGATACGCTCGCCAGTGCGATGAACATTGGCAGCTACATGTCCCGGCTATGACTGCTCTGGGCCTAGCCTTGATTGTCGTGGCGCTCGCGCTGCTGCTGGCCGAGGCGCATCTATCGACCGGTGGGCTCATGGCCGCGTGCGCGAGCCTCGCCGCCGTGGGCGGCGTGGTGTTGCTGTTGCTCGCGGCCGGTGCCGGCGGCGTGGTGGTGTTGGTTGTCGGGCTATGCGCTGCTGCTGGGGCCGTGTCGCTGCTGCTGCTTGCACGACGCCGAATCCTGCTGCCTCTGCGGGCGCGTCCTCGCACCGGGAGAGAGGCGCTCGTGGGACACCTGGGCGTGGTTCGCGCCGATGGCGGACCAGAGCCGGAGGTGTTCCTCGACGGGTCCCTGTGGCGCGCCGAGCCCAGTCCGATTCATCACGAGAGCGAGCTGCACGACGGCGACCGTGTGGTCGTCGAAAGCGTCAACGGCTTGACCTTGCGCGTGCGCAAGGCCGAGCAATGGGAGCTGAATCCATGATCGTCACGATCCTCATAGGTGTCCTTGTCGTCCTGCTGCTGCTCGGGTTGATCCTTGCCTCGGCATCGGTGCGCATCTTGCGCGAGTACGAGCGCGGCGTCGTGTTCCGCCTCGGGCGCCTGCTCGACCAGAAGGGGCCGGGCGTCGTGCTGCTGATTCCGTTCGTCGATCGGCTGGTGCGCGTGAGCCTGCGCACGGTTACGCAGCAGATTCCTCCGCAGGAGGTGATAACCCGCGACAACGTGCCGGCGCGCGTCACCGCGGTCACCTACTTCCATGTCGTCGATCCCAACCGCTCGGTCGTCGAGGTCGAAGACGTCCTCGCGGCGACCTCGCAGATCGCGCAGACGACGCTGCGCTCAGTGTTGGGCAAGGCCGAGCTCGACACACTGCTGGCCGAGCGCGAGCGCCTGAACGAGGATTTGCAGAAGATCATCGACGACCAGACGGAGCCGTGGGGCATCAAGGTGACGGCCGTCGAGATCAAGGATGTGGAAATCCCCGAGGATATGCAGCACGCGATCGCGCGCCAGGCCGAGGCCGAGCGCGAGCGCCGGGCGAAGATCATCAACGCGGAGGGCGAGTTCCAGGCCGCCGCCAAGCTCGGCGAGGCCGCCGATGTGATCAGCCGCAACCCCGTCACGATTCAGCTCCGCTATCTGCAGACGCTGCTGGAGATCGGCAGCGAGCAGAACTCGACGATCGTCTTCCCGCTGCCGATCGACCTGATCGGGCCGCTGCTGCAGGCGGTGAGCGCTCGCGGCGCCGACGCCGGCGCGCCTTCGCAGCCCTTGGCTGGGATGACTGCAGGTCCTACCGGCAACGGCCTTCCGGGGGAGAAACCCAGTACGCGATGAGCCGCGCGGGGTGGGGGTCGCCCGAATACGAGTCGCCGATGAGCCCAGGCGGAGATCTACTGAGTAAGCCGGGTGGTTCGCCCGGATGCGAATGCCGTAGCTGGCTGGCAACGTCTGCTCCATGAACACATCCACAGCCCTCACCCAGCCGTCCCTAGCCGAGCTCGTCGACCTCAGTGGCAAGACGGCGATCGTGACCGGCGGCGCGATGGGTATCGGGCTGGGCATCGCCCGCCGCCTACACGAGGCGGGTGCGAGCGTGCTCGTAGCGGATCTCGATCTGG
>Ga0116214_1000204_pt1 | contig 25044 bp, 28 predicted proteins | sample Sb_taG_FD_88964 | JGI IMG/M metagenome (GOLD analysis project Ga0116214, IMG submission 88964) | Peat soil microbial communities from Weissenstadt, Germany - Sb_50d_1_NS metaG | ecosystem: Environmental > Terrestrial > Soil > Wetlands > Peat | place: Germany: Weissenstadt | collected 2010-09-21
ACTCTCCGGTCCCAGAGCGTGCCTGACGAGGACGCGCTGAACAGCCCCCACTCGGTGATCGCTAGGGATGAGGTATAGCTGATGGTCGCTACGGTTTGATAGACGTTAGTCGAGCCGGGCGTGGTTTGGACACCGGACACCCTTGCACCACCCGAGGGCGTCTGAAGCACGGTATCCGTAACGGCTGCGGCGTTCGTCCCAGTGCCTGAGTCGTGGAAGTTGAACGCCGAAGTGGAGGTGCCTCCGGCGAAGGTTGCGGCCTCGAACGCCACGCCCGCGTTTGTCACGATGCTGAATATAAGCAGGGAGAAGAACAGGACTTTGAGCAAGCCTGCCAGCGCGCCTACGAGCCCAAACGCGACGATCAGGCCAATCCAACCTAGAATGCGCCAGCGTCGTAGGTATCGCCTGGACTCCTGCGCGGTGAACGGAACTGGAGCATGGGAGATAATGCCCAAGTCCCGCTCGACCGTGCCATCAGGACGCAGAACCTTGGCCGATAATGTGGCGACACGTTCGGGAGGTCTCGCTTCCATCGATAGGGATTATTTCACACTTTGCGCGGGATTGGAAGGGCTAGACAGGAGATGCGCCAGAGCGGGAGGCCAGAAGGATGGACCCCCCGCCCGTTCATCAGGTGAGAGAGAAACCGTGCCCAACGGTCTCAACCAGCAGTATGTAGGCTATTTGGCCTGTTGTCAACTGCCTTGGAGTTCACAAAGGCCGGTAGTGGTTTGGATGTCAGGCTGGGTCGTGCATTCCTGAGTTGGCGCAGGTTCGCATTGGGGTGGCGGCGTGTCGCCTTGCGTGGGGGGTGGAGGCGGAGGCGGACCGGGCGGCGCCGGAGTGCCAGTAAACGGAAACTCGATGGCGATCTGGGTGACGCGCATCTTGGGCTGGGCGCTGGAGGCTTTGGACGCCGCGATCTCCAAGGCGAGTTGGGTCACGCGGGCATGCTGCGCGTTGCCTCCCTGGCGGAGGGTCTCAGTGCGGAGTTGGGTAATGCGGATCATGCGATCAACTGGTAGCCGAATTGAGCCAGATTCAACGTGGCAGGCGTCCACTGCAAGGTCGTCAACGGGTTCACGTCCTGCTGATTCAGGTAGTCCAGGTAGGTCTCGTTGACGAACTTGCCCGATGCGTTGGCTACGTTGTTCGCCCCGCCAAACCGTGTGACCAACGACAGCGCCCGGTTCCCCACGTCATCCTTCCTCGCCATGATGTTAGTTTGGATCGCCAGGATTACCAAGTTGGGATTGACAGTCTGGAAGAAATAAGTGTCGATCGGCGCAGGTCCAGATGATGGCATGACAGCCTCGACGTAGGTCGCGTCTCCGTCTGGCGGGATTTCGTTGACCATCAGATAGTTCGTGGAGCCGCCAACTGGGGTCCACTGCGAGAAGTCACCCACTGCGGCAGGCATGATGACACCAATTTGTACGTCGCCAAGGAAGCTCTGGTTGGCTGAGCCGGAGTTGTCAGTGACGTACAGGTCGTCCACGAACACGAAGGCTGAACCACCAGGGCCGATCACCTGCATCACGTCCGCGACGTTGTCGCCACTAGGCGAAGTGTTCACACCAGATAGGCTCAGCACGACCTGGCCGTTGATGCGCATGACCACCGAGCCGGAGGATTGATTGATCGAGGCCTGCATCTCCACGTAGTAATAGCGACCAAGGGTAATAGCGACACCAGGATCAGTACGCCCGAGGACAGAGCCTGGATTGAAACCCGCCGGTCCGCCGATGACTGCGATCGTGCCGTCGCCTTGGAGCTGCCACAGGACTTGCGCCGTCGCGACATGATTGATCGCCACGCCACCACCGTACTGCTGCCAGTTGAACGCCGCGCCGACCGTCCAAAAGCTGGAGTTCTTGATGGTCTTGAACGCTCCGTTACCGGTGAACGCTCCGCACTGGATGCCGGTTCGGGCGTGTGTGTTGTCGATCTGCAGGCCCTGGTTGGTGGTGCCGAAATTGAAGATCGAGGTCCACTTGGACTGCACGAAGGAATTGTTATAGTGGTCAAAGCTGTCGCAGAAGATGAGCGCCATCCTAGATGCCCCCAGAAGCAAAGAGACACGTATACGTGAACTCAATCTTATCGCCAGGATCTGTGACAATAGGCCCAAACACGCGGCGATCCCACAGAGTCCCTCCCGAGGACGCGCTGAACAGTCCCCACTCCGCAATGACCAACACGCTGCCGTATGATATAGTACCGATTGTTTGATATGTGTTAGTTGATGAAGATTGCGTTCCATTCACGCGCGGGCCACCTGCCGGGCTCACTAATGCCGTGTCTGTTATGGCCGCAGGTGTTGCGCCAGTACCGGAGTCATGGAAGTTCAAACCGGAAACTGGCGGGCCTGCATTTGAAAACGCCGCTGCTTCGTAATTGACCCCAACATTTGTCACTAAACCAAATATTAGTAGGCAAGCCGTGAGTAAGCCGCCGAAGTGATACAGCCCGGCAATTGCAAGCAGGAGTAGCATGTAGCCTACGATCTCTGCCTTACGGCTTGGTGCGGATACTGGCGCATCCTCAGACACTACACCGAAGTCACGAATTAGCTCCCCATGCTTGTTGAATAGCCGCACTTCGAGTTTGGCTCTCACGTGGACGTGTGCATTCATCTCCATGTCTTACTTCCTCTTAAGGTGTCAATACACCTGTGACATTTCCTTGGTTCACGTTGTGTACTGAGGACAGCCGCACGGCAAATGTCACCGGATGGCCAATCTGCCCTATACCCCAGTTGGTTCCGTTGAATGCTACCCCGGTCCATGGACTTAGCCCGCCAGACGAAACTGGATTACGTTCGTAGATGAAAAACGTCGGAGTGTACGCTGCCGTGCTCGGTTCATATAGGTGCGCATTGTCATTGTAAGACGTCCCCTGAATATTCAGGAAGGGTTCCGCCAAGTCTCCAGATTCCTCGGCGAATGACCTGTGCATTAACTGTACGGCGAGTATTTTGTCAGTTAGTGCCAGCGGCGGAGAGACTTCGTAGTCATCTACAGTATTGATGCCATTGGAGCGATTGTAAAGCAGTCCGCTGCTTGACGGAATTTGATGCACATTCTGCCAGTTCTGATTAGTTGCAGGTGTTGGCGTCCACTCGTTGGTATCTCCATTAGCGCTCGAAATAGCACAGATCACCGAGGAGTCTCCGGCAAAGGTTGTCAGGTCAGTGCCGTCATCCGGGTTTACAAGGTAGTAGTCATCGAAGAAGTTAGCCGCACCGCCACCTGCACCCAAGAGCCAGACTGTGTTTGCGCCGGGCAGCGGCGCGCCATTCGTATCCACGACGGCACTGAGGACGAGCTGCCCGTTAATGTAAACTTGGTTCAACCCGCCACCTGCCGCGAAACTGGTTAGCCACTCGACATAGCTGTAAACATTAGATTGAAGGACTGCACCTGAGGAATCGGAGGTCGCGAGGATTGCGCCATTCGCACGCTGTTGCACTCCGACTGTGCCGTCAGCCAGCATTACAAGTTGGCACTGGACTACAGAGTTCGCAAGGCCGGAGCTACCGATGCCTTGTGTAAAAGCGAAGATCGGGCCGCCAGAGCCGCTGGTCATGAAGGCAGCACCTACAATCGCGTCGAATAGGAGCGTGCCGGTGTTGCGCGCTACGCCTCCAGGGCTGGGACGCATGGCACCTACGCCTGTGCGCGCCGGAGTGCCAATGCTTGCTGCGCCAAAGATGGCTTGGTCGGACCAGTAGAGGCCGAGTTCGCTTGAGACGTAACCGTCAAAACTGTCGCATTGCAAGACGCTCAAATGATCGCTCCTCTCTCTCGGCTGACATCACCAAACGGCTGCACTACACGGTAGGGTTTGCTCCTACCCCAGCCTCCTACCCTAAGAGCGGTGTCCTTCACGAACAGCCTGAAGCCGCTAGGGGAGGTAAGGGAGTACTGAACCTGCTTGGCTTTCATCGCCTGGAGGACCAGATATTGCTTCTGCTGGAACAGCGCACCGGCCGTGGTTGGGGGGATCACGTACACGAAGTTCGTCCCGTCATCCAATCGCAACACGTTGAAGTTCACAGGAGCGCTGGCGATCAGGCTGAAGTACCCGTCGCGGTGGTGAAAGAACTCCTCGAAGTCTAGCGTAGTACCTTGAGTGATCCAGTTGGTAGCCAGGTCCGGGGCGGGCTCCCAGATCCAGCGGATTTTGTAGGTGCGCCATTGGTTTGAATCTGTCGGTACAAGACGGACGAGCTTGCTAACGAATGGGGGATTGAATGAATAAACAAGCTCCTGTTGATTGGAAGCGGCAAAGTTGAGGGCAGCGACCGCCACGCCCCCACCGTCAAGCTGGACGTTGAGCGTACGCACCGTCGAGAGCGAGTCTCCATGAATCACCATCCCTTGGAAGAATTTGCTACCTGGCCTGCCGTCGTCGGTCCAGTCGGTCGCGCGCAGGACCGTGACTTCGGGGCGCGGAAGAAAAGACGGCTCCCAGAAGTAGAAGGCTAGACGTGAGCCTGAAGTGGTCCAGTCAAGCTCCAAGCCAACGTTGGTCGCGTACTGACCAAGGCCTGAGGCGATGTCCATGATCAGCGGGTGGCGTCCGGTCAGGTTGGTGCCGCTTAAGGTGAGGACGGAGAAGAAGGTGAAGTTGTCGAACCCTGCAGTAACATCCAGAGTCTCGCATTCCGTATCGAGGTCGAGGTAAATGTCGCCGTAGAGCTTGCGTGGGCGCGGGTCCTTTTGATCGCGCGCCGCCGTGCGAATGCGACCAGCAATAGGCGTACCGTTATCACTCGTGTTGGGACTGAACTGGTAGAGGTTACCATCGGTACCACACAGGACCACTTGATGAATGGGCGTGGAGTTGGCATAGTCGTCACCGCCTACATATTCGTACACACGGTTCATCGGCGGGGAGTAGGTGTCGCGAGAGACCCAGCCTCCTGTGTCTTCCTCCATGACTAAGGTGCGCTTAGCGCCAGCTTGATCGACGTAGGTGTAGTAAACAAAGCCGTCTGCGTAGTCCAGGCGTTGATCTGTTTCCTTGGTGTCGTCGGGCGGAGAGAAGGAGCCACCGAATCCATTGGGTGAGATAGCCTGACCGTCTGCCACAAAGCTAGAGGTCGAGGACTCGTGCGGGAAGATCGAGTAGAGGTCAGGATCGGTCACTGACTCTGGCTCGCCGCCGGTTGTCCGGTAGATTCCGTCACGAGCGCGGAAGTAGACACCTTTCTTGCCTACGCACAAGCACCATCGCATGAACAGCCCTTTGGAGTTGGGGACTTCGATTGCGATGAAGTCAGTCGCCTGCCCAAAGGTCGGATAGATGGTGAACAGGCGCTCGGAGCTGAACACCCACCCGGTGCCACCGTACATGCAGCCGTTTTGTAAGGGCTCGCTAGGAGAGGTGATCACTAGACGGTTGGCGTCATTAGCGGAGTCTACGTCGTTGCCGTTGGTCCACTTCAAGGAGCCCAAGTCGTTCTGATCGCCACACGCGAAGACGAAGGTCCCGGCAAAGCCTCCGCCGAATGGACCCCAGACAAATGGGAGAGGCTGATGCCAGATCTCAGGACTCGGCAGGGTAAAGTTGCCTGAGCCTGGGCTGTTGGGAGTCTCCACTACCTCGACTTGAGTTGCGGAGGTCGGCGCGCGGTAGAAGGTGAACGCCTGCCCGTTGATGATGATCTGATTGCCAGCACCGTAGTAGGGCTTGTCCAGGTTGGTGGGATCGTAGAACAGGAGCGCCGCGCCGCTAGTAGTCGTGACAATGCCGCCACCTCCTGCCTGGGCTGCGATCGAGCAGGTGCCCGTGCGTGGTTGATCGAAGGTCGGGAAGGGCTGGAATTTGGTGAAGTCCAACAAGGGATTGCCCGCGAGGACCGCATCACTCAGGGTGTCTAACATGGAAGCACCGGCGTTGTTGTCCACCGAGCCGACATAGGTCCACTGGGTCAGGTTGCCACCGAAGCGAAAGATGTCCAGGATCCTAACCGAGGGGTCCGGGTGGGCGGTGACGATCGTGACCCTGATGTTTTGTTGGTGTGCGCTGATCCCGGCCGGGTTGCCCGAGGCGTCCAGGTTGCGGATCGACGGACCTGCGTTGCCTACCGCGCCGGTTTGGAGGTCGTTGGACTTGCGGCCGCGGTAACAGTAGACGTAAGGAACGCCGGTCGTGCCGATGTCTGGGCCGTTGGTGTTGGCGCCGGCGAGCGCGGCGGTAGGGGGGTCGTTGGGCGGCGAGACTCCCCAGCTTTGGGCGACCTGGAACGCCGAGGACTGGGAGCGCATCTTGGCAGTGTCCGCTACGTAGATCCACGGACGAATGGAGAACAGGGGCTTGACGATCACGAGACCAAGAGGGTTGCCGCTAAAGCCAGTGTCAACCAGGTGGTTGAGCGAGGGAATGCCGCCAGGGCCAGGGGGGATGCCGCGACGGAGCTCGGTACCGTCGCCGATGTACAGGCAAAACTGGTTGAAGGCACCAGGGAACTGATTGGGTGAGGGGATCGGATCGTTGAGGAGCGCTATCGAGTGGATCGAGCTGACTTTGAAGGTGGACGCGGGGATCAGACCGGGACGCCCGATGATCTGGCCTTCGCCGTAGGGACGGGTGTTTTCCAGGGCGCGGTATTTGTTGGGAGGTAGGAGATCGACGGGGACACTAAGGTTCATGCCCTTGCAGACAAATTTGTGAGGATCTCGCTCCCACTTTGGTACGTCAATGCCCACGCACGAACTCCTTGGAACCTTCCACTAGTTTCTCAGCCACACGCTTGGCATCCCCCAGGCCTTTGAAACGGCCGCTGGACACCGGTTCGTAGCCGAGGGACGCATACCAGCAGCAGCCGCGCTTGGTCACCCGGGCGAGGACTGCACCTGAGTCGTTGGTTAGAATATGCTCAGTGCCGTAGTCTACCCAGCGGTTCACACTCCACCTTCCATCTCGGACCCGACAGGCTCAGGCTCAGGCCGGTCACGCCGCCTCACTTCGCTGAAGTCCCGCTTGCTCTTGTTCATGTTGTCACCGGACTGCTTGGATACGGCGCGCCACCTCAGGTTCTGCTGCTTGGCCAATCGTACCATTCGCTGGTAACTGGGCATGGTCGCCATGAACTCCGCGCCGGACATCTTGAAGCTAGCCAAGTGCTCGGAGTAGTCGGTGATCACGTCAAGCTGCTCCTGGCCGACCTGTACGATATCACTGTCAGCTACAGGCACAGGAAAGTTGCGCAGCACGTCGAGCTGGACGGAGTGAGGCGAGGAGTTGGGCGGAGGGTCTAAGGCGATCAGGTTCATGCCTCCCATAGCCAAGGTGCCCGGAGTGCCAGGGCCGTCGTTCTGCCAGTTGGTCGCGTGACTGGGATCGCAGTCGAGGTCAAAGAAGCTGACCGGCGAGACCTGGACGCCATCGAGATAGGCGAACATGATCGTCGCGGTCAGGCGGGCTAACTCCACGCCCTCACGCCAGCGTGCTTCACAATACTTGGCGCGGAAGGGGTCGCTAGGCGGGCCGTCTTTGGTCAGGAGGTCGCATAGGGCGCCCCACTTGACGACCCATGCCAGATCGTCCGGTACGCCCAGCACCGTACCGCCGCCAGTTGGATTGAGTGCCACGCCGGAGTTCACGGTCACTAGGTCCAGGGTACCGGATACTGACGGGATTGGCGCAAGCTGCACGGCCACAGGAGGCGTGGCAACGACCGAGTAGGCCTGCACGGGTCCGGGGTTGTTAGACCAGCCTTGCGAGTAGGCAAAGAGCTGATTCTCGTCCACGCGCCATAGCAAGGTGAACAGGCCGGAAGCGTCGAAGAAGGCCATCCGGCGCACGTCGATCACGGAGGTAGAAAGGCCAATGCGTCCGGTGGCAGGCAGGCCAGTTGAGGTAGTGGAGTGCGTGAGAACGCAGCCGGTCTCGAGAAGAAACTGGTCACGGCGTTGTTGAAGAGCAGTGGTCAGGTCCTGCGCGTTGAATTGTTCAGATCCGGTCCAGGTGCCCGGGGTCACAGGCTCCAGCAAATGCGACTCGATCGCTTGGAATAGCGACTGATCAGTTACCGTGCGGGGAATAAGCGAACCGGATACGGAACCGAGATCGTAGAAGGGAGTCGCGGAAGTGGTATTGAAGACCATGCGGTCGCGATACCAGGCGGCCATGATATTCCAGGTGCGCAAGGACTCCTGGATGTAGACGATGAGTTCGGGCTTAGTCCAGAAGACAAAGGTGGGGTCTTGTAAACGCGCGGCGAGGACATTGACGAGCTGGACGAGACTAGGCGCGGTGTAAGGCACACGCTACGAGCTTCCAATCCGCTTGGCGGTCACTGTGTAACTATACTGCATCGGCGTGCCGCCCGTGGAGGCATAAGTGAAAGTGTAGGTGATGTTCTGAGACGCAGCCGAGTAGACCATGATACAGCCAGTCAACACATCACCTGCGTTATTGGAGGCGTCAGCCTGAAAGTTGGGAACGCTGGTCGTGTTCAGATTGGCTGTTGAGCGCGCCGTACCATCGTTCCATGAGAACTTGGGAGTGAGACTAGAGGAGGAGGTCGCGGCTTGGGTAATGACGGCGTAATAACATAGCTCGTATGTTCCTGCGGGTGCGCTGGCTACGGCGTTCGTGGGACCTACGGTCGCAGCTTGTGTTGTGGCCAAGGTAGGTGCCGCAAGGATGGCGGGCATTCCCTGCCCGGCAAGCGTCTGGCCGTTATAGGTGGAGAACACGCCTGAGGTGCCGGGGCATGCGCCTGCACCGCCTCCGATAACGGGATTGCCAATGCCAAGAAGCGAGGAGGACGCAAGGACTGTGGAGCTGGTCCAGCATTCAACGCCGCCTGAGGTCCCACCAGTCTGATTGGTACCTCCATTGGCCACGGTCAAGGGAAGTGTAGCGGAGCACAAGGCACAGGTCTCCCAGTCCCATCCCACACCTGCTGAGGAGTTGGCCGTCATGATCTTGCCGTCTGATCCCACGGCGACCCGGACGTTGTTGGTACCGTTGAAGCCGAGCTTGTCGCCTTTGGTGGTCAAGGGGCTGAGATTATTGAAGGCCGTCTGCACGGTTGTCGCGTTCGTGCCACCCTGCGCTACAGTGAACGGGAAGGTCAGCGCCACATTGCCTGCGGTGTTGACCAGGGGCGCAGTAAAGGTCAGCGCCGCGCCCTTACCATTGAACGTAGACCAGTCGGTGGAGGACAAGCAGCCGCGCACAGTGGCGGAGGCTGTGGGGCAGTTGATCGTGATCGTGGCGCCTGATGGAGCCACACCAAAGTCAGTGCCACTGGAACCTGAGGCAATAGTGAGCGCGCCAGTGAGCCCGTTTAGCGAGACGACTGCACTGCCTGATCCCAAGTCGGTCAGCTCGATGTCCGAGTAAGTGATCGTGCCGGTGATTCCACCTCCGGTCTGGCTCACGTCGTAGCGGTTGTTGGGCGCAGTCGAGCCGGCATAGAAGAACCAGAAGCCAGTTGAGGTAGCAGTGAACGGATTGGCGAGTGGAGTGTTGCTGTTGTCGCTGAAGATCGTGGCGAGCGTGAGGGTTCCTGTATTGTAAACAGTGATCGTGCAGGACTTAAAGGTCTGGAGGAAGAAGTTGGTGGAGAGAATGCCGACGGTCTGGACTTGCTGCCCGCCGAGCTGGCACCAGCCAAATGCGCGCTGATTGGCCTGGGCTACCGGCGCCAGGCACACCAGTAGCAGGATTGGCAGAAGGACCAGTCTAGCACGCCAAGGCATGCGGCATTCAGTCTTTCTTGGCGTGTAGTCCAGAGATTCCTTGCTTCTTCGAGCCGGCCGTGTAGAGCGTGTTGTTGAACGGCGTCTCGAACTTCTCCGGGTTGGGATCTAGCGCCTTGCCACCCTCGTAGAACTTCTCGCTGATCGTGTCCTTGCCCATCGAGTGGGGCTTGGACAGGATTGGAGTACGGTTCTTGTCAAAGGTGCCTGGGTTGCCACTGTTCGATGAAGGAACCTTCTCGTGGAGAGGATTCTCAAACGGGGTGTTGATGCTGGCCTTGCCACTAGTCTTCATGTTGTCTCCTTTAACCCCTGAACGCCCCGTTGCCGGGATAGCCAAGCTGGACTACTTTGCCGTCAATCATGCGTTGATACGGCCCAAGCCCCACCTTTGGCGGATGAAACCCAGGTATTGCGTTAGGCCCAAGAGCAGCATGGATGGCTGCATCTTCATCCTTTTTTTCCGAATGCTCTTTTTTCATTTGCTACCTCTCTTTCGCTCTGCCCTTCTTTGCCTGACGTTTGGTCAGTACCCGCTCGCCTTTGTGGAGCTTGGCAGGCCCAGTCTTCTTCACCTTGCCGCCACGTTTGTAGGAGGGCAGCATGGGGTTCATCATGCCGCCGCGTTCAGATACTCGGCGTTGAGGACGCTCTGCGCCCATGCCCATACCCATGGACATTGGAGAGCCTACAGGAGAAACCGGCATCCCGCCGCCGCCTCCCATGTTTTGTCGTGGTGGAAACATCTAAGCCTCCTTTAGATCATGCTCTATAAAAGCGCACTTGGTCAATCTGCACGGTCAGCTTGTCCTTGGCGAACCAGGAGTCCTTGCCGCGAATCACGTCCAAGTCCTCAATCGGGAAGGACTCGTAGTAAATCGCGCCCCCAGTTGGGTCTGTATCGGGAGACTCGGCGATCGCCAGGATCTCCAGCCACGCCTGCCAGTCTACAGGGACAAGGGGATTAGGGAACTTAGTCGCGTTCGGATCGGTGGCGTTGAACGAGGAGAACTGCCAGGGCTGGAGAACCACGGACTCAAGTGTTGGACGGAACATGGGCTTGCCAACACGGTTCTGCAGGACCCACCAGATTCCGCGCCGCGCGTCCTGGGATTGATTACGGCCCTCGCGCCACACGCAGAGTGCAGCCAGAAAGTAGGGATAGAAGTCGCCCAGGGCTGACATCAGCGTCTCTTGCCCTTGCGTTGAGGAATGCTAGCTCCGGCTTTGCGCGCCTGCGAAAGTGCGATCGCCACAGCCTGTTTACGATTGCGGACTTTAGGACCGCGCTTGGAGCCGGAATGCAGAGTCCCGCGCTTGAACTCGTGAAGAGTAGTTTCGATCTTCCCTTTGCCCTTACTGCTTTTGCGCTTGGCCATTCCCGCCTCCCGTCAGCTTGCTGTGATTGGTAAACCAGCCGAGCAGCGCAACTACAACAGCCGCTACCAAGTTGCCGATCTGCTGCGGGTCGCCTTGCACGAGCTTGTTGTAATCGATGTTGGCCGCCACGATGCCGGAAAGCACGAAGCCCAGGCCGGTCGTGCGAGGTTCGCTCTGAGCTACCTTGTCCACGACCGTCTGGATCACCTTGCCTTTAATGAGTGAAGTCAGGCTCACACGAGTACTCCTACTTACCTGCGTGCGGCAGGAGTTTGCCTGCGGTGTTGAGTGCTGCCACGTTGCGGTCGATCATGTTGCCAACCTTGGCGGTGACCGTCTCGGGCGCGCCGGACGCCACGACTGCGTCTGTGACGACGGCCTTTTTAGCAGCTCCACCACCTGCGCCAAATATTGTCTCAACCTGCAGGATAAGCTGCAGGATCTGCGGCGCCAGCTGAATCAGCGCCAGAGCGTCTTGTAACCAGTTCATTTGTTCGTGTCCTTTCTAGTCCCAGCCCATGCCGGAGTACATTATATCCACGTCGTGTGATTGCATGAAGGCCGCATCGACCGGGAAGCCCAGGTAGGAGCCCTTGGGGATGATCCAGGTGTTCTTGAAGATCTCCATGTCCTGACGGCGGGCTTTGATCATTTCGGCCAGGTACTGCTTCTCCTCGGATTGCTTGACCTGGAACCACGGCACGCCTTTGAGGTCCGGATGGCGGTTGATGTTCTTCATGGCCCAGTCTGCGGACCAGTACTTGGCGCGGGTCATCACCAGGGACGGGCTGATGGTAGCGGGGATGTCCACGGCGGGCATCACGCCGGTTATGGTCAAGGGATTGGAGTAGCCGCCGCGCCGCTGGTAGATCGCGATGTAGGGATTGCCATTGGTGGGGCCGGGCCAGAGTTCGTGGACTGGCGTGCCGGTCGTGGGGTTCGTCTTGTAGGAGCCGAGGAGGTAGGCATCACCTTGGCTTCCGCGTTGCGGGTCCATCCGGTTGAGCTGCTCCTGATTGAAGGTCAGGAACTTGCCGGTGATCGAGTAGGCAAAGAAGATGTTGGTGATCGACATGTAGCGGAGGAAGTCGTTTGGTGTGGCGGCGGGAGTGGGCGGGGCGTAGTAGGAGCGGTAGATCTGGTAGGTCTGCGTGCTGACGGAGACCTCGGCGTAGGGGCGGTCGAGGGTCAGGGTGTTGACACCGTCGAAGGCGATGATGTTGTAGATGGGACCGGCGCGCCCCACGCGGAATTGACGGCCTTGCCCAAGGGTTGGTGAGGCCAAGGGAGGATTGGCAAAGGCGAGCGGTAGCCAGGCAGCAGCAGCGGCAGCGTCTCCGACTACGGCCGGGGAACCAAGCGTGACTGTGGCCGTGCCTGCAAAGACGACGTTAGGAACGGCTAGGGGAGCCTCGGCGGTAAGCCAGGACCACAAGCCCTCGTCACAGATGTCCTGCCAGGCTTTGAGGACATGATTCCGGGCCACGAGGATGTCGAGGCCGGGGTACTCACCAATGAGTTCCCCGGCTAGTTGGTCGAGTGGCGTATCAGCCTCCCCGGCCTAGCGCCCAACAGCGCGAAGTTTGGCCGTGAAGGTAGACAGGTTGGTTGTACCTGTCTCCTCAGCACCCGTATGCGCAATCACCCAAATCAAGGTGACCTGAGTAGCCGCGCCAGGGCCGACGCATGGGATGACGAAGTACTTGCCAGACTCGTCTAGCGAACCGTGGCACTCGTTGATGTACTTCAAGCCGAACGCGGAGGCTGGAACGATCTGACCTCCGGTTGGACCAGCAGGCGGCGTGCCTACGGTGACTTGCGTATAGCTGGACGGCCCGGTGAGCTTGATTAAGCTCTCCATTCGATCACCAGTACCGAATAATCCGATAAGAGATACGCTCATGTGTCGTCTCCCTTCAGCTTACTCGTTCCAGAACCGTGGGTATAGCTGGACCACCGAGTTGGTCGCGCTAATTGGCGCGGCTTCAGCTACTCCAAGGATCGACTTGAACAGCGTGTAGGTCGTGGCGAAGGTCGCCTGAGTCGGATCATCGGCGAAGATGCCAGAAGTTGAGGCCGACTGGTCCACGATGACGACGTCGCCGATAGCGGGAGTGGCGGCAGTCAGGCCGGTCTTGAACAGGACGTTGGCGCGGCCTGCTACCTGAATCCAGCCGTAGTTGCCCTTGGTGATGGCGGCGAGCGCCACTCCGGCCCAGTAGCCGAGGACACCAGTGCCAGAAGCGTCCGGCGTGACGACGTAAGTGCCAGGCGCGGACCAGAGGACAAGCTGCCCGGCCGCTACCGTGTCCGTCGAAGTCAAAAGGAACTTGACGTACTGATAGATGCCAGAGTGAAACTTGAGGGTAGCGGGAGCTGAGGACATGGCATTGGCTTCTGCCTCGGTCAGCTCCATGAAAGCGCCCAGTTGACCTGGGTAAGGATCGGCGCCGGTGCCCGTGGACGAGCCTGAGCCGATGAAGGCGTCGTTGATCTTGTCCAGGTACGGCGAGGACAAGTGAGCTATTTCAGTGTGTCGTGGCATGTTAGTCTCCTTAGCCTCCAATCCCGTAGATTTGCGCGTTGAGCCTGGGAGCAATACACTCCAGGTTGATGGCGCACTTGATCTGGCCGACTACGCGCGTGTTGTCCTGAGCAGGAACGAAGCCCGAGAAGCCCATGCCGTACTCAGGATCGTCCGCCATACGCAACAGGAACTTGCGGGTGTTGAACCACACGAAGACTTCGCCCACGGTCAGGGTGCCGCCATTGGGGAAGTTGCCAGGGTTGGTTGCCGACGAGGGCGAGGTAACGGTGCCGGTGAGCCAGTTGCCGATACCGGCCTGATTCTGCCCGTACTTGAGCGACGGGAAGTAGTCGTCCTTCAGGATCATCGCACTGTTCATGCGCATCCCGTAAGCGCCCCAATAGGGGTCACGTTCCTGGGCGAACCTTTGCTGAGGTTGCATACGCTCCTTGATTCCCGCGTACGCAGACTTGTTGGTCACGCCGAGGTCGGGCTCGTCAGCGCCTACGGCGGCGGTCTGGTAGGACTCCTCCAGGAGCTGATAGGTTATCGGCGCAACCGTGCCGTCCGAGTTGCCTGCCCAGATCACGTTGCCGTTGAGGGTCTTGGCGATCGCGGCGTTGCGGGCCTGAGTGCCGTAGGAGGTGACGATATTGCCGTCCCACCCGGGCACGATGCCATCGTTGATAGCTTCGACCCATCCGTTCAAGTCGATCGTGCGGCCGGCGGTCTGGCCACTCAAGGCTAGTTCGACGGCCAGGATGGCGCTGATGGTTTGTACGCCATTCTGCATGTCGATGTCGATCAGCCGGAAGACTGACAGGTCACCCTTGTTGAGGACCTGGATGTCTTCCTTGTACTCGACCACCGAGACCTCGTAGTACTTGGGATCGAACTCAGTGCCGGACAAGGTCTGCGGCTTGTTGATGTTGAAATTCTGGCCGCGAGCGTACGGACCACCAATCAGCGGAGCGTAGATGAACACGGTTTGCATGAATGCGCCTCCGGTGAAGGGCACCATGCACTTGCGGCGGAGATGCGCCATGAACGGTGAGTCGAGGAAGAAGTTATCCTCTACGGCGTCAGGGTAAATCTCCTTCAGCGTCGTCAGGTTAATTTCGTCAAGAATTGGGTCGGACACGTAGCCACCCTTAAATGCAAGCGGCTGTGATCTGCGACGAGTCCATTGATACGACTAGGTTATTCGCGCGACTTCAGCTACTGCGGGCTATAGTCCACCAGACTTGGCAGGTGCTTCCTGCCCCAAGGGAATACCGGCGGCGCGGCGGTCCACGTAACTATGGGCTGCCTTCTGCCAGCGTTCCTCTCTATTAGCAGCGCTTGAGGGAGGTGGCTCAGTTTGTTGCTGTTGACCCTTGTCTCCATTTGCGGCTGCGGCGTCCCGCTCGGCAGGCGTGCGCTGATCGCGCTTCTTGTCGAACAGGACTGACTTCGGCTGGTCGGCGAGAGGAGCCGCACGCCCTGGTGTTCCATTGAGGATTTCACTTGAGAGTTTGGTCTTGTATTCGGCGTCGAGTTTCCCACGCTCCTCAGAGCGGATGGACTCGCGGAGCAGTTCCTGACGTTTCTCAGGGACTTTGAAATCAGTTTCCCAGGTTTCGCGAAGACTCATGGTCTTGCCGGGGTTTCGCTGATTGAACTCCGATGCCTTTGCAACCAGTGCCCGCATGCCCACGAACCGATTACCGCGTTGGTCGGTATACTCCAGCTTGAGCGGCTTGCCGAATAGTTCCTGATGCTCGGTCGCAAGATCAAACATCTCGGCCTGGAGTAGCGGGTTAGCTTGCACAACTCGATTGAAGTCCTCGCGGGAAACGACTTTGCTTGGGTCAAACGTAGAACCACCTCCATTACCGCCGTTACCACCACCTCCGCCACTATTGGCGGCGATGACTGCTTCGGATGAGGCTGCCCTGGCTGCCGGCAGTCCCTTCATCAGTTCCGCTACGTCGATGCCGGTTTGATCCGAGATCGTCTGCATACGTGCACGAAACTGCGCGGTCGTGGTCCGCTCGGAGTCAAGGTCGCTATAGGCTTTCTGTAGCTGGCCGTCCACTCCTTGCTTCCACTTGGCCAGGTCAGCGCGTTCGGCCAGGATCTCGTTTACATCCTGCTCGACTTGGGCGCGTTGACTGGCTAGCTCCTGAGTTTTGCGGGAGTAATCCCGCTGCATCAGGACCTGGTTCTTGAATTTGCTCGAAACTTTGTCCTTCCCCAGGATTGTACTCAGGGATTGGATCTCCTCCTTGGATAGCGAACCGTCAGCGGAAATGTCTGACAGCCACTGGTCCAGCGTGAAGTCGTCTTGGTTAGTCTGTGGCACTTAGTTGGCTCCGTTCTCCGGTGGGGCTGGAGATTGTGGAATGGTGCAAGGTGGAGCTGTTGCGGACTTCCGCATTCCCACTGCCTTGCTCGATAAAGATTGTCATCCTAAACTCTGTGGAGCGGGAGGCTCAGGCACCGCACCCGGCCTCGAAACCGCCTTCTGCATCATTTTGCGCAGGAGATTCTTGATCTCCTTGACCTCAGGACCCACGTCGGAGCCCTCGGCTGCGGCGAGCGCTGTTATGAGCTGCTCGACTTCGCGATACCGCATCATTTTGGCGCGGAGCACGCCTTGAGGGTCTTGGTTGGAGGGCTGGCCCTGCTGACCAGACTGGCCGAGTAGGGCGTCCATGCCGGGAGGCTGGCCAGGAGCGGGTTGAGGGGGGACTGGGCCGCCACCAGCTTCAGGGGAGCCTGGAGCGCCAGGAGGAACGAAGCCGCCGCTGAAGGGAGTTGCTACACCACCCATTGGACTAGCGCCCCTTGCCTCCAGTGATCCGCTTCATGAAGGGCGTGCGAACCTTGCCGCCGGTCTTCATGTGACCCTTGCCTTTACCGCCACGCATTTTCTTCATAAGTTTGGCTGGCCAGCTCCGGCAATCTAACAATGGCCTAGCTCAGTACCGCCCTCGCTTGCGACGGGGAGGACGCGCTTTACCTCGACGTGCCACCTGTTACCGCTTTTTGTGACGGCCGCGCTTGCGTTCAGCCGTGTCGTACTTGCTGATGCCAGTAAGCATAGTGAACTCCTTTCCCCGACCACCCAGGTTGTTTGTGCTACCAAGCTATCGGTACCGGAAGTACATGTCACAACTTTTCAAATACCTAGCCAGACCTTGCCGGAGCTGGCACACGTCGAGTTGATAGTACAGCGGTTAAGGCGGGATGTCAAATGTCAAGCGGGATTATTCCTGCGTGGAGCGACTGATGCCATGTTCGTCCAGCGCGGTGACAGGTTGGCGCCCACGGGTGTACATCTGGAGACGAGTAGCCTGTTTGGGCGCCACCTTCTGCATGCTGGCAAGATATTGCTGACGGGCTGCCATGCCTTCGTCTTGGGTCAGCCCCAATGAGCCAAACTGGCCCGCCACGAGACGTGAAGCAACTTCGCCGGGGATGTTGACGGGGGAGTAGCCGGCTTTGGCGATCGCCTGGGTCATTTTGTTGCGCAGGGGATCGGGGAGCTGCTGATAGAGAGCGTCGAGAGGCAGGCCTTTGGTATAGGCGTGAACAGCTTCATGTAAGGAAACGCCGGGTTCGGTGCCAGGAGAGCCACCTGGGCCGCTGACCGCTTGCTCAGGAGGTCGGATCACCGATACTGGTTGGCCTTGGGAGAGTAGAGCAGCGACGGGATCATGGAGAGAGCTGACGTTAGCTGCGCCAAGGTCCCCGCGGTTCATGAAGGTCGCGCCGTAGTCGTGGCGGAGTGGATTGTGCAGGGGATTGTCCAGCTCCTCGAACTGTTGAGGGGTTCGCGCGTAGATCATGGGCGTGCGACCAAGGCGGGACTGCGCGTAGCCTTCATAGTTCTCAGGTTGGCCGCGGAGCTTGTTGATCAACATAGCCAACGAGGGAGAGAGCGGTGGGAGTGAGGAGTCGTCAGGCATAGCGCGGATTCAGGAGTTCAGGATCATGACGCGAGGTAAAGCGGTTCCAACCTGCGTCGAGTTGCCAGATCAGCGAGCAATGAGCGCAAGCCCAACCAATTGGACAGCCATTGCTGATAGCTATACAGTCCATGCGTGAGTGACAGCGGATACAATAGCACTCGCCGATCATTTGGACTCCGCTACCGTCTGTCTTCCGCCCGCGCCGCCCTTCTGTTGTAGGTGCGGAGGTTGGTTACCTGACGGTGGCCGCCCCTTCTGTCCTTGCTTCTGCGGCATCAACTCCTGAACGGTCTTCATCCACGCTACCCAACGCTGGAACTGGTTGGTCGCGCCGGGGGGAGTAGGCCCAATGTTCATATCCATCGACTCGGCCAAGGTCCACGGGTCCATCGGGAACGGCATGCCCGAGGCGCGGAATAACTGGAGGTTCATCATCTTCTTGGACATCTGGGTGATTTGGTGCAAGGAGCCAGGAGTCACATGGAAGATAAAGTTCTGCATGAACCACTTCGCGCGGTCGAGCAAGGGAGTAGGAGAGCTGACATTGGCGTCCTCGCCAGGCATGTGCGATGGGAGCATGTTGCCAGGCTCGTAGTCGAAGCTCTCTTCGGTCACTCCGTCCTGGCCGAGGACCTGGATCGTGCGTGGAGTGATCGCCATGAACTGGAAGAACAGCGCCGCCCACATCTGGCCGAGTTGTGAAAGTGAGGACTCCATGTTCCGGCCCATGTCTGTAACGAGTGGCCCGGCCATCTCCATCACCTTGTCGAAGGTTTCGGAGGTGGGGATCTGCTTGGCGCGGGCGATGGCGGAGAGGTCAGGCACGCCGGCCACATGGTCCATGCGAATCTCTTGTTGCTTGATCCACTCGATAATGTAGGCCGGGACCTCGTAGTGGCGAGGGTCAAGGACAGTTTTGATCGGAGTCTCGATCATCTGCATCTTGACCGGGATGGACTGGCCGCCTTGGCGGAAGTCGAAGTCGTCCATCAGGGTCTTGGCCAATACGTCCATGTCGTAGAAGACGTTGGGGCGCAGGCGGGCGTTGGCCGCGTCGTCAATCGCGCGCATCAGGCCGTTGTTCGAGCTTTGAATAGGAGCCATGTCGCGCATGGCCGAGTAGCCGTTCACTTCCCATGGCCAGTCGTCGATGTTGAACTGGACGAGAGGAACACCGTTGATCCACCAGGGCGAGGGGCCATCACCAAGCTCGACGTTGTTGTCCGGGGAGGCGATGAATAGCCGGCGGTTGGGATAGAGCATGGCATCCGCGCGGTTGGCCTTACGAAAGGTCTGGTTGCCTTGGGAGTCGCGCATGCCGGTCGGGATATCGGAGTTGAGGACCGGGACGGTGTAAGACCAGTTAGTGCCAGGGTCGCCCATGACCATCGGATCGGGGCCGGTGTTGATCGAGGCGTCCATGACGTAAGTGTGATAGATGTCTACCATCGGGAAGGGCGTGTCGTCTTCTTCCTTGCGCGCGTTGCCCAAGCCGAAGCGCCGGAGGATAGGGGTGACAAATCCGCTGACCCGTCCCATGCCACGCTTCAGGGACCCGGAGGCCATGTAGGTCGGCTTGAGCTTGTCGGCCTGGTCCGGCCACATCATGTGGGCTATGTGGATAGGAGTGCGGATGCGGATAGAAACGGCGTAGGCGCCCTGGAAGTTGTGATCAGCCGGCATCTGAACGAACAGCACGTCGCGCGGGCCGTAGACGTTGAGGTGAATGTCGCCACGGCCGGTGGCCCAGAAGTCCCGGCGCCAGACTGGCGACACATAGCCCGAGCCCATGACAAAGGTGTACTGGAGGGCTTTGCGAATGGCGCGGTCAGCAAAGGTGTTCAGCCACCAGGCGTTCACCATTTTGTTGAGGATCAGGGCTTGGCGATCGTAGGCGTGATTGTCGTTTTTGTAGCCCCACATGGGGCGGAGATTGCTAAGTGTCGCGACAAGTTCCCGTACATTACGCTTCGCACGATTGACACGAACGCCAGAGAGGGTGCGCGCCTGGCGTGTATCAGCAGCACTAACGCCCGCCACAACGTCAAGAGCACGATCCATGTCAATGTAGGAACGCTGGGTGCGTTGATAATTCTCAGCTTCACCGAGGACCTCCCTAAGCCAGCTGATTTTGGTGTCCGAGGAGGTTAGTTCGCCCTTGTAGTTGTACTGTGGCGGAATGCGCCAATCGGAGGAGCCGCCGTAGTTAGGCATGCTTGTAGTCTACACCTTGCGGAGCAGATTCGCGACGTTGACGTTTGACGCGCAGGGCGGTCAGCAGCCGCTTGGCCTTGGCGGACATGCTGGGATACTCGGACTCGACCTCCTTGCGCGTGGAGGGGAAGGCCAGGCGGTAGACGCTAGTAGTGTTAGTAGCCTTCATGTGTCTTAGGGCTCAGCGCTTCCACTTGCACAAAGTACTCTGGCCAGTTCGCACATGGCGCAAAGGTCAGGTTAACCTCGTACCATGTGCCGCTAAACTTAGCCAGGATCTCCTTGCCCTGATCGAGCTGCTGTAATTCGTGGACAAGTTGCGCGATTGTCACGTTAGCCCTTTCGTCCCCGCCATCCGGTCCTTTCGTCCCTGTACTGCTCGCGATTGCTGGAGTCGTAGGCAAACACGTCCATGTGGAAGTTGGTACCACGAGGCCTGGACTGCTCGCGCTCCTTGTCCTTCATGGCCTGGTACTCTCGTGCTTGGTCCAGGAACTGCCTGCCCTTAGGTGACATCCGCTCCTTCATGTTGTTCATGAACGCTTGGTTACGCGATCGAGCCGCTTGGCGGCTCGCGTCTGATTGCTGTTGAACTGACCTAAGGGTCTCATCCTCGCGGCGGTTGACTTCTCGACTGACGCGATCAGCTTCCTGAATCGTGCGGATTTCAACCTTTCGATATCCGGCGGGGACAGGGGCATCGACTGCAGCAGGGAAGCGATACCCGCCGTCTCCTTCACACGAAACGTGCACAACGATCGGATCAAATCGCTGCGCGTGGCCGGGGTAGATAGAGCCGTGAGGGCAGAAGGGGTAGTCGCCGATTTGGAGTTCATGGCCGCACTCGCTACAGATCATATTCACTAAATTGTGCCTCAGGTTCGGGCCGCCCGCCAAACAAATAACTCCTCGGGTCTCCTTTGGCCCAAGCCTTGTCGTTAGGCGCCATCAGATAGGCTTCCATAGGCGAGTTGACCATGGGCTTGTCATGAGTCTGCCAGGTAGTCTGTTCATCGTAGGTTGGATAATACTTCTCGCCTTGCTTAGCTAGGAGGACTCGCTGGACGCCGGGCGACTTGCCTCCGGTACGGATCTCGGTGTCGTAGAGCGAGAGCAGGACCATCCCGCACGCCATAATCCGGTCGTCGTGCCCGCCGTAGGTCGCCTTGAGTTCCTGGACTTCTTCGCCGCGTTCTAAGTCCTCCATCTCAACCACGAACCACGGCGAGCAGATGTCAAGCCAGCCATCGCGCAGGAACTTGATGATCCAGTCCATCATCATAGTACGGAACCAGTAGTTGGTGAAGATGCCGAGTTTGTTGGCGTTGCCCTTGCGAATGCGCTTGGTGTCGTACCGGACCCACATGTGGAAGTTGGTCCAGCCACGTTTGCGCAGCTCGTTCTGGGTGGCCTCCCCGTTGCCCTTGCACTCGATCGCCATGCGGGGCTGGTGAAGCATGCCGTCCTTTTTGACCGAGTAATAGGTGCCGAGGGCCATGCAGATCGGCCAGAGATCGAAGGCGTTAATATAGGGATTGGCGTACTCTACGCACTGGAAATCGTTACGGTGAAGATCGCCTTTGCGCAGGCCGAAGACTACCGAGCGGTCCTGGCCGAGCCCGTCCGACGTATCGACGCCGAACCCGTAGTTCTCGTAGTCCTGCGGGTGCTCGTAGATGTAGACTTTGCCGAGGCCGTCGTCGGTCGAGTAGCCGTCCCACTGGATTGGCTGGAAGGTGTACTCGTAGGTTTGCCCGGGGGACCAGTTAGCCTTAACCGTAAAAGAAGGTCTATCCTGGTCCCATTGTCGCTCGGGGATACGCAGTCGATCTGGAATGTCATCACCGAGGATTGTATAGACACCAAGAGGAGTCCTTCTTCCGGCTTCGTCTCGGTACCAAGAGATAGTGTCCGTATCGAATACAGAGATCGCGGTAGATTGGAACGCTTCGAGGTCATCGGCGGGCATCTCCTGTAGAAATTTGTTCAGCTCGTTCTTGGCTAGGTGCTCCGCTCTCTCTACCTCGTAGAACCACATTTGCGTGTAGGGCATGGCCCAATCGGCGCCCAGGAACTGAGTGAGGAGCTTGTTCGAGCGAACGTAGTTGCGCGCGCGCTCGGCGTGGGCAATGGTAGTCGAGGCGGGCTTCCAGTCCAAGGGAATGGGGCGGGCGCGGAGCCAAGTGTCGGTTGGGTATAGATCTGAGCCGACGAACCACGGCAGGAAGATCGGGCGGAGACGACTGCGGCCTGAGGACCAGTTCGCCTTGGCATGCTCCCAGGACTTGTGCCACCAGTTGCGGCGGCCTTGCGCGGTGGATTCGAGGACCAGAAACATCCACGGGGAGTCGTGCATGGCACGCATGAGCGAGGCGTCCACCAGGTCCTCAGGATTGTCGAAGTCGCAGAGTTCGCTCAAGTGGGCGACTGTGGGCGTGTCACCTCGGGAGATGCCGGTGAATTGCGTACCATGCTGGATCGAGATGAAGGAGTGCTGGAGAGGAAACTCGATCAGCTCACCCTGGACCTGACGGGTCTTGGGGCGGAGGTAGGTGGGTTGATTATCGAGGACACGCTCCATCATGCCGGCCATCTTGGTGGATTTGTCTGGGTCGCTGCTGGCCACGACGGCGTTAGTGTGCGAGTAGAACTGGGCGCGATGCTGGACGCAGATCTCGGTGTCGGTCGAGACGCCTAGTTGCCGGGCCTTGAGGTCGATGTTGGCAATGGCGATCTGCTTGAGTTCGTTCTCGGCGCGCATCGTGTGGATGATCCTCTGCGCGATATTCGGGCTGAACAAGAGCAAACGGCCATCATCAGAGCGAATGAAGGCGTAGCGTGTAGCGAAGTACTGGAAGTCGAGGCGGCACATGATGCGTTCATTGCGAATCCAGCGCTTTTCTTGAAGGTCCCAAGTTATGGGAGGAGTCTTGGGATCGGTTTCGAGGGCGTACTGATGCTTCTGCTCGCGTTCGCGGAAGTAAGAGCGGGCTTGATTGACCTCGATGAGCGAGTGGTATTGCAGGTCCAGGCGTTCGAGTTCAGGGTCGCGAGACTGGCGGGCCTTGAGGTTGAGGCGGGCCTGATAGCGATCGACGTTGGCCTGGATGATGTCCGGATGGTACACGTTATAGGCCTGTCTTCATCTCCTGCGGCAACGTTTCAAACTCAGCATTGCCCATTTTGTCGTAAGTGTTATCCGAAGGTCGTGAGACGCACCTGCGTGTATAGCGTAATCCACACCACTTGCACCAAAGTTGCATGTCTCCGTCAGGATAAATCGGCGGCGCGTAATGCCAATGAAATCGGTGCGCTATCTTCATAACAACGCGGTATAGATAGCCTTTAATGACGCCCATGTTTTTTAGCCTTACACCACTTGGCGTGCCCGATGATGTAACCGCAATGAATGCACGGCGGTCTGCCTCTCATAAGAGTTCACGCACTTGCAAATCATGCCCTACAACAAATTTGCGCCCTTCATTCGCACAGCCTTCCGTGCCCACTGCCAAAAACTTGTGCACGTGTACCTCACCAAATCCTTTAGTGAAATCGGAGCGTAGCACACAGTTACAAAGTGGGCACTTCAAAGGTATCACCAGGTAAGGAAAAGGACGAGTATCTATTGAAATGCTGTTTGACATATAGCCTCCATGACCGCTTCCACGTTCCACTTCAACGGGTCTGGATTGCGAAAGTAGTGGACGTGCGGGCCGTACCAAGGATCGGTAGGAGTGTTCACCGCAGTGCCCCACTTCCAGTCCGAGGAGCAAGGAAGCAGGAGCAAGGTCGGGACTCCACATAGTCCGGCGAGGTGAGCGATGGCGGTGTCCACAGTCACTACGAACTTGCAGGAGCGAATGGTTGCGGCGGTAGTCTGCCAACCGTCAAGGAGTGACTCGTTCTGGGTTATGTTAGTTGGCCAGAGTTCAGTCTCGGCGCGGTAGAGCGACTTGCCAAAGGGACAGAGTGAGATTACTTCACCCTGTTCGCTGAGGATGTGGGCGAGGACCTCGGTATCTTCCACGGGGAGTGATCGGACCTTGCGCAGGGTGGAGTTTTCTTCGGCGCGCCAGCAGAAGCCGATGCGGGGAGATGCGGGGGAAATGCGGGGAGATGCGGGGAAAACCGGGGAATCTTTGGGAATATCGGCCACCGACTTGACGCCAAAGATGCCGGGTAGCGACATCCAGCTCGTGGTTGCGTCGATGCCCTTAGGGTCGATGGGCTTGGAGCTGGAGAGCACCTCGTCCACGCCCAGGGCTTGCCAGTCACGGAAGTTGATCAAGCGCTCCCAGATCATGAGCTTGACGTGTTTAGCGCGGGTGTGGAGTTGAGGAAGCCAGCGCGCGAACAGGAAGGCATCGCCATAGCCTCCCTCGCAGCAGACGAGCAGGGAGCCACAGGGCTCGCCCAGCCATCGTTTGGTACCCGGGAGAGCCCAGTAGGAGCGCTCAAAGCGGCCTAGCTCGAATAGGGGCCATCCTGCGGAGAACTGGCGATCGCGGAGGAGAGCTTGCGCATAGCCGATCGCCACTTGTTTGATGTGGACGACGGGAGTGCCGGGCTTGCTGACCCGGAAGAAAGCGGCTTCGTAGCCTGCTAAGGCCTCGGTCCACTCTCCCATGTCGGTATAGACGTTGGCAAAGGCCAGCCAGGCGTTGAAGGATAGATCGTCCAGCTTGACGCACTTTAGGAGGTATTCCAAGGCATCGTCGAAGTGTCCAGCGTGGCGAAGGGCGACGGCGAGGTTGAGATAGGAGGCGTAGGTGGGGTCCTGCCAGGCCACGGTGCGGAGGAGGTCGACGGCTTCGGTGATGTGGCCTTGGGATAGGAGTTGAAGGCCTTGGTTAGTGGAGGTCATGGTTCTGCAGGCTCGACAGGCTCGGCAGGCACAGGCTTGACTGGTAGCACAGCGGCGAACTGCGCAGGCGAGGTCAACGGCCCTTCGATCCCTCGCAGGAACTCGGTGGACTCCAGCGTGTCTCGCTCGAACTCGTCCAGGCCGTCCGCCGCCGCCAGGGATTGTTTAAGTTGGGCGCCCGCCTGGGCGGTGGACGTAACGCTGATGTTGGTTCCGGCCGGCGCGGGGTAGAGGCCTGCCGACTGGAGGATCTTCTCGCGATCCTTGAAGCCTGAGGGCTTGAGAGCTTCCTTGACCCCGGCCTGCATGACCTCGCCCAGGTTGATGGCTTTGATCAGCTTGGACACGTTGACGCCTTGGAGGTGAGCAGCCTCGGTG
>Ga0116214_1000221_pt1 | contig 23672 bp, 23 predicted proteins | sample Sb_taG_FD_88964 | JGI IMG/M metagenome (GOLD analysis project Ga0116214, IMG submission 88964) | Peat soil microbial communities from Weissenstadt, Germany - Sb_50d_1_NS metaG | ecosystem: Environmental > Terrestrial > Soil > Wetlands > Peat | place: Germany: Weissenstadt | collected 2010-09-21
GATCTCGTCCCGGTCGAAGTCGAGGGTGGCCACGTGGTAGCTGCGCTCCAGCCACACCCGCTCGCAGCGCGCCCGGAGGGCCGCCTCGACCACGTCGCCGTTGTCCGGGGGCACCACGTGGTCGTCGCGGCTCGAGAACAAAAGGACGGGGCACGCGATGTCGCCGAGCCGGTCGCCGACCTGGTCGGCCGCGCCGAGCAGCGAGAGCAGCGGCTCGAGGGGGGTCTGGTCGTAGGAGAGCTCGAGGGTGTCGGGCTGGGCGATGTCGGACCCGATGCCGTCGACGAGGCTCTCGCCCGCCTCGACCATCGACTTCAGCGCGGCCACCTGGTCGTCGGGGATCGACTTCACGAGTGGGTTGACCAGCACCAGCCCGGCGATCTCCCGATGGTGCTCGCCGAGCCAGCACGTGAGTGTGCCACCCATCGACAGGCCCACCACCGCGACCCGCTCGCAGCGAGCGGCGAGTTCTTCGTAGGCGGTCTCGGCGGCGCCCGACCAGTCCTCCCAACGGGTCGGCACCATGTCCGCGACCGCGGTCCCGTGCCCGGGTAGGAGCGGGGCCTCCACGCTGAGCCCCGCCGCGGCCAGCGCGGTGGCCACCCCTCGGATCGAGAACGGGTTGCCGGTGAACCCGTGGAGGACGAGCGCCCCCTGCCGCCCGCCGCGGGCGGAAAAGGGCTCGGCACCTGCCAGAACGGGAGCGGACACGAGGGCGATGCTATCGGGGCCGCGGGCCCCCTCTCGAAGGCGCAGGGGGTCTCGGCCGCCGTCAGCGACCCGCCGGTATCCTGCGGTCCTCCCGTCGAGCACCCCGAAGGAGCAGCATGCCGCATCAGTTCCTGAGCGACCAGTGGGTCGCCGAGGCGCGCAAGATCCGGGCCGAGTTCGAGGGGATGGCGGCCCCGGCCGCCAACCCCATCCGGCTCAACCTCGTCATCACCGACGTCCCCGGCGGCGAGCCGATCGACGCCCACGTCGACACGAGCAGCGGGGAGCCCGACATCGAGCGCGGCCACATGGAGGACGCCGACCTCAAGGTGACCCTCGACTACGAGACGGCCAAGGCGATCCTCGTCGAGGGGAACGGCCAGGCCGCGATGACCGCGTTCATGGCCGGGAAGGTCCGGGTCGACGGCGACATGTCGAAGCTGCTCGCCCTGCAGGGCACGGCCCCCCTCGGCGAGACCGAGGAGCTGGCCGCCCGCATCCGAGAGATCACGTCGTAGCGGTCACCCCGAGCTTGACCATCTCGGTCTCGAGCTCGGCGACGGTCCAGCGGTCCTTTCGCTCGATCGTCTCGGTCATCGTCCACGGCTGGAACAGGCGGACCGTCCCGCCCTGCACGAAGAAGACCTTGCCGGTGGCCGGGCAGTTCTCGGTGGCCAGGTAGGCGACGAGCGGGGAGATGTTGGCCGGGTCCCACACGTCGAAGGCGCCAGACTCGGGCGCCTTCACCACGTCGGCGAGCCCCGGGGTGTTCTCCGTCATCCGGGTCCGCGCCGCCGGTGCGATCGCGTTCACCCGCACGCCGTAGCGGGTGAGCTCCTGCGCGGTGATGACCGTGAAGGCGGCGATGCCCGCCTTGGCGGCGCCGTAGTTGGCTTGGCCCGGGTTGCCGAGCAGCCCCGAGGTCGACGAGGTGTTGATCACCGACGCCTTGACCTCCTTCCCCTCCTTCGACTGCTCCCGCCAATAGGTGGCGGCGTGACGGGTCGGGACGAAGTGGCCCTTCAGGTGGACCGTGATCACCGCGTCCCACTCGGCCTCGGTCATGTTGATGAGCACCCGGTCGCGCAGGATCCCGGCGTTGTTTACCAGGACGTGGAGGTCCCCGAACGCCTCGATGGCCGAGTCCACGAGGCGCTTGCCTCCCTCCCAGTCCGCCACGTTGTCGGCGTTCGCGATGGCCTCGCCGCCCATGTGCTTGATCTCGTCGACCACCTGCTCGGCGGGCGAACGGTCGTCGCCGCTCCCGTCGATGGCGCCACCGAGGTCGTTCACGACGATCTTGGCCCCCTCCGAGGCGAAGAGGAGGGCGTGCTCCCTCCCGATCCCCCGGCCCGCTCCGGTGATGATGGCCACCCGGCCGTCCAGTGCGCCCATGGTTCGCTGCTCCGTTCCTGTGTCAGCCCGGTGCGGGCCGGTCCGGCCGCACGGCGCGGCGACGCAACCCGCTAGGTGGGTCGGTCCCCGACGTTTCGGCGCTCAGGCTAGTGGTCCGGGCACGGACACCGAAAGGTGAGGCCCGTTCCCGCACCAGGTCAGGGGCTGGCTCGCGCTCCCGGCGCTCCACCCGAAGCGTCCGTGAAAGGCCGCCTCACTTCAGGGTGTCGGTTCGATGACGGTGCGCGCTCGTCGCCGCGAGCCGCCGCAGGACCTCACAGGCCTCCTCGCCCCGGCCGGCCGGCACGAAGAGGTGGTCATGGTGATAGGCGGAGACGGCATTCGCGCTGATGCCCTCCGCGGCGAGCGCGGCGGTGATCGCGGCGAGGAACCCCACCGCGGCGAGGTCCGAGCGGGCACCGATCACGATCCACTGGCACGGGTAGTCGTACGCGAGTCCGACCCGTTCGGCGTCCTCGACCGACAGGACGAGCGTGGTGCCCTCGGGTTCCTCGAACCGCATGATGCTGCGCGTCTCGGGCACCTCGTCGACGGTGCAGAACCCATAGGTACCCGGCCGGATCTCCGGCGCCAACGAGGACAGGAGCTTCTCGAGATCGCGTTCGGGCGGCACGGATCCCATTCTTCTGACCGGGCCCCGGGCTGATAACGACGGACGGGATCGGTGGAGCGAGAAGATGGTGGCGTGGTGACGGTGCGGGAGGCACAGGGCGAGGATCTCGAGGCGAGCATCGAGATCGTCGGGCTGCTCCCCGACTACTTCACACCCGACGTCCCCGACAAGCTCCGGTCGGACTGGGTCCATTGCCGGTCCTGGGTGGCCGAGGATCAAGGGACGGTGGTCGGCCTGTGCGTGGTGGAGCGCAAGACGCCCGCGGTCGCGGAGATCCTCTGGGCGGCGGTCCACCCGGCGCGGCGCGCCCAGGGGATCGGCACCCAGCTCGTCGAGGCGGTGATCTCGATGCTCGCCGACGGCGGCGTGGTGCTGCTCGAGGTGAAGACCCAAGACCTGAGCGCCGGCTACGCCCCCTACGAGGCCACGAACGCGTTCTGGCAGCACCGCGGCTTCCTGCAGATCGACACCATCGACCCGTTCCCGGGCTGGGGGCCGGGGAACCCGTGCGCGCTTTACGTCCAGTCGCTCCGTTGAGGGGTCGCCGGCGCGGGCTCAGTCGGTCCCGGTCTCCCAGCAGTAGCGGTAGACGCCGCGCAGGGCGGGGTCGTAGGCGGCCAGCCGACGCGCCTGGAAATGCGGGTTGTCCGGACCCACCGGCGCGTAGCTGATCCCGAGCGGGCCGGCCGGCTCGAACCCGAACCGCCCGTAGTAGGCCGGGTTCCCGAGGAGCACGAGCAGCGGCAGCCCGGCCGCCTCCGCCCGCCGGATCAGGTCGGCCATGAGAGCCGACCCGATCCCCTTCCGATGGCGCTCCGGCGCCACCGCGAGGGGCGCGATGCCGGCCACGGGCCGCCCCTCGAGGTCGCCCATCGCCGCCAGCACGTGGCCGGTCAGCACCCCTCGGTCGACCGCGACCAGCTCGAGGTCCTCGAGGCGGGCCGGCGAGGACCAGGTGTCCTCGACGATCCCGACCTCCTCGGCCCCGTCGCGCCCGTCGGTCGAGAAGGCGGCCCGGACCAGCTCGAGGACCGCCGACCGGTCGGACGGGACGGCGGCCCGCACCTCGATAGCCTCGCTCACGTCGACAACCATTGCGCGACCCGATGCTCGGTGTCCTCCCACGGCGCGACGGTGTCGAGGACGAGGTCGCCCTCCGGCTCTTCCCAGCGCTCGAGGGTCCGCCGGACCTGGTCCCACTCGAGCTCGTACCAGTCGGGGATGCCCCGCCGGCGTCCCTCGATCCGGGCCCGGTGGACGTCGGGATCCGAGCACCGGGTGACCACCACGGCGATGGCCGCGCCCTCGGCGGCGCCCACCTCCCGGCACCGCGCGACCTCCGGGGCCCGGGCGACCCCGTCCAGCACGACGGAACGCCCGACCCGCAGCTGCGCTCGGGCGAGGGCGCCGAGGATCGACCACCCGACGACCCGGTGTCCGATCGGCTGCATCCGGTCGAGCGCCTCCTGGAGTTCGGGGTAGGGGCGCAACCCGCTCATCGCCCAGTCGTGCGCCAAGACCGGGGCGGCGAGGCGGCCTGAGATGGCCTCGGCCACCGTCGACTTGCCGGTGCCCGGCACCCCGGTCACCAGGACGAGACGGGCGGGCGGGCGGGTCGGATCGGCCGATACCGTGGGCTCCATGAGCAAATCCTCCACCACCGTCGACTTCTGGTTCGACCCCATCTGCCCGTGGGCGTGGATCACCTCACGCTGGATGCTGGAGGTCGAGCAGGTCCGGGACGTCACGACCAGCTGGCATCTGATGTCGCTCGCGTACCTCAATCTCACCCAGCACGAGGGGAAGGGGCTCAGCCCCGAGTACCTCGAGCGCATGCAGCGGGCCTGGGGGCCGGTCCGGATCCTGGCCGCCGCGGCCAACGAAAAGGGGGACGAGATCCTGCTGCCCCTCTACAGCGCAATCGGCACCCGCTTCCACAACGAGCAGAACCGGGGACCCGAGTCCCTGCAGGCGGCGCTCGACGAGGTGGGGCTCGACCGCGCGCTCATGAGCGCGGCGGAGGACGATTCGCTCGACGACGCCATCAAGGCCTCCCACGAGCGCGGCATGAGCAAGGTCGGGATCGAGGTGGGCACGCCGGTGATCAGCGTCGGCGACAACGCCTTCTTCGGACCGGTGGTCACCCCGGCCCCCCGGGGCGAGGCAGCGGGGAGATTATGGGACGGGGTCCTCGCCGTCACCGAGACGGACGGCTTCTTCGAGCTCAAGCGGACGAGGGACCGCCGGCCGAGCTTCGAGTAACCGGGGCAGTCGTGCGCCCCGAGAACCCCCGGAGACCCCTGGTCGGGGTGGACCCGGGAGTTCCCGAGCACTCCGGGGCCCGGGGCTCCATACTCAGAGGGTCGAACGGTCCGGTCGAACACCGGGTCCACGTCGGAAAGGGGTGCGATGCCCAAGTACCTGTTGAAGATCTCCTACACCACCGAGGGCGTGAAGGGCGTGCTGGCCAAGGGCGGCACCGCCCGCAAGGAGGCGGCCTCGGCCGCTGCGAAGAGCGCCGGCGGCTCCCTCGAGGAGCTCTACTTCGCGTTCGGCTCGACCGACGCGTACTGCATCGGCGAGTTCCCGGACAACGCGTCGGCCGCCGCGCTGGCCCTCACCGTGAGCAGCGCCGGCGGCGCCACCGTCGAGACGGTCGCGCTGCTCACGACCGACGAGATCGACCGGGCCGCCGGGAAGAAGGTCGACTACCGCCCGCCCGGTTCCTGAGCTCGGGCCCGGTCCGCCGGGCCCGAGCTATGCGCTCAGCGCATGAAGCGGCGGTGCCACCAGTTGGGGTCGCGCGCGTGGGCGTGGAAGTGGTCGGGGATCTGCCGCATCACCCGGTCCACCGACCACCCCTCGGCGCCGAACCGCCCGTCGGCCACCTCGGTCAATCGGGCCAGCATGTGCTCGAGCGCCTCATCGGGCGGGGACGCCCCGTGCTCGCGCCACACCACCATCGGCACGTCGCAGATCTCGCAGTCGGCGACCCAGCACACGTCGTCCTCGTGGTACCACTCGGTCATCCGCGCGGCTTCGCACAGGTCGCAGGGGCGGTCGGGCACGGGGTGGGTCAGTCCGTGTAGAGGTTGACCGAACTGCCCTCCTGGACGGTCGTCCCGGGTTCGGGCACGCTCGCGAACACCTGTCCGTGGCTCGGACCGAAGACCGAGCCCACCTTCAGGCCCTTCGCCTGCAGGTCGGCCTCGGCCTGGGCGACGGTCTTGCCGCTCTCGTTCGGCACCTGCACGGTCGGCGGGCCGGTCGAGACGAAGACCGTGACCGTCGAGCCGGGCGGGACCTGGGAGCCGATCGGCGGGTCGGTGTGGTCGACCTGGCCCGACGGCGTGGTCGCCGACGCCGCGCTCGACTCGGTGGGGTTCAGCCCGAGCTGCTGGAGCGCCGCGGCCGCCTGCGCATAGGTGTCACCCTGCACGTTCGGGATGGTCTTCGGGACCGGGCCCTTCGACAGCGCGATGTACACGGTGGCGCCGTAGGGGGCGTGGGTGGCGTCGAGCTTGTTGTTGTACGACCAGTCGACGACCTGGCCGACGCCGACGTTGTTGTTGTAGGCGGCCACGCCGGGGGGACACACGCCCTTCAGGTGGTTCACCGCGAGCAGGCGGGTGGCACCGTTGCACCCCAGGCCGAGCAGCGAGGGGATCGTCTCACGCGGGAGACCCCGGGACAGGGACACGGTGACCGCGCTGCCCTGCTTGAGGCTCGTCCCCGCCGAGGGGTCTTGGCTCACGATGTGGCCGGCCTTCACGCTGACCGACGACACCGGCGACCCGCTCCTCAGCGTGAAGTGATCCTGGGCGAGGGCGTGCTCGGCCTGGCTGACCGTGTCGCCGGCGATCGACGGCACCGGGTGGCCCGGGGTGAACACCCCCTTGTCGAAGGCGAACACGAGCCCGCCCGCGATCAGCGCGAGCACGAGCGCCCCGACGATCGCGATGGGTAGCCACCGGCGCGTGCCCTGACGCGCGTCGCGGGTGCGCCTGGGCCGTGACGGCTCCAGCGCATCGCCGTCGAACACCTGGTCCGGCCCCACGCGGGTCTGCTGCAGGCTGCCGGTGCGGTCGATCGCCGCAGTCGTCGCAAGATCGGTCGCCGGCTGGCCGGCCACGGTGGGCGGACCCTCGTTGAACCCCGCCGGCGCGGGGGCGAGGGGGAGCGCCTGGGGCCGCGGCAGCGTCGTGGCCAGGGCCTCGAGGCGGCCGGCGAAGGTCGCGGCGTCCGGGCGGGAGGCGAGGTCGGGCGACGCCGCCGCCGAGAGCACCGGCTGGAGCGGGCCGAGGGCGCCGTGGCCAGGCAGGGGCGCCCCGATCCGGGCCGCCAAGGTGCCGATGGCGGTGTCGAGGACGAAGGGGACGTAGCCGGTCAGCGACTCGAAGGTGACGAGGGCGAGCGAGTAGACGTCGGCCCGGCCGTCGAGAGCCAGCCCCTGGGCCTGCTCGGGCGCCGCGTAGCGGGCGGTGCCCACGGTCGAGCCGGCCGGCTCGGTCCAGGCCCCATCCGCGAGGGCGCGGGCCACCCCGAAGTCGGCCACCCGGACCCGGCCTTCGTCGTCGAAGAGCAGGTTCGCCGGTTTCACGTCGCGGTGGACGAGGCCGCGCGCATGGGCGTGCGCGAGTCCGCGGGCGGCCTGGGCGGCGACGCTCGTCGCCTGGGCGACCGACAGCCGCACGCCGCGCTCCAAGAGGTCGAGCAGGCTCCCCCCGCTCAGGTACTCGAGCACGAGATAGGGACCGCCCCCCTCGTCCTCGCCCCAGTCGAAGACCCGGGCGATGTGGGGGTGGTTGAGCGCGGCCGCCGAGCGCGCCTCGGCCCGGAAGCGCTTGAGGAACCCGGCGTCGTTGGCGAGCGCCGGCTGGAGCAGCTTGATCGCCACGTGGCGCCGAAGGGACACGTCTTCGGCCAGGAAGACCTGGGCCGACGCGCCGACTCCAAGAGGCGAGACGAGCCGGTAGCGCCCGCCGAGGACCCGGCCGATGGCGTCAGTGATGAGCGGCATCGGAACGCCGACCAGGCTAGTGGGACCGCCTCCCACCAGCCGACATGGCGTCAGGTCGGCGGAAGCTCGCCGGACTGGAGCACCTGGTCGAAGCCCTCCCCGGCCACGATCGGGATCCCCAGGCTCTCGGCCTTGGTCAGCTTGGCGGTCCCGGGGGACTCGCCGACGACCACCGCGTAGGTCGACTTGGACACCGTGCCCGGCGACTTGCCGCCCCGGGCGACGATCGCCGCCTCCGCCTCCTCGCGGGTGTAGCCGTCGAGCGTGCCGGTCACCACCACCGACCGCCCGGCCAGGGTCTGCTCGGGTCCGCCCTCGGCAACGCCGGGGGTGGCGCCCCCGGGTTGCTCGGTGTGCAGTCCCGCCGCCACCAGCCGGTCCAGCACGTGGGTGTTCGCCGGGTTGGCGAGGAACTCGGCGACGCTGTCGGCGATCACCCGGCCGACGCCGTCGAGGGCCGCCAGCGCGTCGGCGGGCGCGGCGCGCAGCGCGTCGAGGGTGCCGAACCCGCTCGCCAGCGCGCGGGCCACGGTCGGGCCGACATGGCGGATGCCGAGGGCGACGAGCAGCCGGCTGAGCGGTTGGCGCTTCGACGCCTCGATCGCACCGAGCAGGTTGGCGACCGACAGCGCCCCGAGCCCCTCCAGCCCGACGAGCGGCCCGGCCTCGAGCCCGTACAGGTCGGCCGGATCCGAGATCAGTCCCGCCCGCACGAACTGGTACACCCGCTGCTCGCCCATGCCCTCGATGTCCATGCCGCCGCGCGAGGCGAAGTGCACGATGCGCTGGACCCGCTGGGCCGGGCAGTCGATGTTCGTGCAGTAGGTGTCGCTCTCCCCGGGCAGCCGAACGAGCGGGCCCCCGCAGGAGGGGCACACCGTCGGGAAGTGCCAGGGGCCGCGCCGGCGTTTGGGCGCGTCGGGGTGCCCGGGCAACGGCCCGACCACCTCGGGGATCACGTCCCCCGCCTTGTGGACGAGCACCATGTCCCCCGGACGGACGTTCTTCGCCGCCACCTGGTCCTGGTTGTGCAGCGTGGCGAGCTGGACCGTGGAGCCCCCGACGAACACCGGGGCCAGGCGGGCGAACGGGGTGGCCCGTCCGGTTCGCCCGATCGACACCTCGATGTCGAGGAGGCGGGTCGCCAGCTCCTCGGGCTGGAACTTGAAGGCGATCGCCCAGCGGGGCGCCCGGGAGGTCTGGCCCAGGCGCCGGTGGAGGGACAGCTCGTCCACCTTCACCACGACGCCGTCGATCTCATAGGGCAGGTCGTGCCGGCGCTCCTCGAGCTCGGCGCATCGGGCGACCACCGCGTCGATGCCGACGACCTTGACGGCGTCGGGGCTCACCGGGAAGCCGGACCGGGCCAGCTGCGAGAGGGCGCCGCTCTGGTGGTCGGGTGCCCATCCGTCGGGCGCGCCGCCGTCGGGGCCACGGAGCTGATACGCCCAGAAGGCGAGCGGTCGGTCGGCCGTCATCTTCGGGTCCTTCTGGCGGAGTGAGCCGGCCGCCGAGTTGCGCGGGTTGGCGAAGACCTTCGCCCCGGCGGCCAGCTGCCGCTCGTTGAGCGCGGCGAAGTCGGCCGTCGGCATGTAGATCTCGCCGCGGACGAACAGCAGGGCGGGGAACGGGGCGGTCTTCTTGGACAGGAACTCCGGCACCGACGAGACCGTGGCCACATTGACGGTCACGTCCTCGCCGACCACGCCGTTGCCCCGGGTCGCGGCCTGCACGAATCGGCCGTCTTCGTAGGTGAGGGACATGGCCACCCCGTCCACCTTCGGCTCGCAGCAGAAGGCCAACGTGGCGAGGTCGAGCTCGGGCGCCAGCCGGACGAGCCGGTCGGCCCAACTGCGCAGCTCGGCCTCGGTCTGCGCGTTGTCGAGGCTCATCATCGGGACCTCGTGGCGCACCTCGGCGAAGAGCTCCGAGGGCGCACCACCGACGGTGAGGGTGGGCGAGTCGGGCGTGGCGAGCTCGGGGTGCGCAGCCTCGATCTCGAGCAGCTCCCGCTTCAGCGCGTCGTACTCGGCGTCGGAGATCTCCGGGCTGTCGAGGACGTGGTACCGCTCGTTGTGATGGTCGATCGCGGCCCGCAGCTCGGCCGCGCGGGCGTCCGGTGCGGTGGTCTTCATCGGGCGGCGATCCCCCCACCGCGCACGAGGTCTGGGTCGGCCGCGTCGAAGAACGCGACGGTCTGGCCGGGCGCGACCGGCCGGACCGGCTCGGCGAACGACACCCGGAGCCCGGCCGGCTCCGCCTCGAGGGTGCACCTCGTCGGCCGGCCGTGGGCGCTGGTCTGGGCCAAGGCGACCGCCCCGCTCGGGAGCGGGACCGACGTCCAGGTCAGCGACCCGGCCACGAGCTCCAGCACCGAGGTGGCCACCTCCTCGGCCCGGCCGACCAGCACCCTGCGGGTTTCGACCTCCACCGAGGACACGTAGCGGCGCGCCCCGTCGGGCCCCCGGTCAAGCCCCCGCCGCTGTCCGACGGTGACGAGCTCGAGGGCGGGGACCGTGCCGAGCTCCTCCCCGGTGGCCGCGTCGACCACCGAGGCGGCGTGGAACGGCAGGCGGGTGGCCAGGAACCGCTCCCTCCCCTCGTCCCGGCGGATGAAGCACACGTCCTGGCTGTCCGGCTTGGCTGCGGTGCGCAGCCCGAGCAACCCGGCCCGCGCCCGCACCTCGCGCTTGGTCAGCTCCCCGATCGGTAACACCAGGCGAGCGAGCTCACGCTGGCCGAGCATCGAGAGCACGTAGGACTGGTCCTTGTCCGGATCGGCCCCCCGGCGGAGCTCGTGGCTGGATCCGTCACGACCGGGCACCACCCGGGCGTGGTGGCCCGTGGCCAGGGCGTCGAACCCGAGTCGCTCGGCCCGCTCGAGCAGCCGCGCGAACTTGATGTGCCGGTTGCACTCGATGCAGGGGTTCGGGGTCCGGGCCTCGGCGTGGGCCGACACGTAGGGTGCGACGACCGCCGCTTCGAACGCGTCGGTCATGTCGAACACGTAGTGCGGGATCCCGAGCTGCTGGGCGACCCGGCGTGCGTCGTCGACGTCGCCGACCGAGCAGCACCCCGAGTCCGAGGCACCGCCCCACAGCTTGAGCGTGGCCACGCAGATGTGATGCCCCTGCTCGAGGAGCGTCGCCGCCGCCACCGACGAGTCGACGCCGCCCGACATGGCCACCAGCACCCGCACGCCCGCAGTCTGCCATCGGGCTGCGCGGCTCTCGGCCGTTCAGCCCCGCAGCTGGGCCGCTGCGTCGGCCACCCCGTGCGCCGCCCGGGCGACCTCCCCCTCGGTCGTCGTGTGGCCGAGGCTGAACCGGATCCCACTGCGGGCCTCCTCGGATCCGACCCCCATCGCCAGCAACACGTGGCTCGGCTCGACCGCCCCGCTGGCACAGGCGGAGCCCGCCGAGGCGCAGACACCGGCGCGGTCCAGCAGCACGAGCAGCTCCTCCTGCTCGATCCCGAGAAAGCGGAGGTGGCAGAACCCCGGGAGCGTGGCGCTGCGCGCGACGCTCTCGACCACACCGGGAACCGCCGAGCACACGAGGTCGGCGAACCGGTCGCGCAGTCCCGCCACCCGCGCCGCCTCCCCGTCCCGCCGCTCGGCGGCGGCCCGCGCCGCCGCCGCGAAGCCGACGATGCCGGCGACGTCGTGGGTCCCGCTGCGCCGCTCCTGCTCCTGACCGCCGCCGTGCAGCATCGGGGCGAGCCGAAGTGGGGCCCGCACCACGAGCGCCCCCACCCCCTTCGGGCCACCGAGCTTGTGGGCGCTGAGCGACACGAGGTCGCACCCCCCGGCGACGGCGGGCAGGTCGAGGTAGGGGGCGGCCTGCACGGCATCGGTGTGCAGCGCCGCCGCCGGGGCCCGCCGGCGGACGAGGGCGGCCACCTGGTCGAGCGGCTGGAGCGTCCCGACCTCGTTGTTGGCGGCCATCACCGACACGAGAGCAGTCGTGTCGTCGAGCGCGTCGTCGAGCGCGTCGAGGTCCACCCGAGCCGACGCGTCGACCCCGACCTCGCGGACCCGTATCCGGCCCACCCCGAGGACCGCAGCTGCCCCCCGCGACGCCGCCCGGAGCGGGGCCAGCACCGCGGCGTGCTCGACCGACGAGCACACGGCGCTGATCGGGCCATGCCCCTCGGCGCACCTGGCCAGTGTCCCGAAGACGGCGAGGTTGTCGGCCTCCGTCCCCCCCGAGGTGAAGACCACCTCGGACGGCGCGGCGCCGACCGTGGCGGCGACCACCTCGCGCGCTTCTTCGAGGGCCGTCCGCGCGTCGCGGGCCATCGCGTGGGCACCCGAGGCGTTGCCGTAGCGGTCGGCCCCGAAGGGCGCCATCGCCTCGGCCGCCTCCGGGCGGAGTGGCGAGGTGGCCGCGTGATCGAGGTAGCAGAGGCCCCCGGACAGCCCGTTCAAGGGTGACTCACGCGATCCGGACGGCCTTGACGTTGCAGAACTCCTTGATCCCGAGGTCGGAGAGCTCCCGCCCGTACCCGGAGCGCTTGATCCCCCCGAACGGGAGCTCGGGGGTGGAGGCAACCATCGCGTTGACGAAGACCATCCCCGCTTCGATCCCCTCGATGCAGCGCCGCTGCTCCTCGGGGTCGTCGGCCCACACGCTCGCGCCGAGCCCGAACGTCGTCCGGTTCGCCACCCGGATCGCCTCGTCGAGGTCCGTGACCGGCTCGACGACCGCGACCGGCCCGAACACCTCCTCCTCGTACGCGCGCATCTCCGGGGTGACGCCCGTGAGCACGGTCGGAAGGTAGAACCAGCCGTCGCCGGGCGCCGCGTCGCCGCCACAGGCGACCACGGCCCCCTTCGCCCGGGCGTCGTCCACCTGGGCGGCAACCTCGGCTCGCTGGGACTCCGACACAAGCGGGCCCACGTCGGTGTCGGGGGCGAACGGGTCGCCCACCTTGAGCGCCGCCATGGCGTCCACGAAACGGGGCACGAAGGCGTCGGCCACGGCGTCGACGACGACGAACCGCTTCGCGGCGATGCACGACTGCCCGTTGTTCTGCACCCGGGCGGTCACCGCCACCGCGACCGCCCGGTCGACATCGGCCGAGGAGAGCACGAGGAAGGGATCGGAGCCACCCAGCTCGAGGACGCACTTCTTGAGCGATGCGCCGGCGGCCTTGCCCACGCTGCGGCCGGCGCCCTCGCTCCCCGTCAGGGCGACGGCCACCACCCGCTCGTCGGCGATGATCCCGGCCACGTCCTTCGACCCCACGAGCAACGTGGAGAAGACACCGTCGGGGAACCCGGCCCGCCGGAAGACGTCCTCGATCAGGAGTGCCGACTGGGGAACGTTCGAGGCGTGCTTGAGGAGCCCGACGTTGCCGGCCATGAGTGCGGGCGCGGCGAACCGGATCACCTGCCAGAGCGGGAAGTTCCAGGGCATGACCGCGAGCACCGGGCCAAGCGGCTCGAACCGCGTGAACGACGTCCCGGTGTCCGACTCGGCCGGGACTTCGGCCAGCAGCTGCTCGGCCCGCTCCGCGTACCACCGCATGCACATCGCGCACTTGGCCACCTCGCCCTTCGCAGCCGCGAAGGTCTTCCCCATCTCGATGGTGAGGACCCGGGCGAGGTCGGGCTGCTCGGCGTCGTAGAGGTCGGCGGCGGCCCGCATCCAGGCCGCCCGCTCGGCGAAGGTGGTGTGGCGGTAGGTGGCGAAGGCCTCGGTGGCCCGGGCCAGGCGGGCGTCGACCTCGGCCGGCGTGTGCTCGTCGAACTCCGCCTCGACCTTCCCGGTCGCGGGGTTCCGCGTGATGAGGGCCATATCCGTCTCGCTCCCGCCACGGCCTGGGCGCCGGGCCTCAGTCCTTCGGCTTGCGGCGTGGCTTCAGGGCGAACCACCAGATGCTGGCCATGGTCGCGACGACACCGAGGACCGCCGCGATCGGCTTGACGACCTTCCGGGTCCGCTCCGCCATCGCTCCGACCTTACCTGGTCAACCCGTCTCTTCGGCCTTGCGGCCCCGTCTCCACCCCGAGGCCAAGCTGTCCGCGCCGACGAGCCGGCCACTCGCCGGGGAGCGGGACGACGGGACTACGGGACTTTCGCCACACCGTCCCGCTGCGGCGTGCGCCGGGGGTCAGGCCAGCTCGATCCAGACCCGCCCCGCCTCGGTGCCGAGCTCGACCGGCGACCCGGGGCCGTCACCCGGGCCGGGCCGGACGTCGGTGGCCAGCACCTCTCGGGCCAGCTGGTCGACCAGCGGGCCGAGCGCGTCGAGCCCCTCCACGCTCAGCCGGATCCGGTCGGTCACCTCGAGCCCGGCGTCCTTGCGGAGGTCCTGGACCTGACGGATGACGTCGCGGAGCAGCCCGCGCCGGATCAGGTCCTCGTCGAGGTGGAGGTCGAGGGCCACCACCTCCCCGCCCTCGCGGTGCACCGCGTAGCCCTCCTCGCCCCGCACCCGGAGGTCGACCTCCTCGGGGGCGAGCTCCACGTCGCCGTCGGCGAGCCGGACCGTGACCGGCCGGCCGTGCTCGAGGTCGGCGGCCACCGCGGCCGCGTCCATCTCGGCCAGCGCGGCCTTCACCGCCTGGACCCGGGGCCCGAGCCGCGGTCCGAGCAGCTTGAAGTTGGGGAGCAGCCCGTAGGCGATGACGTCCTCGAGTTCGGCCGCCACCTCGACCCGGTCGACGTTGAGCTCGTCGGCCACCACCTCGGCCAGGAGCGCCGGCGCGCCGGCCCGGAGGAAGACGAGGGCACGGGCGAGGGGCTGGCGTACCTTGACCCCCGCGTCGCTGCGTGCGGCGCGCCCGAGCGACGCGAGCCGCCGGGCCTGGGCCATGGCGGCCTCGAGACCCGGGTCGACCAGCGCCGGATCGGACGCCGGCCAGTCGACCAGGTGCACCGACGCGTCCTCGGGAGCGCCGGTCAGCTCGTGCCAGAGCCGGTCGGCCAGGAACGGGCAGAAGGGCGCGAGCAGGAGGACGACGGTCGAGAGCGTCTCGTGCAGGGTGGCGTGGGCAGAAAGGCTGTCGCCCTCGGGCGCGTCCGGGTCGGTGTGCCAGAACCGGCGGCGGCTGCGCCGGACGTACCAGTTCGAGATCTCGTCCACGAGCCGGGCGAAGGCGGTGGCCGCCCGGAACGGGTCGTAGAGGTCGAGCGCCTCGGTGACCTCGGCGGTCGCCGACGACAGACGGGACAGGAGCCAACGGTCGAGCTCGGGCCGCTCGGCCGGCGCCGGCACGCCGGAATCGGCCGGGTCGAAGCCGTTGGCGGCCGCATAGGTGGTGAAGAAGCTGGCCGTGTTCCACAGGGTGAGCAGCGTCTCGCGCATCGCCACATCGATCGCCGCGATCGAGGCCTGGGTGGGCGTCCACGGCGAGCCCTGGCTGAACATCCACCACCGCATCGGGTCGGCGCCCCGGGTGTTGAGCACCTCCCAGGGGTCGAACACATTGCCGAGCGACTTCGAGGCCTTGCGGCCCTGGGCGTCGACGATGTGCCCGAGGCACACCACGTGGCGGTAGGGGGTGGACCCGAACACGAGGGTGTTGACGGCGAGCAGTGTGTAGAACCAGCCCCGCGTCTGGTCGATCGCCTCCGAGATGAAGTCCGCCGGGAACTCGAACCGCTCGGCCGACCCAGCGCGGTACGGGTAGCCGACCTGGGCGGCCGGCATCGAGCCGGAGTCGAACCACGTGTCGATCACGGCCTCGACTCGTCGGGCCGGTTCGGCGCACTCCGGGCACGCGAAGGTGACCTCGTCGACCACCGGGCGGTGGGGGTCGATGTCGGCGAGGTCGCGTCCGGCCAACTCGGAGAGCTCGGCGAGCGAGCCGATGCAGGTGACATGGCCGGACCCGCAGCGCCAGATCGGCAGCGGGGTCCCCCAGAACCGGTCCCGGGACAGCGCCCAGTCCACGTTGTTCGCGAGCCACTCCCCGAAGCGGCCGTCCCGGATGTATCCGGGGTGCCAGTCGATCGTCTGGTTCTGCGAGACGAGGTCGTCCTTGCGGGTCGAGGTGGCCACGTACCAGCTGGGCTTGCCCCAGTAGATGAGCGGAGTGCGGCAGCGCCAGCAGTGGGGGTAGGAGTGCACGTAGGGCAGGCGCCGGAAGAGCAGCCCCGCCGCCTCCAGCGCGTCGTTGATGTCGTGGTTCGCCTCCCTGACCTCGCGCCCGGCCAGCCAGCCCGCCGCGTCGGTGAACCGGCCGTCGGGGCCGACCGGGTTGAGGGTGGGAAGGTCCTGGTCCCGCCCGACCTGGCGGTCGATCTCGCCGAAGGCGGGAGCCATGTGCACGAGCCCGGTGCCCTCGTCGGTGGTGACGAAGTCGGCCGGCACGACCCGCCACCCGTCGCCACCGGGTTCGGTGGCAACGAGATCGAGTGGGCGGGCGTAGTGCAGTCCGACCAAGTCCGCCCCCAGGACCCGTCCGGTGATCCGGGCTCCCTCGCCCATCACCTGCTCCACCAGCGGCTCGGCCACCAGCATCCCGTCGACGACCGCGTAGGTGAGGTCGGGGTGCACGGCCACCCCGCTGTTGGAGACAAGCGTCCAGGGGGTGGTCGTCCACACGAGCAGCGAGGTGGCACCACCCACCCGCGCCGGATCGGCGTCGGTCAGGAGCAGGCGGACGTAGGCCGACTCGTCCTCCTCGTCCCGGTAGACCTCGGGCTGACCGAGCTCGTGGCTGGACAGTCCGGTGCCGCAGCGCGGGCAGTAGGGGACGACCTTGATGTCCTCGTAGAGCAGGCCCTGGTCGAAGAGCTGGCGGAGGTGCCACCACACCGACTCGATGTACTCGGGGTTGAGGGTCCAGTAGGCGTCGTCGAAGTCGAGCCAGTACCCGATCCGGACGGTCAGCTCGCGCCAGTCCTCGACGTAGGAGACCACCGACTCTCGGCACAGCCTGACGAACTCGGCGATGCCGACCTCCTCTTGGATCTGGCGCTTGCCGCTGATGCCGAGACGCTTCTCCACCTCGACCTCGACCGGCAGCCCGTGGGTGTCCCAGCCGGCCCGCCGATCGACCCGGTGCCCGCGCATCGTCCGGAACCGGCAGAACAGGTCCTTGTAGACGCGCGCCCACGCGTGGTGGAGGCCCGGCTTGCCGTTGGCGGTGGGCGGGCCCTCGTAGAAGATCCACGGTGGCGCGCCCTCGCGACTGGCGACCGAACGGGCGAAGACGTCGTGCGCGGCCCACCGGTCGAGCTCCTGCTTCTCGAGGGTTACGAAGTCGACGTCGGTGGGGATGGGTCGAAACACCGGGCTCTCGGGAGGTTCGATCGTCGGGCTGGCTCCCGACACCCGGCCGGGTCGGCCGGGTTGGGCAAGCCTAAAAGAAATGAGTACCGCCCCCGTCACCTCGGGGGGAGCGGTTCAGGGCTCGATCGGCGCCGACCGCATGGCGTCGTCGGGCAGGCTCGTGATCGAGACCGGGTTCCCGTCGGGATCCTCGACGATCGCGTACCGGGCACCCCAGAACGCGTCGATCGGAGCCAGCTGGGCGCGGTAGCCGGCGGCGGTCAGCGTCGCGAACCGCTCGTCGACCGCTTCCCGGGAGTCGACCTCGAAGCCGATCACGCCCAGGCCGCCCCGCCAGCCCGGATCCCACTTGGACGCGAACTGCGAGCTGTCGAGGTCGAGGTCGATCCCACCCGCCATGGTCGCACTGCGATGGTGACCCGTGTAGGGCTCGGCGCTCTCGCCGATCTCCACGCCGAGGAGCCGGTAGAAGGCCACCGACGCCGCCATGTCGGAGACGACGATGTTCAGCTTGGTCAGCTTGACGGGCTCGGTCATGGTGCCTCTCGGTCGAGGGGCGGGGTTCCCGCCGACACGTCTCGCGCCGCCACGAGCCGAGTGTAGAGGTCGTCGTCTGCCTCAGCGAGCGAGCCGAGGACGGCGTCGGCGATCGCGAACGGCGGCCGGTCCCGTTCGGCCGGCTCGGGAACCGCGACGCAGACCATCCGGGCCGCCTTGGCGGCGAGCACCCCGGCGCCGGCGTCCTCCCAGGCGAGGCACCGGGTCGGGTCGGCACCGAGCTTGGCCGCCGCGCCCAGGTACACACCCGGATGGGGTTTGCCGTAGGGCTCCTCCTCGGCCGAGTGGACGACGTCGAAGTGGGGGGCGAGCCCGAAGTGCCCGAGGACCAGGTCGATCAGCCGGTACTCCGAGGAGGACGCCAGACCCAGGACGAGCCCATGACGTTGGCACAGCCCGATCGCCTGGTCGACGCCCGGCAGGAGGTGGCCACGCTCGACCACCAGCTGGCAGACCCGGTCGACCACCTGCACGGCCACGTCGTCGGTGGTTGGCCCGTGCCACGGGAACCGCTCGTGCCAGTAGGCGGTGACCTCGTTGACGAACATGCCCTTGGTCTGCCGGCACTGGTGCGGGTCGATGGGCACCCCCAGCCCCCCGAGTATCTCGACCTCGGCGACCTGCCACAAGGACTCGGAGTCGACGAGCAGCCCGTCCATGTCGAAGATGGACGCGACGAAGCCCGGGTCGGTCATGGAGCCGGGCTCAACGCGGAAGCGGGGTCAGCCGGGGAGGTTGGCCGTGATGGCGTCGACGACCGTGGCGTCCTCGGGCTCGGTGCGCGGCCGGAAGCGGGCGACGACCTCGCCGGATGGGGCCACGAGGAACTTCTCGAAGTTCCACTGGATGTCACCGGCGTTGCCCTCGGCGTCCGACTTCTGGGTTAGCTCGGCGTACAGCGGGTGTCGGTGCTCGCCGTTGACCTCGATCTTCTCGAAGAGCGGGAAGGACACGCCGTAGTTCGTCGAGCAGAACTCGGCGATCTCCTCGGGGCTGCCCGGCTCCTGGCCCATGAACTGGTTGCAGGGGAACCCGAGCACGCTGAAGCCCTTGTCGCCATAGGTCTTCTGCAGCCGCTCGAGGCCGGCGTACTGCGGGGTGAGGCCGCACTTCGAGGCGACGTTCACGAGCAAGAGCGCCTTGCCCTGGTAGGGGGCGAGCGAGGACTCCTCGCCGTCGAGGGTCGCGATGGGGATGTCATAGAGGGTCATGAAGCCGGAGGCTAACGGATGAAGACCCGGGGTCACTCGGCGCACCCCACCGACGGGGTTGGCGGATCGCGCCGGCCGGCGCCGCGAGGCTGTATCTCTCTCTCTCTCTCTCTCTCTCTCTCGCCACCGATGCGGTTCCGCGGCCGCCCGTGCCCCAATACTCCGTCTTGCGTAACTACGCCTTACGTAGTAGTGTGCGGGTCGTGCCCGCAGGCCGACGCTCGCACGGCGATCCGACCCTCCTGATCCTCACCAGCCTGGCCGGCGGCCCCAAGCACGGCCACGCGCTGTCGAAGGACATCGAGACGTTCGCCGGGGTCCGCCTCGGGCCCGGGACCCTGTACGGCGCGATCACCCGCCTCGAGGGGCGCGGGCTCATCGAGCCGGTCGCGAGCACGGACCGGCGTCGCCCCTACCGTCTCACCGGCGCGGGTTCGACCGCGCTGGCCGACGCGGTCGCAGACCTGCACAAAGTCGCCGTCGTCGGCGCGACCCGGCTCGGGCTGTCGCTCGGATCGCCGGCGTGAGCGAGCTCGGTCGACTCCTGCGCTGGTACCCCGAGGTGTGGCGGTCGCGCTACGGAGAGGAGCTCGAGGCGCTGCTCGAGGACGAGCTGGCCGGCCGGCCACCGAGCCGTCGGCTCCGGCTGTCCCTCGCGTTCGCGGGCCTACGCGAGCGCGCCCATGCCGCCGCCATGGTCGGCGGTGAGGCTCCCCCGACCGAGCGCGCCCGGGCGGGGGTGCTCGTGGTCCTCGGCGCGTGGAGCGCGTTCATCCTCGCGGGCGCCAGCTACGAGAAGCTGGCCGAGCACTTTGCCGGGGCTCTTCCCGCGGCCCATCGGTCCGTCCCGCAGTCCGCCTTCGACGTGGTGGTCGGCGCTGCGGTGCTCGCCGGCGTCCTGTCGGTCCTCGGGGTCGCGCTGAGCGGGCCGGCCTTCGCCCGCTCGCTCCGCTCCGGCGCCTGGCCGGCGCTTCGCCGCCATGTCGTGCGGGCGGGGGCGGTCACAGCGCTCGCGCTCGCCGGGGTCGCGGCACTCGTCCCGTGGGCCCATGGCCTCACCTCGGCACAACGCAACGGCGGCGACGCATCCTATGGCGCCGCGTTCCTCACCGTCGCCGCCTGCGGCGCGGTCGGGCTCGCCCTCTGGTCCCGGGCCGCGATGGCGGCCTACCGGCGGCTCACACTCCATCGACGGACCGCGGTGGTCGTCTCGGCACTGGCGGTCGGCGTGGCGGCGGCCATGATGGCGGCGACGGTGAACACGGCGATCTGGTGGGGCCAGGTCGCGCTGCACGCGCCGTGGTTCCTGCACGGCACTGCGAGCGGGACACCCGGCTCGGCGCTCGACCCGCAGCTCGCCCTGACCGCCGTGGTGATGCTGCTTGCGGTGGTGGCGAGCCTGTACGGGGTCGTGCGGATCGGCCGCAGCTGGGTCGACCTGCGGCGTTCGACCGGCTGAGTCCCGGCACTGGCGCGGCGACGCCGGGTCGGCCAGTCTCGGGACGAGGAACGTCCGAGGAGGTGGGTCGATGCATGCCATCGTGATCGTGGACGGCGAGCTCCGCTGGGAGCCACAGCCGGATCCCACCCCCGGCGACACGGAGCTCCTGGTGGCGGTGCGGGCGGCCGGGCTCAACGGGGCCGACATGGCCCAGCGACGCGGGATGTACCCGGCGCCGGCGGGCTCCCCCGCCAACGTGCCCGGGCTCGAGATGGCCGGCGAGGTCGTCGCCGTCGGCCGCCAGGTCAGCCGGTTCGCGCCGGGCGACCGGGTGATGGCCATCGTGGGCGGCGGCGGGCAGGCCGAGCACGCGGTCGTGGACGAGACCCATGCGCTCCCGGTGCCCGATGGGATGTCGTGGCCCGAGGCGGGCGGGTTCCCCGAGACGTTCTGCACGGCGTTCGACGCGCTCTTCACCCAGTGCGGCCTCGGCTCCGGGGAGCGCCTGCTCGTGACCGGAGCCGCGGGCGGGGTGGGCACCGCGGCGGTGCAGCTCGGCAGGGCGGCGGGGGCCGTCGTGGTCGCCTCGGCTCGGGACCCCGGGCGCCGCGACGAGCTTGGCGGTCTCGGTGCCGCTGCGGCCATCGACCCGGCCGAGGTCCCCCACCACGGTCCCTACGACGTGGTGCTCGAGCTCGTCGGGGCGGCCAGCTTCCCCGCCGCGCTCGGTGCCCTCGCCGTCGGCGGCCGCATGGTGGTCATCGGCATCGGGAGCGGCGGCGAGGTGCCGCTCCAGCTCGGAGTGCTCATGGGCAAGCGGGCCCGCCTCTCCGGCTCGACGCTCCGGGCCCGCGACCGGGTCGCCAAAGCGGCGGTGGTGGACGGGGTCCGCCGCCACGTGCTCCCCCACCTCGCGTCGGGCGCGATCCGGGTGCCCGTCTGCGCGACCTTCGCGTTCTCCGAGGCCACCCGCGCCTACGAACGCTTCGAGGCGGGGGGCAAGCTCGGCAAGGTGGTCCTGGTCGGCGGCTGAGCCCGAGGTGGCCCGGCTCTCGACGGTCACCTCGGGGAGCGGCTTACGCCGTCTCCCCGAGGCGCCGCCCGAGGAACCCCCGATCCCAAGTCCGGCACCCGCGGGCAGTGCCCGCCGCCGGAGCGCCCGCAACCTACCCCGCCGTCACCCCGACGACAATCGTTTTCTTGGGTTCCTGTTCACCAGGGATCGACGGTGGGGCGCTTCTTGCCGGCCCGCGGTGAGGGCGGGGGCGCGGCGGCCAGCATGGCGGCCAGGCGCTCCCTCGTCTCGGCCGGATCGATCACGTCGTCGACCTCGAAGTAGGTGGCCACATTGAGCGCCTTTCCCACCGTGTAGGAACGGGCCACCATCGACTCGTACAGCGCCTCGCGCTCGGCCGGGTCCTCGACCGCCTCGAGCTCGCGCCGGTAGCCGAGCCGCACCGCCCCCTCGAGCCCCATCCCCCCGAACTCGCCGGTCGGCCAGGACCCGATCCACAGCGGCGCCCGGAAGCTGCCGCCCGCCATCGCCTGGGCCCCGAGCCCGTAGCCCTTGCGCAGCACGACCGTGCAGAACGGCACGGTGACGCTCGCCCCGGTCACGAACAGCCGGCCGGCGTGGCGGACGAGGGCGGCCTCCTCGGCCTCCGGGCCGACCATGAACCCCGGCGTGTCACACAGCGAGACCACCGGCAGGTCGTGGGCGTCACAGAGCTGCAGGAACCGGGCCGCCTTGTTGGCGGCCGGCGCGTCGATGGCGCCGGCGAGGTGCATCGGGTTGTTGGCCACGATCCCGACCGGCCGGCCCTCGAGCCGGGCCAGCGCGGTGACCATGGCCAGCCCGTACTGCGGACGAAGCTCGAGGACCGATCCGGTGTCGGCCAGCACCTCGATCACCCGGTGGACGTCGTAGACGCGGCGCCGGTCCTCGGGCACGCAGTCGCGCAGCGCGCGCTGGTCCGCACACTCCCACGCCGAGAGCGGGCCCTGGAAGTAGGACAGGTAGGCCTTGGCCACCGCGACCGCCTCGGCGTCGTCGGCCACCGCGACGTCGACCACGCCGTTTGGGACCTGCACCGACATCGGCCCGATCGCCTCGGGCGGGAAGACCCCGAGGCCCCCGCCCTCGATCATCGCCGGGCCGCCCATGCCGAGGTTGGTGTCGGCGGTCGCGATGACGACGTCGCAGCAGCCGAGCAGCGCCGCGTTGCCGGCGAAGCACCGGCCCCCCACAACCCCCACCATCGGCACCAGCCCGCTCAGCCGGGCGAACAGGGCGAAGGCCTCGGTGTCGAGGCCGGTGACGCCCGCCCCGTCGGTGTCCCCTGGGCGGCCCCCGCCGCCCTCGGCGAAAAGCACGAGCGGGAGGCGCAGCCGCTCGATCACGTCGAACAGCCGGTCCTTCTTCCGGTGGTTCATGTGGCCCTGGGTCCCGGCCAACACCGTGTAGTCGTAGGAGAGCACCGCGCAGCGGGACCGCTCGGTTCCGACCAGGTCCCCGTTCACCCGGGCGATCCCGCCGACCAGGCCGTCGCCGGGCGTGCGGTCGATGAGCTCGTCCACCGGGCGCCGGCGCCGTTGCGCGGCCACCACCAGCGCGCCGTACTCGACGAGCGAGCCTTCGTCGCAGAGGTCGGCCAGGTTCTCGCGGGTGCTGCGGTGCCCGGTCGCGTGCCGGCGCGCCATCGCCTCGGGCCGGCGCTCGTCGAGCAGCTTCTCGCGCCGCCCGAACAGCTCGGCGAGCTCGGGACGCACGCCGCCGGACGAGGATGCCGCGGCCGCGATGGCCGGCGCGACCACCTCGCCGGGCTCGATCACCACGAGCGGGCCGCCCTTCTCGACGGTGTCCCCCGCCTCCCGCGCCACCTCCCGGACGGTGCCGCCGGTCTCGGCGACCACGACGTGCTCCATCTTCATCGACTCGAGCACGGCCACGGTCTGACCGGGGGCGACCAGGTCGCCCACGGCGACCGCCATCGACACCACGGTCGCCTGGAGCGGTGCCGTCGTGGTGACCGTCGCGGGTGCGGCCACCTCAGACCACCGCGCAGAGCCCGCCGTCGAGGTTGATGGCCGTCCCGCTCACGTACCCCGACCGGGGCGACAGGAGGAACGACACGAGGTCGGCGAACTCCTCGGCCCGGCCGACCCTCCCGAGCGGGATGCCCGCGCCCCGGGCCATCTCGTCGTAGACCTGGGCCACCGGAACGCCGCGGACCTCGGCCATGCGGTCCCACTGGCCGCTCTCGATCAGGCCGATGAGCACCGCATTGACCCGCACGTTGCGGGGTCCCGCCTCCTTGGAGAGGGCCTTTGTCATGGCCATGCCGGCCGCCCGCGACACTGACGACGGCATGGAGCCCGCACCCGGCGTCTTCCCGCCGATGGCGAGGACGTTCACGATGGCACCACCGTGCTCGGCCAGCTGGGCCATGGTGAGGC
>Ga0116214_1000228_pt1 | contig 23047 bp, 22 predicted proteins | sample Sb_taG_FD_88964 | JGI IMG/M metagenome (GOLD analysis project Ga0116214, IMG submission 88964) | Peat soil microbial communities from Weissenstadt, Germany - Sb_50d_1_NS metaG | ecosystem: Environmental > Terrestrial > Soil > Wetlands > Peat | place: Germany: Weissenstadt | collected 2010-09-21
CGGGCCAGGACCGGCCCGCCGGCCAGTACCTCGCGGGCTGGAGCAGGGACTTCCTCACCGTCGTGGCCGCATCCGCCGGTTCTCCGGGCGCCCCGCCGCGCACCGCGAACCTGAGGCCCTAGCAGCAGCACGGACCGGACGCTGCCGATAGCGTAGAGAGGTCACGTCCACTCCCGGAGGAACCCATGACTGTGGGTGACCAGGTGCCCGAGCCGGCTCAGGCAGTGCGTCAGGCGGCGCTGGCCGCCGGCTGGTCACACCGGCACCGCGACGTGTCCGGCGGCTGGCTGCGGCCGACGGTGTTCGGCGCGGTGGACGGCCTGGTGACGAACGCCTCGATAATTGCCGGGCTGGGCGGGGCCAGGGTGTCGGCGCACAACGTGATCCTGACCGGCGTGGCCGCGCTGACCGCGGGGGCGTTCTCCATGGGCACCGGGGAATACATCTCGGTGACCAACCAGAACGAGCTTGTGCAGGCCGAGGTCGCCACCGAGCGCCGGATGCACGCCCGGTTCCCGGCCGCCGAGCAGGCCGAGCTGGCCGACACGTTCCGCGGCTACGGGGCCGACCCAGACACAGCGGCCAGGATGGCCGCCGCGGTGTCCCGGGATCCGGATACCGCGCTGCGGGTGCACACCCGGGAGGAACTCGGCGTCGACCCGTTCGAGCTGCCCTCCGCCGTGGCGGCCGGCCTCTCGTCGCTGATCGCGTTTTCCGCCGGGGCGCTCATCCCGCTGCTCCCGTACCTGGCGGGGCTCAATTCCCTGGTAGCGGCCCTCGCCATCACCGCGGTGGCGCTGCTGGCGGGCGGCATGGTCGTGGGGCGGCTCACCGGCCGCCCGGTATTCCGGTCCGGCCTGCGTCAGCTCGCCCTCGGGGCCCTGGCCGTCGCGGTGACGTATACCGTCGGCAGCCTCATCGTCGGCCACGCCGGTTAACCCGAGCGCCCTGGGCCCCCTGAGCCGTTCGAAAGCCATCGAGCGCGCATCGCCGATGAGTTCGTCGAGTTCGTCCACTACCAGCTGCAGCCGGCCCGCCGCCGGCCCGTCCGCCACGCCGGCGGCGGACTGGATTTCCAGGCCGATACCGAACAGCCGGTGCACCACCAGGGCGAGCACGTCCAGCACGTCGTCCGAGCCCTGCGGGGGCAGGCCGCCGACCTCGGCCACGCACACCACCAGCTGCCCGGCCGAGCCGGGCCGCCACCACCAGCGGCTCGTCCGTTCCGGTTCCGGGCCGGCCAGCCGGACCTCCGCCGACCCGGCCTGGCCGGTGTGGGCGGCCGCTCGAAGCCGAGCCTCGAACGCCCTGCGGTCCGCCGGTGCCAGCAGGCCGGGCCAGCCGTCACCGCGCGCGGTCTCGGGGGCTCCCGCGGTCAGGGCGGCCCAGGCCTGATTCGCCTTCACCGCCGTGCCGTCATCGGCCAGGATCAAGGTGGCCAGCGGCAGCTGGTCCAGCCGGATTGCCGAGTCGAGCGAGCCGCGACGGTCCGAGTCGAGCGAGGCGGGCCAGTCCGCGTCGCCCTGGTGCCATCGGCTGTCTGCGGCCACTATCGCCCCCTCGCGCCTGGGCAGAGGTGTGTGCCTCACCAGCCATCCGGATGAGCCGGGAAGCAGGCCGCCAGGGACTGGGGCAGCGATACCCCTTATCAGAGCCCCGCGTCTCTTGTCCTGTCAAGGGGTCGCCCCCTCTCCGCGCCGGCGGTTTACCCGAAGTGTGTCTGGCCGGTGACGACCTGCGTCGCGATCTCGGCCACCGGTGCGCCCTCGGCGTACGCGCGCATCGCGAGCAGGTCCTGCGCGTCCTCGATGCTGCAGTCACACTGCACGGACACCATGCCGGCCGCCTGGTGCACGACCGCCAGGTAGCCCGCGCCCTCGAACAGCGACCGGCCGAGGGGGTCCTCATCCGGCCGCGGCAGGTCGGCCAGCTGCAGCAGCAGCCCGGTGAACGCGTCGGCCATCCGGCCGGCGGCGAGGCCGGCCTCGTCGCCCATGTCCGGTTCCCGGCCGAGCGCGCACAGCGCACCGATCTGCGCGCCGGGCAGCCTCAGCGGCGCCGCGGCCACCGCGTGCACGCCCAGCTCGGTGACGGCCGCGCCGTACCGGGGCCAGCGGTCCGCCAGCGCGGTGCCGGCCGCCGTGACCGGCGCGCCGCACCGCGCGGCTTCCAGCGTGGGGCCCTCGGCCATGACGAGTTCCAGGTCGTGGGCGGCCTGGGCGGTACGGTCGGATGCCCCCACCACGGCCGCGCCGCGCTGCTGGCCGTGCAGGATGGCCAGCGCGCTCGACGCGCCCAGCGCGCTGGCGATGGCGGCCATGAACGCGGGGCGCAGTGCCCCTTCCGGGCCGTCGGCGCATCGGTCCAGCCTGGCCGCGAGCAGGCCGTGCAGCTGCGCCGACGCTAGGTGGCGTTCTTCCATCCGGCGGTGCAGGGCCCCCAGCCTGGCGTGCAGCGGGCGCAGCGACTCCGGTCCCCGCAGGGCCTGAGCGTCGTGTTCGGCCGCCAGCTCGGCCGAGCGGGCGGCGCGTGACCGCTCCAGATCAGCTCGCTGCCGCCGCTGCCTCCGCCACTCAGCCTCCTTGTGCTGCACGCATTCCAGCGTACGCCGGCCGCCGCCACGTGACGGCCCGAGCGCCCGGGAGCTACTCTCCGCCCCGGGAGCGAGTTAGCCTAGCCTCATGCACCGCCCCGCCGAACCAGCAGAGCCAGCCGAGCTAGCCGAACCAGCAGAGCGAGTCTGACCCGTGGACAACCGTGAGCTCTGGCTCGGTGCGACCATGGTGGAGCTGGCCGAGGCGCTCGACGCCGAGCACGCCGAGGCCGAGTACGAACTTCGCCTCGCCGCGCGCCTGGCCCAGCTGTTCGCGCCCGCCGAGACGGCGCTGCTCATCGCCGATGACACCGGCCGGCTGACCGTCGCCGCGGCCAGCAGCGAACGGGCCCGCGACCTGGCCGGGCAGGAGGCGCGCTCGGGTGAGGGCCCGTCGGCCTCCTGCTACCCGGCCGGGCCGGCCGTGCTCAACCAGGCCATCCTCGCCCGGAGCGCGCTCGGCGGGCGCTGGCCGCGGTACGCGGCGGCCGCCCGCGCGGCCGGCTTCGGGACGGTCTCGGCGCTGCCCATGCGGCGCCACGACCAGGCCGTCGGCGTGATCGTCGTGCTCGGGACCCGCGACTACTGGCTCCCGGCCGCGGAATGGCGCCTGGCCGAGGTCCTGGCCAAGGCGGCGGCCTTCGCCATCTCCCGGCAGCGCGAGCATCTGGACGCCGAACGGACCGCCCGGCAGCTGCAGGGAGCGCTGGACAGCCGGGTCGTCATCGAGCAGGCCAAGGGCGCCGTCGCCGCGCGGCTCGGCATCACCCCGGAAGCGGCGTTCGAGCTGCTGCGCGGCTACGCCCGCCAGGCCAGCCGCCCGCTGGCCGAGGTGGTGGGCGAGGCCGTCCGCGGCGAGCTGCCCGCTCACCGCCAGCTGGATCCGCGCGCGGCCGCCGGGGGCCGCGCCGCCGCGCGCTAGCGCCGGCGTCACTCCTGGTAGAGCTCTTCCATCAGCAGCACCGCTCCCTCGCCGTCGCCGGTGCTCTTCAGCGGCGAGCAGGCCACCGTGCAGGTGATGGTCCGGCCGATGCGGTTGACGGCCGCCAGCTGGATCGGCCCGGCCCGCCGCCCGGAGGTCAGGCACTGATGAACCAGATCGCGGACCTCCGCGGTCGGCAGCCCGAAGACGAGGTTGAAGAAGGGCTGCTGGCGCACCTCGTCGGCGCGCAGCCCCCACAGCTCCTCGGCCCCCTTGTTCCAGCTCCTGACCAGCAGGTCTGAATCGAGGACCACGACGCCCGCGGCCACGCTGGACAGCACGCCCTCGAGGAACGTCCGTGCCTCGTCCAGCTCGTGCGTACGCACCCGCATCTCCTCATTCATCGTCTCCAGCTCCTCGTTGCCGGACTGGAGTTCCTCGTTGGTGGTCTCCAGCTCCTCGTTGGTCGACTGGAGTTCCTCGTTGGTGGTCTCGAGCTCCTCGATGCTGGACTGGAGTTCCTCGTTGGTGGTCTCCAGCTCCTCGTTGGTCGACTGGAGTTCCTCGTGCGCCGTGTCCAGGTCCTCGCGGTTGCGCTTGACCTCGATCTGCAGCCGGGTGGTGACCGAGGTGTCGATGAACATCAGCAGGACCCCGGACCTGAGCCCGTCGCTGCCCCACAGCGGCTGGATCTGGATGTCCAGGTGCTGCACCTCGTCCGGCCCCAGCTGCCGCTCGACGGAGTTCACCCGGACCACCCGGTGCTCGGCGTAGGCCCGCTCGATCAGCGAGCGCAGCTCGACCGGCCGGTAGGAGATCTCCAGGTCGTGGAACGGGCGGCCGATATTGCGCGCCGTCATCCCGAACATGTTCCGCATCTGCGCGTTGATCAGGACCACCGTCCCCTCGGTGTCGACGCCGATGACCGCGAACGGGGCCGATTCCAGGGCGAGATCCTTGAGCTGGCGTTTCCTGCTGGCCTCGCGCATCTCCGGCTTTCCGGCTACGTCGAGCCGTATCGGCGCCGTTTGGTATCTGGGCACGGACGCGCCGGGCCGCCGGCGGAACATCCGCTGCCGCATGCTGACGACTTCAAATCGCTCACCGTCCCCAAGCAGCATCTCCGCCTTGCCGAGGAACAGATAGCCGCCCTCGCGCAGGGCGAAGTGGAACCTGTCGAGGACCTGCGCCTGCGTCTCGACGTTGAAGTACATCAGCGTGTTGCGGCAGAGCAGCAGGTCGAGCCGGGAGATCGGGGCGTCGCGGGTGATGTCGTGCCGGCCGAAGATGACCCGGCGCCGCAGGTCCGGCCGGAACGCGAACTGGCTGCCGGTCTGCTCGAAGTACTTGTCACGCAACTCCGGCGGCATCGAATCCAGGTTCTTCGAGGGGTAGACGCCCATCCTGGCGTCACGCAGCGCGTCGTTGTCGACGTCGGTGCCGTAGATCTTGACCCTTTTCGCGGTTTCGTCGACCCCGAGCGCCTCGGTGAACGCTATGGCCAGCGAGTACGCCTCCTCACCGGTGGCGCAGCCGGCGCTCCACACCCGGATCTCGCGGGCCGGCTCGGCTAGCGCGAGCAGATCCGGCATGACCTCCCGCTGCAGGTAGGTCCAGGTCTCGGCGTCGCGGAAGAAGCCGGTGACGTTGATCAGGATGGTGTTGAACAGATGCCCGAATTCCTCGGCACTGCTTTCCAGCAGGTCCCGGTAATCCACGTAGTCCGGCGTCCCCACCTCCTGCATCCGCTTGCGGATGCGCCGGACCAGGGATGAGCGCTTGTACCCGGTGAAATCGAAGCCGCGCGCGTCGCGGATGAAGACCAGCAGATCTTCGAGGGTGCTGTCCACTTCCTCAGGCCCGCCCGGCTGCGTCATGACAGCCTCGCCTCCACCAGCCCGCAGATCACGGCGGCTATCTCGTCCAGCGGCAGGATGAAGTCCACGGCCCCGGTCGCGATGACGGCCTCCGGCATGCCCTTGAACTGGGCGAGGTCCGGGTCCTCCGCGATGACGGTTCCGCCCCGTGACTTGATGGCCGACGCGCCCATCGCGCCGTCGCTGCCCGTCCCGGTCAGCACGCAGGCGATGGCCCTCGGCCCGTAGGCCCCGGCCACCGACTCGAAGAGCAGGTCGGCCGAGGGACGCACGAAATGGACGAGCTCGCTGCTGGAAAGCACCAGGACTCCCTCCGCTTCGACCAGGAGGTGATGATTCGGCGGGGCCACATAGATCGTGCCCGGCTCGACCCGCACGCCGTCCTGGGCCAGGACGACCGACACCTTGGCGCGGCGCCCGAGCACCTCGGCGATGATGGTCTTGTGCCGCGGGTCGAGATGCTGGACCACCACCACCGGAACCGGGAATCCGGCCGGCAGGCCGCCCAGCACGCGCCCCAGCGCCGTGATGCCACCCGCGGACGCCGCGATGGCCACGATGCCATACGGTTCGGCCGGATCGGCGCTGCCTGATCCGGGGCCGCTCGCGGCGGCGTCGTCAGGGGTCGGGCGTACAGCCACACGGCAAGCGTAGCGGTCAGCGTCGAGCCGTGTAGCTTTCGCGACAATGTGTCACATCATGAGGAGTCAGCCTGGTGATCCCGGCTGGCGACCATCTCATCCTGCGCGGCCCGGGCTCGCCGGAGCCGGTCCTCCGCGGCGAGCAGCGCCGCGTGGGCACGCCGGACGGCTTGCTCCGCGTAAGCACTCGCCGCGGCGCACCGGGCCCTGGTCTCGGCCAGCTTCCGCGCCGCCGCCACGCTCGCGGTGTCCTTATCGTTACCCATAGTCAGGACACTAGGTGCCGCCCTCATGGCCGTGGCATTGGCATGCGTCCCGTCCGCGCCGCCAAAGGTCCTTTTTATGCCGAACGGTTCGTGGTCCACGCCCCCGCGTACCCTTCAACGTAGACCAGTCGAGGAGCTGCCGGTGTCCGTTTCGCAGATCCAGGCGCGGGTCCGGCCGCGGCTGTGTTCCTCCTCGTTCGCCCTGGCCGGGATAACCGCCCTGATCCTGTGGGTGGCGGTCGCCGACCTGCTCAGGCAGGGCCGGCTGGCGACCGTGCTGTCGGCCGGCCGGGGCGAGCTCGCCGCTCCGCTGCTCGTGGCGCTGGTGGTCGCGACCGGGATCTGCGAGCGGATCTGGCCGGCCGAGCGCCGTCCGCTCCTGGCCCGCTGTCACGTCCAGGACGCCTGCTTCCTGGCCCTGCACGCCGTCGTGGTGATCCCGCTGATGACGCTGCTCAGCGTCGGGGCGGCCACGCTGATCGGTGATCACGCCCGCTGGATCGAGCTGCGCTCGACCGCGAACTGGCCGGGCTGGCTGCTCGTCCCCCTCACGATCGTGGCCATGGACGCCGCCAACTGGCTGGCCCACTACGCCGACCACCGGCTCGGCGCCCTGTGGCGGTTCCACGCCCTGCATCACAGCCAGGAGGAGCTGAGCGTCCTGACCTCCTTCCGGGCGCACCCGCTCATGCACACCACCGGGTTCCTCCTGGCCACGATCCCGGTCGTGGCCCTGATGCCGGCCCGCCCGATCGCCCCGGTGCTGATCACCGTCTACGTCTGCATCGGCACGCTCCAGCACGCCAACCTCCGCTGGACGTTCGGCCCGGTAGGCCGGGTGATCGTGAGCCCGGCCTACCACCGGCTGCACCACGCCCGGGAGACCCAGCACGTCAACCTCGGCGTCGTGCTGACCATCTGGGACGTCCTGGCCGGCCGGGCCGTGTTCCCCGCACGCGGCGGCGCGGTAGGACGCACCGGCCTGGACGGCCGGCCGGTCCCGGTCGAGCAGGCCGACTCCGCCGGGCCGGCCCTGCTGCTGCTGACAGAGCAGCTCCTCGAGCCCTTCCGAGGCTAGCTCCGGGTGAACTCCCGGGGCGTCCCGGCCGACCGCCGGTAGCCCACCCGCCGCCCCGCCCCCGGATCCGCCGTCTCGGCAGCACCCACGCTCAGCCCTCCTCGCCCGAGTCAGCCCTCCTCGCCCGAGTCAGCCCTCCTCGCCCGAGTCAGCCCATCAAGCACAGCCGCCTCACCATTCCCATTTTTCGCACATAATCACTAGCCCGGCATGATTTACGCGGAAGATATGGCTTATACGGAGGATTTGGGCAACAATAGAGGCTGTCGCACAACTTCCGGGCGAGCTTTGTCAAGTCGGACATTCGGTTATATATCGCCCCCGATCGGAGCGCTTGATCCGGACATAGATTCACATTCCGGGCGTGAATCGGGGGCTTGACACCGAGGACCGCAGAGCTATACGACAGTCTCTATAGCTGCCCGGATCTTCCGCGTGAGCCGGATCTTCCACGCAAATGGGACGCCGGTGCACTCCTGGGGGCTGCGCGACGACGGCCGCGCACGGGCGTCGCGGTGGCGGCAGCACATACGACCCTGCGGCACCCCACCCCGCAGACGGGGCCGGGGGGACACGCACCACCTTCGAACGCTCCCGCGACCGGGCGGGTGGCGCTAGCGATGGGACTCATCCAAGCTGCGCACGGCAGGCTGGCTGGGTTAAGATACATCGCGTTCGCAGCATTCAGCCTGAAGGGAGCGCCATGGACGCGACGAACGGGGGACCGGCGGCGGAACCGGGCCGCAGTCCGGCGGTGCTGGCTTCGGATCAGGAGCGGGACGCGGTGGTGCAGCGGGTCCAGCAGGCGTTCGCCGAGGGACGGCTGGACGACGCCGAGTTCGACGAGCGGATGCGGGCGGCGCTGACCGCGCGCACGCACGCGGACCTCGACGTGCTGCTTACCGACCTGCCCGCCGAGACGCCGGCGCCCGGCCCGGCGACCGCAACCGCCGGGCGATCGCCGGGGCGGGCCGCGATCGCGCTGAAGAGCTCGGTGCGGCGAGGCGGGCGGTGGCGGGTTCCCGAGCGTTACACAACGGTCGTCTACAAGGGCGGCGGCTGGCTGGACCTGCGGGCCGCCGAGCTCAGCGGCCCGGTCACCACGTTTCTCGCGGTGGCCTACAAGTCCCGTGTGACGATCCTGGTGCCGCCCAGCGTGCGGGTCGAGATGACCGGCTTCGGCGTGACCCAGGGCGCGGACGAGGAGGACCCCGGCTACCGGCTGCCGGCAGACGCACCGGTTATCCACGTGCGTGGCATCGCATACAAGGGCACGGTGGAGATCACTACCCGGCCGCCCGAGCGTGCTGCCCTGGGCCAGTAGCCGACCGGATCAGCAGAGCCAGGGACCGGCCTGGCGGCACCTGATGTCGTGCGGCGGCTCGTAGAACGTCGCGTCCCAGAGCTGGGCGTGGCAGGTCTGGCAGGACACCAGCAGGTGCCCCATGCCCCGGCCGCGCTCCGCTCCTTCCTGCGCCGCCGCGCAGATGCAGGGTTTCCAGCCGACCCGGGCCTGGCCCGGCCACAACGGGTGGCCGAACGGGCAGTGCTGCGGTTTGTGCTCGAACAGGGACACCGGCATAAAGATGATCATGCCATTATCCCTGGTGCTGGCGCTAGTTCGAAGGAAAAATCTAACTCCGGCGCGGGGAGTGGCGGCCTCGGCCCGTGGGGCGGGCGCCAGGAGGCGGCTGGGGCGGGCGGGCTGCTGTTACGTCGGGGCGGGGTGGTTCGTCACTGCGGTGAGGGATAGCCGGAGGGAGAATGCAGGATGGCCGATCAGCAGTTGCTGGCCCAGCGGTTCGAGGAACAGCGCGGGCGCCTGCGCGCGGTGGCGTACCGGATGCTCGGCTCGCTGGCCGAGGCGGATGACGCCGTCCAGGAGGCCTGGCTGCGGCTAAGCCGCGCCGACACCGACGACGTGGCGAACCTGGCCGCCTGGCTGACCACGGTCACCGGCCGGATCTGCCTGGACATGCTCCGCTCGCGCACGGCCCGGCGGGAGGAGTCGCTGGAGGTACGCCTGCCCGACCCGGTCATCAGCGGCGAGGACGACAGCGATCCCGAGCACGAGGCGCTGACCGCGGACGCAGTGGGGCTAGCGCTGCTGGTGGTGCTGGAGACGCTGAATCCGGCCGAACGGCTGGCATTCGTGCTGCACGACCTGTTCGGGGTGCCGTTCACCGAGATCGGCCCTATCGTGGGCCGCACGCCGGATGCGGCCAAGATGCTGGCCAGCCGGGCCCGCCGCCGGGTCCGGTCGGGGGCCGTCGAGCCGGACACCGATCCGCGCCGCCAGCGGGAGGTCGTCGACGCGTTCCTGGCTGCCGCGCGAGCCGGGGACTTCGGCGCGCTGGTGGAACTGCTGGATCCGGATGTCGTCCTGCGGGCCGACTTCGGCGCCGCCGCGCCGTCCGGCTTCGCGCCGCTGATCCGGGGCGCAGACCAGGTGGCCGGCCGGGCGCAGCTGTTCTCCCGGTCCGGCGTGTCCTCGCGGCACGCGCTGGTCAACGGGGCGGCGGGCGTGCTCAGTTGGCGGGACGGCAGGCTGACCGCGGTGCTCGGGTTCACGGTCGCGCACGGCAAGATCGTCGCGATCGACGTGCTGGCCGACCCGGAGCGGCTGAGCCGGCTCGAGGGCGTGGCAGGATAGGCGGCGTGACATGGAAAGCCCCCGACGTGGAGCGGCCGGGAGGGCCGCAGACCGGCCCGGAGCGCCCGTTGCTGCAGGCGGTCCTGGACTGGCACCGGGCCACGCTGCTGTACAAGTGCGCTGGCCTGACCGGTGAGCAGCTCGCCGAGCGGACCGTGCCGCCGTCGGGCCTGTCCCTGCTCGGGCTGGTGCGCCACATGACCAAGGTGGAGCGCACCTGGTTCCGGCAGCGCTTCGCGGGCGAGCCGGTCGACAACCCGTTCGGGGACGACAAGAGCGCCGATTTCGAGCGGACCGATCCGGCCCGGGCCGCCGCCGATTACGCCCGGCTGACCGAGGAGTTCAAGCTGGCCGACGCGGCCGTGGCCCACGCGTCGCTGGACGAGGAGTTCATCCACGACGGTGAGCCCATGTCGCTGCGGCTGATCTACCTGCACATGATCGAGGAGTACGCCCGCCACCTGGGCCACGCCGACCTGCTGCGCGAGCGCATCGACGGCGCCACTGGCGAGTAGCCGCGGGTCCCCAAAAGGGACGCGCGGGAGCCCCGCCGCGCCGCGAGGCGGACCGGGAAATCTGCCGGGCGTCAGGCGTCGGCCGCCGGCGGACGTCCCATGTAGACGGCGCGGGGGCGCAGCGGCCCGGGCCCAGCGTAGGCCTCCAGGGCGTGGGCGATCCAGCCCGCGGTACGCGCCACGGCGAAGATCGCCTCGCCGGAGCCCCTGATCATGCCGGCCACCCGGGCCAGGGTGGCGATAGCCAAGTCGATGTTCGGCTCGGGCAGGGACTTCCGCCTGACCTCGGCCAGGACGGCCTCGGCCACGGCGAGCTGCCCGGACTTCGGCGCGGCGCGGCGCACCAGGTCGAACAGCAGGACGGCGCGCGGATCACCGGTCCGGTACACGAAGTGGCCGAATCCGGGCACCTTCTCCCCCCGGCGCAGCAGTTCGCCCACTACCCGTGGAACGTCGTCCGGGCCGCTGGCCGCGGCCAGCAGCGTCTCCACGCCGAGGGACGCCCCGCCGTGCAGCGCGCCGCTCATCGCCCCCATTCCGGTCTCGACCACCGCGTACGGGTCGGCCCGCACCGACGCGGCGACCCGGACGGCCAGGGTGGATGCTGCGAGCTCGTGGTCGGCCAGCAGGACCAGCGCGGCAGACAGGGCGCGCCGCAGGGCGGGGCTGGGCCGCCGCTCACACAGCCGCGACCACAGCCGGTCCGCGATCGGGTAATCCGCGATCGGGTAATCCGCGATCGGGTAATCCGCGATCGGGTAATCCGTCCTCGGGTAATCCGTCCTCGGGTAATCCGTCCTCGGGTAATCCGTGCTCGGGTAATCCGTGTTCGGGTAATCCGTGCTCGGGTAGTCCGTGCTCGGGTAGTCCGAGATCGGATAATCCGGGGCGGCGGGGGCGGCGGGGGCGGCGGGAGGGAGGCAGTCCACGAGGCCGGCGATGATGCTCCGGCCGGCCGCGAGCACCGCGGCCGGGTCCAGCTGCAGCCGCAGCGGATCGGTGGTCGCCATGGCCGGCACGATCACCTGGAACCGCTCGAGCGGCAGCGTCCCGGTGGGCAGCGCGGTCTGCGCGCCCCGGCCCGCGGCCAGGGCGGCGGGTGTCGCCCGCCACGGCACCGATCCGGGTGGCCGGGCGGACCGCGCGCCGCGGCTAGCCGGGAGCTCACCGGTCCAGAGCAGTTCGGCGACGTCCTCGAAGGTGCGGCTGGCCGCGAGGCGGATGGCGTCGAGGCCGCGGTAGAAGAGCCGGTCGCCGGTGATCTCGGTGATGGCCGACTCGACGGTGATGTCCGCGGCTCCGGCCGGACGCCGGGGGCGGCCACGCCGGGCCAGCCGCTCGACCTCGTCGGAGTCGAACAGGCTCCTCCGCCCGTCGTCGGCGAGGTCCCGGCGCAGGACACCGCGGCTGACGTAGGCGTAGAGCGTCGCGGGCTTGACGCCGAGCCGCTGGGCTGCCTCGGCGGCGGTCAGGAACTCGCTCACGCGGTCACCGCCGGGCCGGCGGTACGGAGATGGGTCATGCGGTCACCACGGTCCGTTCGGCATTGAATTCAATCAATATTGATGAGAGCGGGCCCGGTGTCAATCGCGGCGGCCTGAACCGCCCGGCGACCGCAGCCGTGTCATGGGTGGCTGAACGGAGGGATGCCGTGTTTCCTGTGGCCGCCGCCACCGTGGCAGGGTGGCTGCTCCTGCTCTTCGTGCTGCTGGTGGTGCCGCCGCGGGAGGAGGGCGGGACGCTGGCGGCATCAGGAGCGGAGCCGCCCGCGGTGATCAGCCTGCTGGCCAGGCGGCTCGAGCAGGACGGGTTCGGGGTAACGCTGGCCGACCTGGCCGCCCGCGGCTGGTTCCGGCTGAGCGGGGCACCAGAGCCGACGGCCCCGGTCATGTGCGTGGTCCCCGCGGAGACACCGGCCGATCCGCTCGCGCCGTACGAACGGCGAGTGCTGGCGCACGTGGCGCTGCGGGCAGGCGTTCGGGGCGAGGTGCCCGCCCCGGCCTTGTCGGACGGCTTCGAAGGCGGGGAAGCGGCGTTCATGAAGGCGTTCCGCGAGGAGGTCACCGCCGATACGGTGCGGCGCGGGCTGAGGCGGCCGCGGCTGAGCGGACGCCGGATCGGCCTGCTCTGCCTGGCGCTGCTCGTCCCGGCGGGAGCGCTGGCCCTCGCGCTCGCCGCCGCCCACCGGCACCACCCACTGGCTTTCCCAGCTGGGTCCTGGTTCGTCCTGTCCCTGGTCACCATCGGCGTCGGGGTCAGCCAGCGCCCCAGCGCGGCCGGCCGGGCGGTCCTGGAGCGGTGGCACGAGGCGGCCGACGCGTACGGGGGGGACGCGCGGCTCGCCGCGTACGCGGCCGCCCTGGGCCGGGCGCCGGGCGTGGCGGCGGTGTTCGCCCCGCCCGGTAAGAACGTGGTGTGGTCCAGCTACCGGGGCAGCTGGCAGCGGCTCCCGGTCGAGACGTACACCTGGCCGTGGCCGCGGGCCATCGCCTTCCTGCTGGCCATCATCTTCGGCCCGATGCTGGTGTTGGGCGGCGTGATCTGGCTGTTCGTGGATGGCCTGGGGTGGCTGGCCGAACGGGTCATGAGCCTGGCCCTGGGCGCGGCCCTATTGGGCGTCCTGATCTGGCTGGTGCGCCGGCTGACCCCCCGGTTCGCCGAGTTCGACGGCCAGGTCATCCGGCAGACGTTCGTCGAGAGCGACGAGGGCCCGGACGAGTACCGGGTCGTGGTGGACGACGGGGCACGGGCCACGGCGTGGGACCTCCGGGTGGCGGCCGACTCCTGGCGGCTGATGCCGCCCGGGACGTTCGTGCACGCGCGGGTCAACCTGCACGACCGGCAGGTGAGCATCCACCCAGTGGAGCCCCCGGCTATGGCCCGGCCGCTGGCGGATCCCGGCGTGGCGTTCGATCCCCGCGGCGGGTGACGGGATAGGCGGGGCTGAACACAACGGCCTCGTTCTGGTAATTGATTTTAATCAATGTTGACTGAGTCTGCGGAAACTGGTCAATCTTGATTCATGCCATCGATCCACTTTCTCGACGTGACCAACCGGGACGGCGTGCAGACCGCACGCACCGGGCTGTCGAAGTTCGGCAAGGTCATGGTCAACTTCTACCTGGGGCGCCTGGGCGTGGCGCAGTCCGAGATCGGGTTCCCGTTCCTGTTCCACGAGATGCCCTACGTCCGGGCCTGCCTGGCGCTGGGCGAGGCGGGGGCGTTCGGGGACCTGCGGCTGTCCGGCTGGTGCCGGGCGGTCCCCGCGGACGTCGAGGCCGCGGTGTCCGTCACCGGGCCGGGAGGCCGGGGCCTGCGTCATTACAACGTGTCGATCTCCACCTCGGATCAGATGATCGCGCACAAGTTCCGCGGCAGGCTCGACCGCGGGGCGATCATCGAGGAGATGACCGCGGCCGTGGGGGTGGCCCGGGCCGCCGGGGCGGAGACGATCGGGGTCAACGCGGAGGACGGGTCACGGACCGACGACGGGTACCTGCTGGAGTTCGCGCTCGCGGCGCGTGAGGCGAGCGCGTCCCGCGTGCGCTACTGCGACACCATCGGCGGTGACTCCCCCGGCCGGATCAGGGAACGGTTCGCGAAGCTGGCGTCCGCGGTCGGCCTTCCGGTCGAGACCCACTGCCACAACGACCTGGGCATGGCCGTGGCCAATTCGGTGTCGGGCGCCCTCGGTGACCTGGACGCCGGGCACGATGCGTGGGTCAACACCTGCGTGAACGGGATCGGCGAGCGGGCCGGGAACGCCGACCTGCTGTCATGCATCCTGGCCTTTTCGTACGGATTCGGAATATCCGAGTCGGTATGTGTTGGTGACCGGCTGGACCTGTCGTGGGCCCGGCGGTTCGGGCTGTGGGCGTCCTACGCGTTCGGGCAGCCGCTGCCGCCCGGCTGGCCGGGGGTCGGCCGCAACGCGTTCGCGCACGAGTCGGGCATCCACGCCGACGGGGCGCTGAAGGACCGCGGCAACTACGAACTGTACGACGACTCGGCGCTCGGGCCGTTCCCGGCCGACTGGTACGCGCGCGAGGGCCGGGTCGTTCTCACAGGCGAATACGGCGGCAAGGCCGGGTTCCGGCACGTGCTGGACGGGCTCGGCGTCGCGGTGGCGGACGGAGACGAGGACCTGGTGTTCTCGCTGGTGCAGCTGTGCGCGTCGGCGACCGGTAAGCCGCTTACCGACGACGAATTGCGGCTGATCGCCGCGTACCCGCGGGAACTGGCGCTGCTGTTCCCCGGTCGGCTCGGCTAAGGCCTTCGCAGTTTCCGCCGCTTTCCGTTGATTATGAGGCGGAAGTGACACACCTTGTCCCTTTAGCCACTAAGTGGCTGATACTGCGCGTTTGTGACCATATCTGTTACCAAAACACTTCCGATTTGTTCACCTTTCGTTCTTTTCATGGCTGCGTACGGCGCCCATGCTGAGGCTGGCCTGAGGTAACCCTCAGCCGATTCGCTGCATCCGCTCAGTTCATGTACGGGAAGGCGAAGGGAGCCCGATGAAGCTGAAATTGATCAGGCAGGTAAGCGCCGCCGCGGCGGTGGGGCTGGTAGCGAGCGCGCTGACCGCGGCCGCGGCGGGCGCATCGCCCCAGGCAGCCTCCGCTTCCAACGGCGGGACCACTCTGGTCGCCGCCGCCCACTTCACCACCACGCCGATCAAGCACGTGGTGATCATCATCGGCGAGAACCACAGCTTCGACAACGTCTTCGCGACCTACCAGCCGCCTGGCCACCAGCACATCCGGAACCTGCTGTCAGAGGGCATCGTCACCAAGAGCGGAGATCCCGGCCCGAACTTCGCGGCCGCCTCGCAGCTCACGGCGAAGAACACGACCAAGTACACGCTCACGCCGGTGATCACCGGGGAGTACACCACGCTCCCGCAGCCAAACACCACCTACGTGGTACAAGCCTGTGACGGCCAGGCCGAGAACAAGCCGGACACCCGGTTCCCGGCCACCTTGCCCAACGGCCCGTTCCAGATCACCAAGTACGTCCCCTACTTCGACAGCCACCTTGAGTACGCCAAGTACGGCCAGTGCGAGCTGTTCGGCGCCTACGTCGGCGACCCGATCCACCGCTTCTACCAGATGTGGCAGCAGAGCATCGCCTACCATGACCGGCTCGCCACCTGGGTGATCAACACCGCCGGGGACAACAACGGCGCCATCCCGCCGGCCCCGATCTACCAGGGTGGCGTGCAGATGGGCTTCTACAACATGGCAGAAGGCGACGCGCCGATCCTGCGCAACCTGGCCCAGCACTACGCGATCAGCGACAACTATCACCAGGCCGTGCAGGGCGGCACCGGGGCCAACCACATCGCGCTCGGCACCGGGTTCGCCGCGTCGTACCAGAACTCCTCCGGCCAGGCTGTCCCGCCGCCACCCGGTGAGATCGAGAACCCCAACCCCAAGCCCGGGACCAACAACAACTACACCCAGGACGGCTACGGCAGCAGCACCGTGGCCAACACCGGCGGCAGCTACTCCGAATGCGCCGACCACTCGCAGCCGGGTGTCGGCCCGATCTTCAGCTACCTGAGCACGCTGCCCTACCGGATCTTCAACAACTGCCAGCCCGGCCGGTACTACCTGCTGAACAACTACAACGCCGGCTACAACGTCAACGGCACGGTGAACACCGCGCCCTACACCGTGCCCCCGCAGATCAGCGACTACGTGACCATCGGCAACTCGCTGTCGGCGCACGGCATCAGCTGGGGCTACTTCGGCGAGGGCTACAACAACGGGAACCCGACGCCGGATTACTGCGGGATCTGCGACCCGATGCAGTACTCCGCGTCGATCATGACCAACCCCAGGCTGCGTTCTTACACCCAGCACGACTCCAACCAGTTCATCGCGGACGCGACCGCCGGCACGCTGCCCGCAGTGTCGTTCCTCAAGCCGGGCGATGACGACAGCCACCCCGGCTACTCCACGCTCGCGGCGTTCGAGAACTTCGCCGCGCGGGCCATCGCCGCGATCCAGAACAACAAGAAGTTGTGGGCGTCCACGGCCATCTTCATCACCTGGGACGAGAGCGGCGGCTACTACGACTCGGGGTACATCCAGCCGGTCAGCTTCTTCGGCGACGGACCGCGGGTGCCCATGATCGTGGTCTCACCGTACGCCCGGGCCGGTTTCGTCGACCACACCTACACCGACCATGTCTCGCTGCTGAAGTTCATCGAGGCCAACTGGGGTCTGCCCCCGCTGACCAGCTACAGCGAGGACAATCTGCCGAACGCGACGCCGGGCGTCTACGTGCCCCTGGACCGGCCCGCCATCGGCAACCTGATGACCATGTTCGACTTCAGTAGCCCGCATTTCGGGACGCTCCAGCTGGGGACCCGGGCCGAGCCATCCGGGGGGGTGATGCCCACCATCGGCCTGCAGCGCTGACTGCCCGGTGGAAGGCGGTCCGGGGCTCCGCCCCCGGGCCGCTCCGCCTCGCGGCCGCTTTCAGCTTCGCGGCCGGTCTCAGCCGCGCGGCTGGCGCATGGGTGTGGCACCCTACCGGGAAGAGTCATTAGGGTGCCACTTTCACTGGTTGGGGAGCGGGCGTGAAGGTCTTCATCTCGTTTGACATGGAGGGCGTGGCCGGGATCGTCGACTGGTCGCAGTGCCGGGGTCCGGGGCAGGCGTACGAGGAGGGGCGGCGGCTGCTGCTGGGAGAGGTCAACGCGGCGATCGACGGGGCCATGGCGGGCGGGGCGAGCGAGATCGTCTGCAACGACTCGCACGGGACGATGAACAACCTGGACCCGGCGGAGCTGCACGGGCAGGCGGCCTACGTGTCCGGGCGGCACAAGCCGCTGTACATGATGCAGGGCCTGGACACCACCGCGGACGTGGTGTTCATGGTCGGCTACCACGGGTCCATCTCGGGTGAGAGCTCGGTGCTGTCCCATACCTACAACCCGGCGGTGGTCTCGCACGTGTCGCTGAACGGGACGCGGGTCGGGGAAAGCGGGATCAACGCGCTGGTCGCGCTGGCCTGCCAGGCGCCGGTCGGGCTGATCACCGGGGACCAGCACACGATCGCCGAGGCGGACCCGTTCCTGCCCGACGCCGAACGCGTGGTGGTCAAGGAGTCGTTCACCAGGTTCGGCGCGTCCAACGTGCACCCGCAGGTGGCTCGCGCGCTGATCACCGACGGGGCGCGGCGGGCGCTGGAGCGGGTGGCCGCCGAGCCTTCGGAGGTCTGGGAGATCGCCGCCGATGGTGCGGCCGCGTCCGCGGAGGAGCCGGGCCTGCTGCGGCCGCCGGCCATCTCGCTGCCGGCCACCCTGGAGGTACACATGCAGACGGCGGACATGGCCGAGGTGGCCTCGTGGGTGCGCGGGGTCGAGCGGACCGATGTGCGGACGGTGAGCATCAGCGGTGAGGACCCGCTGGCGATGTTCCGGTCGTTCGTCGGGGTGACCTATATCACCAGGGTCTCGGAGGGACGGTTACGTCGGTGAGCCGGCGGCGGCCCCGGTGACCTGGTCGCGGCCCCAGCGGGCCAGCGTGGCGTCCCAGTCGAGCGGGAGGACCATGCCGCCGTCGGCCATCTCCGCCTGCCAGTCCTCGGCGGGCACCCGCCACATGACCTCGAACTCGATGCCGCTCGGGTCCTTGGCGTACAGGGACTTGGACACGCGGTGGTCGCTCTCCCCCACCAGCGCCCCGGCCGCCAGCAGCCGGGCCCGGGCGTCGGCCAGGTCCCCCAGCGTGCCGACCTCCCAGGCCAGGTGGTACAGCCCGGGGTGTTCGGGGTGATCGGGCGCCTGGCCGGTGCCGATCTCGAACAGGCCGAGGTCATGGTCGTTGGCCGAACCGGGCGCGCGCAGGAACGCGGCGCGGCCGGGAATCTCCATCCGGACCTCGAAGCCGAGGGTCTGCCGGTAGAAGTCCACGGTGCGCTGCAGACCGTGCACGTACAGGACAGCGTGGTTGAGGCGGCGGACGGCCATCGGCGCTTCCTTGCTCTTGGGTGGGCTGGCGGGGAGAGTCGAGTGAGCTGCTGATACCTGCAATACCCGGCGGCGCCTCGTCATTCCCGGCCGTTCCGGCACGGCCGTTCCGGCACGGTCGTTCCGGCCCGGGCGGTCACGTTGACGGGCTTACTATCGCATGTCGTAGAACTCAGGAGCAGATAACGGCCGCTGGCGTGGTAAGGCGGGGCTCGCGGTGGCCCCGCGGTGGCAGCGCGCTGGCAGCGTTAGCGGAGCGACTGCCGCTGCCGACGGCGGAGCTCGCGGTACCGGCGCCGCTGCGACTCGTCGAGCATCAGCCAGGCTGTGGTCGGAACAGCGATCGCGATGACGATAAGCGCGGGTACCAGCCACCAGGGGAAGGGGAACGCCAGCAGGATCAGGGCGACGATGAACCCGCCGATGCCCCACTTCAAATGCGGTGTCATGCTGACTCCATTTCATCCATCCCGGGCCAGGGACCCGTGGATGCCCCCGGGCCAGCCCAGCTCCTTCTAGCTTATAGCGCTCCGGCGTATCTTGGCCGCCCGGCGGATCCCGGGCGCGGTACGCTGCGGACATACGTGATCACGACCGCTTGATCGACGGCGGGGAGGGCGCATGACGATCGCGATGCCGGTGGAGCCCGAGGCCAACGAGCTGCTGAGCCGCAGCCCGCTCGCCCTGCTGATCGGCATGGTGCTCGACCAGCAGGTACCGCTCGAGCGCGCCTTCAGCGCGCCGCTGGACCTGGTCCGGAGGCTCGGGCACGAACCCACGGCGGCCGAGCTGGCCGACTTCGACCCGGTGGCGCTGGCCGGGATCTTCTCCGAACGCCCGGCGCTGCACCGCTACCCGAAGGCCATGGCGGCCCGCGTCCAGGACGTGGCCCGGCTGATCGTGGACTCCTACGACGGCGAGCCCGAGCGGCTGTGGACGACCGCCAAGACCGGCGCCGAGCTGCTGAAGCGGGTATCGGCGCTGTCCGGGTTCGGCGCGCAGAAGGCGCAGATCTTCGTGGCCCTGCTCGGCAAGCAGCTCGGGGTGCGGCCACCGGGCTGGCGGGCGGCGGCGGGGGCGTTCGGGGCCGAGGGCTCGCACCTGTCGGTCGCGGACATCTCCGACGCCGAGTCGCTGGCCCGGGTGCGGTCGTACAAGCAAGGCCTGAAGGCCGCCGCCAAGGCCGCGCAGACGTCCTAGATTCCCCGGAGGCCGTGGTGGCGGCCATTGCTGGCGTGGGGTGTCCTGACCGGCTGCCGATAGGCTTCGCGGGTGGATCGCGTAAGGCTCCGGCCGGTTCAGGAAGCTGACCTCGAAACGCTCACGGAAAACGGCTCTCGCGAAGCCGACCCGTGGAACTGGTTCAAGTACAACTCCGCGGACGGGCTGCGCCGGCACTTCGCGGCCGACGGGATGCTCTCGGAGGAGGCTGGCACACTCGCGGTCGAGAACCCGGAGGGCACGCTCGTCGGATCTGTCAGCTGGTTCACCGTCCAGCATGGGCCCAGCTCGGCGTGCCGGGCGCTGAACATCGGGATCTCACTGTTCCCGGCTCACCGTAAACGCGGGTACGGCTCGGCGGCCCAGCGGGCCCTCGCCGAGTACCTGTTCGCCACGACGCTCGCGGAGCGGATCGAAGCCGAGACCGACGCGGAGAACACCGCCGAGCAGCGCGCGCTCGAACGGGCCGGCTTCACCCGGGAGGGGATCCTCCGGCATACCCAGTTCCGCGCCGGGCGCTGGCGGGACAACGTCATTTACAGCGTGCTGCGCGCCGAGGTCAGCCTGGACGAGTTCTAGGCTCGCCGCATACGCGGCGACGCTGGACCACGCCGACATCGCCGTGGAGCGGATCTGAGTGATCAGGAGCCGCCAGGGCCATGGTTTTCAGCGTGCGGGGCCGTGCGGGCCGACGGGTAGGGTTTTGCCAGCTGGGTGGTCACTCTGCCGGTTCGTGCGGGCATAGCCAGGTAGGGGCCATCCGTCGGGTCAGGAAACGAGGCGATGACCAGCCGCCAGCCGGGAAGGACCGCACCAGACACGGGAACGCCGGGCGCCGGGCCAGGCCAGGCCTGGGCGCTGGTCGTGCCGCTCACGCTGCTGATCCTCCTGGGGCTGGCCGGGCTGCGCGGCGTGGTGAGCGCGCCGCACTGGAACGGCCCGCTGCGGCACGACGGCGTGGTCATCGGCCTGGTGCTGGAGGTGATACTCGGGGTCCTGCTCGTGATCACCGTGCGGCGCCGGTCCGCGGCGGCGAATGCGGCCCAGACCCACGGTGCGCCGCTCAATGACGTGGCGGCCAAGCTGCGCGGGGTGCTCATTCTCGTCCTCGGGGCGGGGATGGTCGCCGTGGCCGCGGCCATCCTCATCGGCCTGCACCTGCACGTCTTCTCCAAGCCGGCTCCCGTCACCATCCCGGGCGCGCCCAAGCGGCACCCGGGGAAGCAGAAGTTCAGCCCGGTACCGAACCCGGTGAGCTTCCACATCCCGCTGTCTGCCATCCTGTACGGCCTGCTCATCCTGGCGCTCGTGGCCGGGGTGGTGCTCAGCATCCTGTGGTCCCGGCGGTTCCGGCGGCCGGTCAAGGTCCGGGACGGCGGCTTCATCGCCGCGGACCCCGAGGACCTGCGGGAGGCGGTGGAATCGGGCCGGTCGGCGCTGCGCACCGTCGACGACGCGCGGGCGGCCATCATCGCCTGCTACGTGGCGATGGAGAACAGCCTGGCCGAGCGGGGCGCGGCCCGCGCCGTCGCCGATACGCCCGACGAACTGCTGGCCCGGGCGACCACGAGTGGCGTGGTGCGGGGGACCGCGGCCGCGCGGCTGACCGCACTGTTCTACGAGGCCCGGTTCTCCAGCCATCCGCTGGGCCGCGGGCAGCGCGACGCGGCCGAGCAGGCCCTCGACGAGCTCGCTGCCGCGGTATTGGCCCGGGGGGACGACAGTGCCCTTACGCGGGGGGGCTCCACCCCCCCGGACCCCCCTGGCAGACCCCCCCGGCAGGGGACCGAGCCATCGGGCGCCGGGGCGAGCCCGTGATCGCCCCGCGGCAGGAGGGCCCCGAGGCGGGCGGCATGGTGAGCCCCTGGCACGGGACCGGACCGGAACTGATCATCGCCGGCGTGGCGGCGGCCGCGGCCGGCGTGGCCGGCTACGCCGTGGCCGGCTGGGCGGGCCTGGCGGTGGTGGCCGTCGTGACCGCCGCGGCCGCGATGGTCCTGCTGCGCGGCCTGCTGCCGCAGCTCACACCGGACACGGCGAAGACGGCCCGGGAGAAGCCGCGGGCCCGCACGCTGACCGGCTACTCGCACCGCCGGTTCATCGTGCACACCGCGATGACCAGCCGGAACTACTACGACGGCGAGCTGCGGCCGGTGCTGGAGCACCTGCTGGCAGCCCGGCTGGCCGAACGCCACGGCGTTCACCTCTACCAGGACCCGGCCGCGGCGCGCCGACTGCTGTGCCGCCACCCCCGTGACGCCGACCTATGGCAGTGGATCGACCCGGGCCACGGGCCGACCCGGCCGCAGACCGCCGTACGGGACGGGCCGGAGCGGCGCGGAATCCCGCGGCACACGCTGGCCCGCCTCATCGACCGATTGGAGAAGCTCTGATGATAGGTCCCGCGGAAACCGCCGCGAGCTGCTCGGCCATCCTGGACGAGCTCGAGCGCGCGGTCGTCGGCCGCCGCCGGACCCTGGAGCTGGTGCTGGTAGGCATCCTGGCCGGCGGTCACGTCCTGCTCGAGGACCTGCCCGGGCTGGGCAAGACCCTGATCGCCCGGTCGTTCGCGAGGGTGCTCGGCCTGGACTTCGCCCGCATCCAGTTCACCCCGGACCTGCTGCCCTCGGACGTGGTCGGCGCCTCGCTGTACGACCAGCGGTCGGCCGACATGGTGTTCCGTCCCGGCCCGGTGTTCACCCAGCTGCTGCTGGCCGACGAGATCAACCGGACGCCGCCCAAGACCCAGGCGGCGCTGCTGGAGGCCATGGGCGAGGGGCAGGTGAGCGTGGACGGGCAGACCCGCAGGCTGCCGCAGCCGTTCGTCGTGCTGGCCACGGACAACCCGATCGAGTACGAGGGCACCTACGAGCTGCCCGAGGCTCAGCTGGACCGGTTCCTCATGCGGCTGCGGCTGGGCTACCTGACCACCGGCGACGAAACTGACATGCTCCGGCGGCGGGTGGCCCGGGCCAGCGAGTACGTGGAGCTCAACCCGGTCACCAGCCCGGACGGCGTACTGGCCATGCGGGACTCGCTCGAGCAGGTGGAGATCAGCGCTGACCTGCTCGACTACATCGTGGCGATCGTCCGCGCGACCAGGAACGACGCACAGGTCCAGGTGGGCGCGAGCCCGCGCGGCGGCCTGGCGCTGGTCCAGCTGGCCCGCGGCCAGGCGTTGCTGAACAAACGCGACTACGTGGTCCCCGACGACATCAAGCAGGTGGCGGTGCCCGCGCTGGCGCACCGCGTCACGCTGCGGCCCGAGCTGTGGGTCCGCCAGGTCTCGGCCGACGA